>Ga0307517_10011250_pt1 | contig 12419 bp, 7 predicted proteins | sample 23_EM_MG_FD_194515 | JGI IMG/M metagenome (GOLD analysis project Ga0307517, IMG submission 194515) | Populus trichocarpa ectomycorrhiza microbial communities from riparian zone in the Pacific Northwest, United States - 23_EM | ecosystem: Host-associated > Plants > Roots > Unclassified | place...
TTTTTGTTTTCGGGCTGAGCCCAACCCGGCCCATGTGGCTGGGCTGGACCTAGCCACCCGTGCATGGTCACTGGCCCAAGCTAGTGACCCAAACAAAACATGCACGCGTAAAATTTTACGCGTGCATGGAACAGTGCGAAGGTAATTATATTACCTTCGCACTGTTCATGCTCGTTTTTGCAGACAGCAAAAACGAGCCCTGTTTCAATGTTTCAAGCGCAGAAATTAAAACAAAAGGAATAGGATTACCAGGAATGGAGGCGTTGTAGTTCACGGTGCTGGTGGCTCACGGTGGTGTTGGCGTCGCGGCAACCGGCTGTGGTGGCAGACGTTGGTCCTCCTTCTTCTTTCCTCTGCTTCGGTGTGCTATCTTCTTCCCCTGTTTTTTCGTTCTCCCTGTAAACAGTGTTCTTGTCTCTCTGCAGCGGCTTCGTGGAGGTGACAGTTCTTCTTCCTCTTCTTTGCGTGTTTCCCTTCTTTGGCTATGGCGGTGCTGCTGGTAGCTCACGGTGCTAGTGCGTTTCCAGCGACGGAGAGAAAGATACCAGAGAGATATTACAGTGTCTATCTTCTTCTCTGTCTATCTTCTTCTCCTCCCTGTCTCGTCTCCCCTCTGTTCTGCTTCCCCCTCCTTTTGTTCTCTTTTTTTTTTCTTTCTGTCGTTCCTTTTTTTCTTTCTGCTTGGTCCCTCCTCTGGCTTTTATAGCCAGAGGATGCATGCGTTATGGCAGGCATATGGTAACGGTTGGCGTGCATTATGGTGGTGAGGAAATCAGCCGCGATACATGCCCTTGATTGCAGCTCCACCGCTCCTGTTTTTTACCGTAGAAACCGTTGCTTGAAGACAATGAGCAGTGTGCAGTAATTCTTATTGCAACGGCGCCGTTTCAATTTCAAAATGGTATTTCTGATTTGGTCCTTGGATGTTTTTACTATTTTGTAATCAAGCCCCCCGGAAAAGTTGTAATTGGATCCTTTGATTTTAGCGTCTTTTCCGGTTTGGTCCTTGGTTTCGGATTGTTTCAATTAAGTCCGTAATTGGCCATCAAACTTCAATAACTATGCAATTAAGCCCCTGATTTGGCCAAATCAACTCTTTAAAATTATAATTGGATCTCAAAACTTTAATTTCATCCAATAAAAGCCTAAATTGACTTAAAAATCTATTTTTCTTGCAATCAAACCCTCCATAAATTCAATTAAACCTTAGATAAAATTTAATTGAGTCCATAAATATCTGATTTTAGACTTTTTTTTTTCTCAACTTGAATTTTCTTTGTCAACAGGGCTCTTATAATGTCAAATTTCAATACTTGTATTTCTGAACCTCCTCAACCAATTCCTAGCCATTTTATGGGAGTTCCAGCATCCTTTTCTCACTCCTATTTTTTTCTTTTCGAATATATTTTTTGATATGTATTTTTTTGTATTTTTTGTGGGGAAACCAAAAATGGGTAACAACATTAGGTAATCGTCTTATTCCCCTCATCCTCATCTGTAGTCGTTATATGCAGAATACATTTTACATTCAACGACAAATTTAATTAACATGATCGCTAAGTTGGGTCAGCGACCATGTGGGCCTTAGGCTAGACCCAATTCAGCTCAAATGGCTGGGTCGAGTCCAGCCTAATATAAAAAAGAAGGAGAAATGTTTGTTGAGTCGTCAATCAGCTTAACCTGACTTGACCAAGTCTGGCCTAGATGGTTGAGCCAGGTACAGCCCATTTAATAAATAAATAATATAATAATATTAAAAAAAATTAAAAATTCAAATTTTCCAAAAGGCATTTTAAAAATACTTGTCGGTCCCTCGCATGTTTTTCCAACTATTTTGCATAATATTAAGTTGTAGACTTACACTGTAAGATACAAATCCGATATTAAAATACTTGGTTTTCTCTAAAACTTAAAAAAAAATCCATAAAAATCCATGAATTAAAAAATAAACTTTCACATAAAAAAAATGTGTTTGGTTTTCATGTATACGACCAAGTCTTAAAGGTTTTTCATGTATATTTTCTAAAAAAAAAAGGAAGATAAAATCATCTTTTATCATGTTTAAAAAAAAAATGCAAAAATGGATATCATAACCGGTGTATGATTATCTATTAGGGTTTGGCCAAAATACAAAAAATCTCATTATAATTAGTTTATCATTCAGAATGCTAGGTCTTAGCTATATTAAAAAAAAATAAGTTTCGACCTTAGAACGATTAAGATTTAACCCAATAAGGTAAAGACTTCCTCACGAAGGGAGATCTGCCTTGTACCTTAGATAAGATCAACGGAAAGAAACACAACTTAGAATATCAATCAAACAACAATGAAACTTACCTTAGGTGGGGTGCATTGAAGGTGATGCATATTTCCCTTGCACAACAAGTCCCTTACCTGGATTCTTACAGAGCATTAGGTTTCCTAGTGACCATAACACTAGGTGGTGACTTTTGAACTTATAATTATAATTTTATGATTAAATCCAAAACCGTTTTTTACCATTTCTCAAGAGGCAGGTCCATTATTCGACATTGTACATGTCACAACAACAAGCATCACGTAACTTCTTCTTTTTTAATGCATTATGAGGGAATCCTTTAACAAACTCATTTTTTACAAGTTTAGAAAGAATGTCCATGCTTATATGATCTAATCTCTTATGCAAAAAAAACTATCATTAATGCTAGCAACAAGACAACTTTCTATCCTCATGAATTCATCAATTTTAATCTTATAAACATTTCATTTTCTATTACCAACAAGTAAAACTTTATCATTTTCAAGGATTAAGCAACATGTATGATCAAACTTGATCTTGTAGCCTTTATCATACAATTGACTAATACTTAGCAAATTATGTTTTAGATTATTCACAAGAAACAATTTTTCTATAGAGGGAGAAGACTTACTTCCAATATTGCCAACTCTAATGATCTTTCTTTTTGAGTTGTCTCCAAATATGACTTTTTCACCATTGATCTTGCTTATACTTGAAAACAATGAATCATCTCTAGTCATGTGTCTTGAGCTCCAAGAACCATTCCCCATATTCCCTTGATTCCTCATTACTGCTTTCAATTGCCATAAAACACATGTTTGCAACATGTTCTTCATCATCACATGAGCTAGAGTCTGAGTCATCACTCTATGTTGCTTTCATTGATCGTTTATGATAGTGGTTCTTCTTTCTTGTTTTGAAAAAGAGGGCATTCGACCTTAATGTGTCCTGTCTTGTTACATTTGTAGCATCTAAATACCTCTTTACTAGATTCTTTCATATTTCTATCCTTCTTAAAGTTTAAGAACTTTGTATTCCCTTGATTAGTACCTTCATGAGCTACTTCTAAAGCATGTCATATATCCCTAGAATTTTTACGATGACATTCTATTAAATTCACTTATACTCAAGGCACAATACAAAGTGTTCATAGCTTTAGCATCCATAGAAAACAACTTCTTATCATTGTCGGTATACTCAGTTCTAGGTATATGAATCATTATATCATTTTCAATCTTAGTAGGCTTGTGAGGTCCATTTTTAATAAATAGTCATAAATCATAATCAATATATTGAATATATATAACCATCCTAACTTTCCAATAGATATAACAATTTTCATCAAAGAAGGGTGGCTTAGAGGTAGATGTTCCTTCATTTTGAACATTATAGTTAACGGTTGTCATTCTACTCAAGTTTAAGAAAACCTATATATGTGGGAACTAAGCTCTGATACCAATTATTATTCTAGGATTAAGGCAACAATAACACCAAGGAGGTGAATTAGGTGTTCCATTAATTATGTCAAATAATGCAAAAAACACACTAAGTACAATAATACAATAACCAACAATATAATAAAGTGCTTAAAGTGAAGAGATAAGGGAAGAGAGATTGCATAATCAGTTTTTAACATGGTTCAACAAGCATACATCCACACCTTAAGTACCAATCGTACTTGAGTATTGTACTCTTTTTGTAACGCCCCATACTTTTATATGCATTTATAGTTATTTTTTTGTGATTTGGCACGTAAAAATATGGGTAATTAATTTTTTTTATATACAGTTCTCATATAAAATTCTACCAAAATTTCCACCAAAATTTCAGCAGAGTCTCCCCTATACCGAGAGGTCTCAAGTTATCGACATATACCATGTTTACACTTCTAATATCTCACATCTCATAACTCAATCACGATCCAATCGTCCTGGTCTCAATCCCACAATCATCATCATCATCACAACTATAATATTTATAACATACATTGAACAACAAATATCATCAGAGAGGAATAAATGAGATAAACACGCATACATGGAACATGATTATATGAATTTCAGAGTTAAATTCATTTATTCAAGTTTAAACATCAATTATACAAATTAAGTTATATAAATGTTTTAATATTTCAAAATACAAGGATATACTCTCTAGAACTAGATAATAAAAAGTTAGGATCTACTTCTGTCATGCATGCGATGGTCCTGAAACAAAATACATATTATTGAAACATGAATATCACAATAAGTATAGTAACACAAATATCCAACAATGTAAAAGGGCAAACATGTATTCATATTCTATTCACTTCTCCATATTTGTTTCTATTGGAACTCTTTCTCATTCAACTACTAAAACCATTTCATCTTCCATTTTCAACTTCCATTCAAGATTCCATAAGATCAGCAACAATTATTTTTGTCTAACTCATTGTCAATACCAATTTCACTAGTATCATCATCACCTCGTAGGCATCGATGCATAGCGATCCCCTTACTCGGAACCCTAACATACACTAAATGTATGTTAGTCAATACATGGCTAGTCCATGCAAATTTCACCCATTAATATTGTCATTCTTTGTCCGACCATAGTTATCATTACAAATTTCCATTTCAAACATGACTCGTTTCTTTTGGAAGTTAAGATATAATATCACATGTTCCCCAAAGGGAAAGGACCCAAATTTTCACCCTTTAACGCATCTAAATAGTCATTTTAGGGACTTTCCAAATCTGCCGGCAGAGTCGTATTCTGACCTCTACTCAGATTTTTTACTATATCTGGAGTTCTAGGACTCTGTTTCAAGCAAGGTTGGTCTCGTTAGAAAGCTAAGACACTGAGCTACAAGTCCTATGAAGGGAGGAGAACATAGTTTTTCCCCCATAACACTCAAAATTATTCATCAACAAATCAGACTTACTGCCCTATAGGGTGTGTCATGACCCAGTCTTGGCTGGTGACCCATAACTGGAGTTTTATAGCTCCAAATTGAGTTAGACCAGTTTCCTTATTTAGTCAACATCCAAAACTACAATTATACTATGAAGGAACCTGATCCTAATTCCCTCATCCTCCTACTCGAATTCTCTCCAAAAGTCAGGAGATGAATCTGTCCAGATTCATCAGCCTTTCCATTTACACACAACATCCACAATTCAACCTTTTCTCTTTTATCTCAACCCCTACCCATAACACATACCATATAAGAGTGTCAAAAAGATCTTTTTAAGAGCCAATTTATCCAATTTATTTCAATCTTCCCTTTTAACGTCAAAATAGAACATTCTTATCGATTTTACAAACTTTCCGAACAATATTCTTCTAAACACAATCCATGACATTTCAACATGCATTTTTTCCTTATTTTGACGCAATTAAACACACGTCATCAAGCTAAATATATCAAATTAAACGTCCTCCCCCTTTGATGCATAATTGACCGAAAGCATGGCCTTAAAGAACCAAGAGTTCCCTCATTCTTTTCATGCTAATTTCATTCAATTCACACACACATTCACATAAAGAAAACAACCTATTATAATAAATTCATTAAGGAAAACCACAATGTCCTTTTTTTTCTCTTTACTCCTCATATGGTCGGCTAACTTTCCTTGGCCCCACTCATGTGGCAGGCTTTTTATATCAATCCAAGTTATCCTTAGAAATTAGGATAACAAGCACAATAACCTTATATAATGTTTTCCCCGGCGACACTCATGACACCAACCGTCATGTTTAATCTTGTTTCCACTATCAAACTTCTCATCCTTTACTATCGTAAATCAACATGCATCATAAACAAATAAAATTTTAGAATGTATTAAACTCTTCAAAATATAAAGAAGTGAAGTGGTAAACACCTACCTGTTCCTTTTAGTGGTCCCGTTCTGCTAGCTTGAGGTCCCGTAGTCGATGCCTCTCCTACTCCACACAAGACCAAGATTTAATATCATTCATTCCCCTTTTCAATGTTTTCTTATCAACTAGCAAGCATCATTATATGATTTCATGCAAGATTTTTATATTTAAATTAGATCATTATTTCACATTCACATAGTCATCCATTAACCCGAACCGTGCAGACTTTTCCAAGCTAATTTCTTAACCTAAACTTACCTCACCTTAATCACTTTATATGAGACTCTAATTTTCCATAAGTGTTTTTTCTTGGGGCTGTCCAAATCAACCCCTTAACACCCATTAGTAGAGTTGTCACAACAACCTTGCTTTAGTTTCTTGGAGACATTTTTTATCCCTAACAACTCTACACTTAAGGCTGTCACTCCAGCCCCTGTTTCTTTTTTTAATTTTGGAGAGGTATTTAGCCACCCCCTAAACATAGACTTTTAGGGTTGTCACAGCAGCCCCAAAGTCTCCTAAAAATTAAGTCTCTCTATTGCTACATTTCCTTTTAATTTTGGGGTTATTTCAACTCACACAAAACTAATTTTAACAGCAGTTTCAATCAACCATAAATAACAAACGAATAATATTACAAGCAATCCATACAGTCAAGTTATAATTCATTATTATAAGTATCACATATCCAAATATCAACTCCATCCCAACGGTGAAATTTCCAGAAATATAGGTTTAACCAAACTGACCTAAAACTTGTAGACTTATTGTGCAAGAAGCATAACTTCTGTTTGGAGTGGTTGGTTCTGATCTCCACCGTTCAGAATCTAGATAGCATTAGGATGAACAGCATATCCAAATTATAGCCCGATCCAATGATGGACGATGGAGAAAATGGTTGGCGACTAAGACTATCCAGAAGTGTATTTTCCCAGAAATTGTCCTCCTACGATATCTCTCAAACAGGGACTGATATAGAAGATCTCTCTGGTGAAAATATACAAGATATGGAGGAGAACAATATATCCAAATATCGTTCTAATCCAACGATGGAAGGTGGAGTTATAGCTGTCGGAATTTATGTCATCAATATGTCTTTTCTTTGTCTCCTAAGTTCCCTTGTTCCTTCTTTTATCTCTTGTTTCTTGTTTATTTCTAGCTAAAAAACACTTTTCCTAACATAATTTTTTGATTCCTCCTTGCCTTTTTCTCTCTATCTCTCCTAAACTCTCTTTTCTCTCTCTTTTTTTTCCTCCTATTTTTCTGTCCAGCCGTGGTTTAATGAAGAAGAGAGGTGCTGGAATTTTCCAGCTGATCAAACATATTTATGAAACTGCCATTAATGATTTTCATGCTATTTTTCAGTCTAATTGTCGACATTATTTGACAACCTTACCAAACTTTGATCGCTCTAAAATTTTAATTGTATATGAAACTATATGTGAAGGAGGCCCTCCTAAATTGTTAGGCCGCTCTGACGGTTGGATTGAGCATTATGCTTAATAGCGCTAAATTGGTCAGTAGATGATTTTGATGCAAAAAAATTTCAAATTTTCTTGTTTAACCCTTGTATAAAACATATACATTAATCCTCTAAACCCTAGGGGTCATTTTATCATTTGTACATAAACCCTTAACCTTCTGTTATATGAACATTAACCACTCTTGGTCTTACGTATTTATTTTGTCCCCATAAATTTTTCTTTCTAACAATTTAGCACTATATTCACTTTTCATTTCATTAATTTCACTATTTTTATCTTGATTTAGGTTTCTTTAATTTAATTTAACCCATTTTACTATCGGTTAAATTTATCATATTTTAATTACCTAGAAAAATTATAATTGGGGGTTTGCACTTTTATTAATCCAAGTGAAAGATATAATGCCCTTGATGAATCCACACCAAGAAATTACACCACTTGAAGATGTTCCCTCTTCAAGATTTTTCCCTTGGTGACAATACCTCATCAATGCTAAGAGTTTATCCAAACTCTCAAGTGTTTACAATTATGATTTGTTTAAAACGAGATTCACTCTCTCAAATAGTAGATTGTACAATTGAAAACTCTAATTTCTATAGCTCACTCAATAGCACGTAGGATGATTAAAGGTGTGTAAGTGTAATGAGTGTGAGATTTTATACTCTTGTGCTAAAATATAAAGATTTAATTAAACACAACTTAGAGTATATTAGGATTGATGATTTCTAGTTGATTTTTCTTTTGAAATAGCTTTTATATCATGTATGTTCATAATCTCTCTTTTATTTTGCATAAAAGAAACTAGTCATTTATAGTTATTGGAATGCCTCTGATGGCGAAAGTAGTTGATCGATTCCTACAAAATTCTTGGGTGTTCATCACAGATGAACAACGGTTGATCGATTAAGCTTAAAAACTAGTTTTGGCAGTTTCAAACCTGGTGAAACTTGAACCGATTAAATGTGTATATCGACCTTATTTATGCATGCAATGTGATGTGTGTGAGTTCATTTTAGTTTGCTACTGAGTAAGATATAAAAATTAAAAAATAAGCATTAAAATGAATCCTTGAGAACTAAGTTTTTACTTGATTTGCATCTTGGACTTGTTGATGGATTTCTTTATTCAAATCCTTATGCTTCTTGATGTGATATTTATATAGACTTGTATAAACTTAATCTCATCCAAGCATATCATTAGTTTATTTTCATTTAATTGTTATCATCAAAATACATATAATATTAATATGTGACCTAAAGATCAACAGAAATTGCAAAACAAAATCAATTTAAAACATTATCTCAAATAAAACAAATAGCAATCAAAAGAATGAGGACCAAATTTGAAAGATAAAAAAAATAAATGGAGATGAAATTGAAAAGGAATTCAAACTTTATAAATTATTCCAAATAAGATGAATAATAATAAAAAGAACATGGACAAATCTAAAGAAAAAATAAATTGAATGGTTGCTTTGAAACTTTTAAGGGGAAGATGCGAAAATTGATGAGGATAAAGAGAGAGAAAAAAAAGGAAAAAAAGAAAAGGTTATTGATGCCAAATTAAAGGCCCATTGGCCATACGCATCGTCGCATAATGGAAGAGACGTCGAGACAATTCAAACATCAGCGTGGAAGGCAGTGGTTTGGTCATCGGGTAGCCTCGCATACGTCGCTTGATAAGTGCGGGGGCCACCCATCAACGCACGTGCCAATAATTTTTTTTAAGAATGTTTATTAAAATACAAGAATGTCCCTGAGTCACCATTATATTGACAAAAAAAAAAACCATGATAAAGGACAGAAAACCCCAATAAAAAAAGTCAAGTAAATTTTTTATTTAAGAGTAATTGAATCATTTTATTGTGCTAAAAAATTGAAAAGACTAAAAAGGCTATGAATGAAAGGTTTTTTTTTTTCTAGGTAAGTTAATTTCTTTTTTTTTTAGAGGTAACTAAGTGATTTTATTGTGTAAAAAGGAAAAAAGACTATTTAGCCCCTAATGCATAGTTCAAAGGTTTTATGGTTTAAGGGTAATTTCATCGTTACACTATTATAATGGATAGTGTTTTGTGTCTTAATGCACAATAATTTCCCTTCTAGCTTCAATTTTTTTAACTAGCCAATGGTTGTGCTCTCGTGGGGAATTTTTTTGTTAATGTTCTTTAACTCAGCTAAATTTGTCGGGTCCACTTGGTGACCTGCCAACCCTATCTATGGACTAGACCGGGTTTTAAAATAAACCAGGTGGGAGTTGACCAAGTATGATCTAGCTAACTTAACAGGTACACTCGTGACTCGGTCAACTTTTCCAAAACCCATTTTGACCTTTTTTTTAAATGCAACGTTGATTTTTTTTCTTTAAAGAAAATATTATAACAACGATGTTTTTGGATTAACCCGGGTCAATCCAAGTTAACTCACCCAACCAGTAACTTAGGTCATTAAATGGAATATGATGAAAATCTTTTTTTTTTACGTGTCAGAGTGAGGATGTAAAGTGTTATGAAATTATAAACTCTATGATATACATTGTAATATTTTAAAAAAATGAAGGCAAAGTGAGAAAAAAAAAAAGACTAAACTATATGGTGTAAGGTGCGATTGACCCTTTATTTAATTAAATGGTTGTAAAAATAGGCATTTCCAAGAAAAACAACTAAAAAATTTATCAAGAAAAAATAGTTTTTTAATCTAAACTTCATTACCTTAGTAATGCATATATTTATAGTTTTAATGCATGTTTTTTTATTGTAAGCATAGATTTTTAAATAAAAAAACTATAATGATGTCAAAAGCAAGTTTTTATATAACAAAAACTAAAATAATATCTCAATATTTTGCTTGTGATTGAAGAAAAACAATCCTATAAAACATTTATAGAAATTATATTTTATTTTCATTGAATATTCTTGAGTAATTTTTTTTATTTGTGCATATAAGGTACATAATAATTGAAAACAAAATTATCAACATGGCCATTAAAACCTATAATATTATTTAAGAAACATGAAAAAATTGAATAGTGATTTAAATATTGTGTTAAGCCTTTTTAGTGCATTTCAATCTAAATACAAAATAAATAAAAAATAGATAGTAGACAAGCATTTGGGACACAAAGATGGGACTGCATGCCTTCTTTCTTCTTTCTTTCTTTTTTTCTTTTAAGAGTGAGTAATATGTTGTTCACTAGTTTATTTTAAAAACAATGAAGCAGATGATGCATCGCCTGTTATGGCAGGCAACACATCACCTGTTGTGGTAGGCAACGCGTCATTTGCTTGCTCAAATTCTGGTCATTGAAGAGGTGGCTATAAAATCAGGTTGAGATTTTTTAAACCTAAAAAATTATTTTAAACTCATTTTCATCTAGAAATACTTTATAAACATCATTAGATTTTTAATAAACTAATTTCTTAACTCAAAACACCCTTAAATCACTTCAAAAACATAAAACCAAAAACAAAATTATTTCTCAATCCTAATCTACTTTTTCCAGCAAATTCAAAACTCAAAAACACCTTAATGACACTTTTCTCGTCATGAGGAACACATTGACACCAAATTTGGTTTTTTTTGTGAATGGAATGTACACAAATGATCGCTTTCTCTCTCCTTTATTATCTTTTTGTAAAACCCCGGATAATATTATTGATATTAATAAAAGTCAGGATTACAAAAAATAAGGGAAAACGATAAATTAAATTATAAAACAATGATATATTCGAGAATCTGAATTAAAATGTTTTGTTCAAGTGTTAATATATATAAATAAATAAATATAAATAAATAAATAAACACGAAAATATGAATAAAATTTTTATAGAAGTGAATTTCATGAAACTGAAAGTACCAACGAGTAACTTAGTGAAATTCGATATAACCCAGGCAAGATTTGGTATAAACAGGTATCAGGATTCATAAAATTTTACCTAAAAATCATAAAAGTTACTATTGAGGGATATAGAAGGCATTTTAAAAAAAAGTTAATGAACTAATATGTGTGCTAAAGTGTGTGTGCGGGAAGAGAACATTTGGGGACATGGATGGCATTTTTAAAAAAGTTAATTATATATATATATATAAGTGCAAGTGAGTGTGTGCTGGAAGGAGAAAAAAAAATAGAACAAAACTTGTTTTTCAAAGAGAAAGAGCCATTCGACAAGGAGAGGAAAAACCAATTCAAGCAAGGCAAATTTTTCAATTCAAAAGTGTTAAAGTTTTGGGTATTGCTTGATAAGGTGCCCTCACACTTTTAAATAAGATTCTTGAAGAATTAATGTTTTAAATTGATTGAACTTTGTAAAATGAGGAATTAGGGTTCATGATAAATTTTGGGGAAAATTATAATTGATTGTGAAATTGTGTTAAGATTATTAAAGTGAGTAGAGAAAGTAAGAAATTATGGTAAATGAAACAAAATTTTAGGTGTTCTTGAAGAAGGGATTTTTTTTTGAAAAAAATGATAATAAGAAGAATAAATTTTAAGAATTTGAATAAGATGATGAGTTTGTATAGGAAAGAGATGATATTAATGTTAAAGAGTGAATAGATCATGAAATTATTTTTTTGTGTTTTCCTTTAATTTAAATTTTGGTAAAATAAATTAAATAAATACATTTAAAGAATATATATATATATATATATATATATATTGTTTTGAATGATGAAATGAATTGTGTTACAATGTGGAAAATGAAAGGATAATTGGAAGGATTTTATTTATTGCGTGTGTCAATATGGAAAGTAGAATAATGATGTGATATACGTGTCAATTCAGGAGAGGCTGCCAGG
>Ga0307517_10011251_pt1 | contig 12419 bp, 14 predicted proteins | sample 23_EM_MG_FD_194515 | JGI IMG/M metagenome (GOLD analysis project Ga0307517, IMG submission 194515) | Populus trichocarpa ectomycorrhiza microbial communities from riparian zone in the Pacific Northwest, United States - 23_EM | ecosystem: Host-associated > Plants > Roots > Unclassified | place...
CTGTGTATTCAGCACCCCCTCTGTCAAATTGGGCATTGGGTGGTCTGTAGGGGCACAGGGCATGTTCTGTCCCTGAGGCCAAGCCCTATCCTGCATCCAAGTTATCCTGTTCTTAACACCGAATAATCAAACTATATACAAATAGTAGGAAGCCGAATAAAGAGACGGGCGCACGGAAACACGCCCAATATGGAAATAGCGCATAGAACGGACGAAGTGACCTTGAAATTCCAACAGATCCAGCTTGTACAAATAAAGCCACAACAAAGTTTCCGGGTCGAGCCAAGCCGATTTTACCTGGATCTCAACTGGCGAGTATATTCAGCTTATGAAGGCTGGACATGATGGTGCTATTTCTAGAAAGCATGTATATCCGAGTACCTGGAGAATTATTCCACCCTCTCGGCCCAGGCATTTATTGGGAGGAAGACAATCCTTTCTGGGCCCTTTCGAATGCCTCGCTTGCGGGAATAATGGAACACGCATGGACTGAGCTGAATCCAGAACCCGATGAAATCATGTCCAACATCGATCGTCTTCCCAAAGTCCTGGAGACACCCGACCTACTTTTATTACTTGTCGGGTTCGCCAGCGAACCCGGACAATAATTAAGATAGGTATCTCATTTGTACATCTCCTTCTATTTTCCTTCGAGTCCGCTAGTGGACTCGGGGAAGAATATAAGGGCTATTAGAGTTATTTCTGGAGACACAAGCCTGGCTGTCGTTTTACCTTGACTTCCTGCATCGGCGCCATCGCACCACACTGAAATTATGAATCCTATTCCAAGTCAACACGTTGACCAACACTCCCGGGAACCCATCGTGCCCATCATCCGCCTGAAACCTGGCCCTGGATATTTCTGATTTTGGGTTTCTTTCAACTCTCTCTTGTCATGTGCGGATATTTGAACGTGGTCATTTCAGGTGGTATGTATAGTTGGATGTTCCCCATAATATAAAAAATTGAACAATTTTTGAGGATGCGACGAATGGCCCCCTTCATTACTACTTTGCCGTGAACGGTGGTGAACTAGACTCGAGAATTCCACTTGAGACCCGGTATCGCCATAAGGCTGACATGACGGTCGTGACTACCTAATGCAAGGTAGCCCTCTGCAGGGCTGAAGTCAACTGAGAAAACATTATCCATGTGGCTGCTCATGAATACTTTCACACTATATCACCCATACGGAAATGAGCCACTCCAGCCGTGGTACAACTGGTGGCTATATGAAGTCAAGGTTGACCCTTAACAGACAATGATAAAGTGATACAACTGAGAACATGGCTCATTTTCCCTGATCCTTAACAAGCTGCTCCCTCTCTACTGCTTCGATAAACATCCTACCGATCATTACCGCCACATTGTCAATTTTTTCGCACTCTGCAATGTATGCCTGGGAAAACATCTGATACAACTTGTCACTGGGACGCGGGCGGGGGAAGTAAGCTTCGTTAGCAAAAAAGGCTTCAACGAGACGAGGAATCTGCCCTTCGGTGCGATCGAATGGGGCCACTTGGTTGAAGTCAATGACCCAGATTCGCGGCTCGCGGTGGTATCGTGTAGAGTTGTTTGTGATGTTCGCACCGAGAACGATCTCGATATCCCGTGCGTCGTTCTTGGCCTTCATATGCATTTGTGCTAACAGGCGACCCATCTCTACTGCCGTATTCACAACATCGATGCCAAGCAGTTCGGCGCGGTCACGGGTGAGGGGGAAGTTGTAGGTGTCAAAAAATCGCTGTGGTGCGACTCGTCCGGGGTCGGGAATCGGACGACCGAGGAGAATGCGAGCCAAATGGGACTTGTGAGCTGTAATAGACGGATTGTTGCACAAGTGTGCGGGGCAGAATAGATTGATGATCTTCTTCCGCAGGGCTGAAGGGAGAGGATATACTCGGCTCATCCCGTACATGCATGTCCTACTGGCGTCGTTGGCAGGAAGTGAGGCAGAAATATCTTCCCAGAAATCTGAGTCAGTTGATGTGTAGAACTCGGTAGGGATTGGCGCGAGGATGGCATTCCCAGAGGCGCTGAGTGCTTGATGAATCGACTGAAGCTGACTGTGTTCGTTCCTGAGAGTTTCGCATCCATCGATTGTGCGACACTTTTTAAAGACTCCAGGGAGCTATGATATGGGATGAGACCCGGCGTCGGAAGATAAACTAGACCACGAACACCAGTGTGAAGGTAGACGACACCGAACGTCCCTCCACCAAGCCTTTTGAGCCCAATAGGATCGCCGTTCTCCCCTGAGCCGCTGGAGCTGGAGCCAAGGTCTTTAGTGTCGGACCACTGGAACGACATGTTGACAAGGATATGTAACGGAGCGCTGACGCTTGACTGCGCTACAGTTGTGAGAGAACGAAGATATCCCCTCACAAAGTCACGTTTTCTATGAGTCATGTCACGACTCACTGCACATCCTCTCCATGGCCCCAAGAAGACGTTCTCCACAGGAAATTGACTTTATCTTCGATCAAATCTTCCTTGCCCTTATCCCTAGCGAAGGAACCCCATCTTCCGACATCCAGAATGCTGTCGAGGTACTCAAGGACTTGAAGTCTGCAATCAAGTCCCAACGGAAAGAAACAATCGCCGCTGGAGACTTTACCCTCGAACAGGCTATCGAATCGTTTGGGCTGAAGTACAGAGAGGGTGTCAGCTTGGTAACAGGGTTGAATTTCTGGGGAATCCATTCTAACCCGGAAACCGAAGGCTTCTCACCAACGCCGACTCTTGGTAAGTTTTCGAGTCTTACTGAATCGTTCCACGGCGCCTGATATTATTTCTTATGATTAGTACCAATTCTCTATAATTATGCTGAGAACTATGATCGATCGAGTGAAGCGGCGTGTCGAATATCTCTCGAACTCATCCTAAACGAGGTCGTAACAGTAATGGTGAGCATTTAGGAATTTTGTTGTTATTTTTACTGATTCCGAGAACCTCAGAAAGGCAACAGAGAAGTTCCGACCGACTACAGCAGACCGAAGACACCTGGGCCTTATAATAGCCTCAAGATATGTTGCGAAGTGTCGTTCTCTCACAAACGTTTCCCTCCGCCAAAGGGGCAAGCAACCACCGTAAATGGCCGAGTTGATCACGGCATTGGTTTTGTCATCAAGCAACCTGGCAATTCTACCCGTGTCTTTCACTCGCTCCTCCTCGTCGTCGAGGCCAAAATCAAAAATAATGTCGACGCTGCTTTGCCCCAGCTCATCGTTTACTTGGCCTGCCTTCGTGAATTTCGGAAGCAACGGGGTCGAAACGATTACACTGTTTATGGTGTTGCTTCGGATGGGTTTGTTTTCATGTTTGTGATGATTACCCATGATGGAGTCGTCAAGCTGAGTAAGAGATTTGACACCTTGAACGGAGATTTACAGGTTGTCTTGGGGTGCTTGATGTACATCTTGGAGAAGTCATCAGCTATGAGCCCAGCTGTAACACCAGAGAAGACTGACGACAAAAGTAGCGTCAATGAAACTGCAGATGTTGGGGATCAAGTGATGGACTTGGACAATAATGAGTTTATTCCTCCGCCTGTAGAGTCCACTGTATACGAACATTTTGCATAGGTAGTGTTCCATACGTAGCCCACTCAACTTGAAGCAGAGGCGATGCCTTCAAATTGTTTTCAAGTGCATTGTAGGTGTGACGAGGGCGTGACGGATCACGTAGTCTCGGCACAAGGTTAGACTCGAAAGACCAGACGAAATTCGAGTCCACTCGAGTCCTTAAATACTGTCCAAAAGGTATTATGTAATACCTATACAGTTTTTGTGCGCCTCAGCGCTTTTGAGACGAGCGTTAATCTATGAAACAAAAGATAAGATTTCTAGGTGCGTTGGCACGTGTAACGCTCCGTTACAGTAGGCTTTGATTGTTCTTTTATGCAATGAAACCTGTGAATTAGCTCAGATACAGCCTAATACAAGGTGATGGGTTCTAGAGGATTTTGACCTCGGAAAAAGAGTCCAAATGTAAGGTACAAGTTTCACCTGTACGCTATTACTCTCCCAGTCAACCCTCGACTTGGGAAAAAATACACACTAGATACATAACTGGATCGTTGTAGGCTGATGAGTATAACTTGTGTACATTTGAAGAGTTACGTTTCTGAAGTCCTTCCCATGTATGACATGAACAACGTTGACGCCACGCTTCCGCTGAGCAGAAGTTTGCCAAACTGGTATAAAGTTGTCTTCGCAAGTGAAATGAATAACCCACCCTTCCACCGCAGAAAGCGTGTTCATGTAGGTGGGAGTTTTATCAATGTGGTCTTTTATAAAACTTTCTTCCCCTGTAGCCAACAGCTCCAAGACAATGGGTTCATTGTCACGTTTTCGAAGGACAATGTCGGAATACTTGTGTCGTCCATCATCGGTTATTGTGTGTGGTTGACCAGTAACGGACCATCCAGAGATACGTAGCCAATTGGTTAGGATCCGCATTAATTCTGTGTCATAGACACTCTCACGAGGGACCGCAGTCCTGCGATGACCGTCGACAGGCACCTTCGAGGATTTGTGTGAGTGGGAGTATGCAGATCGAATGAGGTCCTTATCGAAACATTTGAGAGACTCCGTCAAAATGAATAGAATATCGGGGACGTTCGTACGAACGTCTGGGATAGGGACCACTGGGGCATTGCGAAACAGAGAGGGTATGACTCGCATTCGAATCAACCCATCGACAAGAGGAGACGCCACATGATACTTTAGTTGTTGCACATCTGGTCGTATTAGCACTCCTTCTGAAGTCAGAAAATCTGCTAGTCCCTCGTCCTGGTGCAAGATATCGACATCTCCAAGATATCCAGCGAATCGAGACCGATACAGTTGTACAGCATCTTGAGCGTTTTCCTCAGACAGATTTTCAACCATACGACGAAAGGTGTTGTATGATGCGACACAGTCGTAAAGCCTTGTAGTGGAGAACCTCTGCCAATTGCCGAACGATACGGTTCGTGCACAGTTACGCAAACTTGCGAGATTGTCCGCAATGGCCTTGCCACAAAGGCAGACCAGCCCTGGGTAACTGCAGGGGCATGAGCGACAATCGTTAAATTAGTCAAGCTATGCGTACCCTTTGGACTTTTCCCATATATCCATAACGACAGCACTCTCTATGGTAATGTCGTAGTCCTGTTCGAACATTTTAAAAAGTTTTCGCGTTTCTTCGATCACAAAGTAGGGGGGTTGCACGGCATCCGAGATATTGAAAGGGGATAAGGAAATGTCTTTCGTGGTTAAACGAATGGTGCTAAACGTTCCCGCAGCGACGATGCTCTTGATTGCCGAGTCGCTCGAGTGTTTTATCCCACGCAGCGTACGAAGGAAGTCATCTCGAATTGCCTCAGAAGCTCGAGAGATCTCACTGAGTTCATCTATTAGAAGAACAACTGAGCGGTTCCATTTGGAAGATGAAAAGAAAGCGCTTAAAGTTGTCGGAGAAGTTATCTTGTCAATTCGGAGCTCTGAGCCGACTGAAGACCAAAAGGCATCGACATCATGCCTATAGTCCAGTAACTCGAATGTAACACTTATTTGGGGGTAAGAGTGAGTAGATAACAACTTTCAACGACATACTAAATGCAATGGTAACCCAAGTCATCGAGCAACCGGCTTAGCCGGAGCAGTCGGGTAGTTTTTCCAGAAGCTCGGGCTCCCAGAACCAGTAGAATTTCGGAATCAAGCACAGCATTGACAAGAAGTTTATTTTCCCTTTGCTCGGCAGGATCCAAAACGTAACTTTGGTAGTAAGGAAAAGATATGGGTCCAACAACATGCCATTTCTTCCTCTGTTCACCTGCAGGCAAGTGGTGATTGAGCAATTATCGGTGTCACTGACGCGCACTTACCGCCACGTGTTCTCTTGGGTTTTTCAGTCTCCCCTGTAGTCGGGGATCTGCTGCGTTTTCTGGAAGCTACTCGCATCAGCCAGGAATAGGACGATGAGACCAGATATGAATTGGATTGCTCACCGTCTGCAACTCGGAGTTTGGTTTGGTCAGAGAAGAAGGTATGCTCACGAATCGAAGAGCGCTGTACGATGATATGTATGCCGTATTGAAGGGGCTCGGCGAAGTGTTTTTGCAACGGCTCATGGTTGCGTAATATTTGCCACTCCGCTTGAATATCCTGAAGCTCTTCAACAGCAGCGACGGGTTGAGGTGGCTTCCAAACTTATCAAAATCAATCGGTCCAGAAGATTGATAATTCACCTTGAAAAGTTTCAATTGGTCAGGCAAAATCTTGTTGGTCAGCTTTGCCTTGCGGATTATCTCATCTCGCAAGTCTTCCACCATCTTATCCGTTTCGAGCTTTACCGAGAACGAGTCTTCGGAGTAATCAAGGATAAAACAGAAGAGCCTGATCTGGTTATCTGAGGCGGTGATATAGCATTTATCTAGGCTGATCTGCTGAAAACATACCAGCCAATGATGACGCGTTGGACGTCGATGGCGAAATGTTCGGAGCTGTAAGAGGAAGAGACAATAATGGAGTAGTTGCTAAAACGTAAAAGTAAACTCACGTTGGGGATCCATAGAATCTGATGGTAGGAGACTAGAGCTCGTTTTTGGCGGGACACAAGTGCAACACATCACGTTGCCACTCCACAACCCGATTCGGCAAGAAAACGGCCCGACGCGAGATGTCTGTCTCGACTGTTGTATGATTATCGTGGACTTCTATGTAATGCTGTCTTCCAGATCCTACGGTTTAGTACAATAGCTTTACTTGTTGAAGCCGAAGTTACTGATAGTCGCCAGGTCCCCACCAGTTAAGCACGATACAACATGTCTAAAATCTCAACCAGCAAGCCAAAGCTCAGAAAGATTAAGTCAGTTATACAGCCATGTTTGTCATGATCAGAATGCAAGTCTTATACATTGAGGTTTTGGTGGCCTTCTTGTACTAGTTTCTCTCGAGAACTAACGTTAGAAGAACGATAAAGGGTTTTGGTGACCTTTTAAGTACAAAGAAAGCATTGAAAGCTTAAGAAGAGACATTGGTCTTGATAGAACGAAGTATAACTTATATGTTTTGGTGGCTTATTGGTTGAGAAGTATCAGAAGTGAGAACAAGCAGTATAAACATACTACATGTTGTTTGTATATTCCAAGAGTATTTACTCGAGCTATCCATCCCACAACAACTCTTTGGACAAGTCTGATATTATTGATTAAGGCCTTGGCACTTAGCCTTAGAAGATTTGGTATATATAAGATCATACAGTATCTATTGAGTCTAACTCGAAGATCTATTGTATAGGAATATATTTACTATATTTCTAGAGCTACTTACGCAGCAAGCTTATCACCGCGAACTGCAGGAGATTGATCATACATCCTCTGCCAACATTTTTGATGCACTTCCAACAGTCTCCACTGCCGAGAAGACTGCTTTCCTTGACGAACTTACTCGATTCCTTACATCTCCAACTGAGAGCACCCGTGATCCTCTCCGTTAGTGGGTAGAACGACGGGCAATCTATCCTTGTCTCTTGAGGATGGCCCTAAATTATCTATCAGTACCTGGTATGTCTAGGTTTCATCCTAGTCCATTTAAACTTATTTTACTAATTATTTTATACTAGCAACATCCGTTGATGTAGAACATGTCTTCAGCAAGGGACACCTTATTCTCTCACACACACACAACCGTTTATCTGTTGAATCTACTCGTGCTCTAATGTGCCTCAATAACTGGACTTCTGCTGGCTATATCAGCAAGCAGGACATTGAAGATGCTGCTGGCTTACCTGAGGTCAACAGAGATGACGAGGATGATGAGGAGGGCCTTTTTTAGTACATCTCGCATGTGTAGTCCTTGATTGTAATGCAAGTCCCTGCAGGTGGTAGAAACCCGCGGATTGACAGAATTCCATGAATTTGTTGACAGGAATCCCTCGCCCGTGGTGGCAGGTATACATCCGCACGGGAACGGGAACAGGTTGGTATAAATTTGGCCGCAGGTGACCTGTGCTGATCACTACTTGCAGGGTTGGAAATTTCAACCTGTACCCCAACCCCAGCAAAACCTGCAAAACCCGGGCCAAAACCTGTAGTGTTCGTCACGGGTTTACGAACCCACGCGGGTAAGCGGGTACGGGTAGGGCGGGTACGGGTACGGGTGACCCTAGATGTACCCGCCGAAAACCCATACCCATGGGGCGGGTTCGGCAGGTTTTTATAATTAACTAATATAATATAAATAATATATAAAATAAAATAAAATAATTAATATACGCTCGAAATGAGAGACGGAGGGCACAAAATGCCCTGCGTCTCTCGTTTCGAGGTGGTGGGAGCCCGTCAGTGTCATCCTCGTTCATGTCCGCAGCTGCAGGTGCAGCCAGTGTCGTTGTGATGGAGGGTGGTGGTGATGTGGCAGACCTCTCCGTCTCGCGTTTCGTGCGAGAGTGATGTGGCAGACCTCTCCATCTCGCGTTTCGTGCGAGAGTGGTGTGGTGGGCAGGGTCTCCCCTCCATCACTCAAAACGTGGGTGGGAGGAGTGGTGGTGATGTGGCAGACCCGTGCGCGAGAGTGGTGGTGGTGAGCACAGTGAAGCCCCTGGCGTCGAAATGGAGGGGATTCCCCTCCTCCTGTTGATAGTAAAAAATAAAAATAAAAACATTGCAGGCGTACCTTGTACGCCCACCCTCTCGCTTGCTTGTCAGTATCCTCGAGAGAGGTGTTTGCTGGCGGTGGTGGTTGTCATCGTCATCGTCATCTGTCGGCGTTGGCAGCTGCTGCAGATGTCGTCGTCGTCGTCATCCTCCTCCGCCGGCGTTGGCAGGCAATGGCAGCTGCAGCCGCAGATGTTGTTGTTGTTGTCATCCCTCGCCGTCGGTGTTGGCAGCTGCAGCTGCAGCTGTTGTCGCCGTTGTCATCCCTCGCCATCCGCGTTAGCAGCTGCAGCTGCAGCTGTTGTTGCCGTTGTTGTTGTTGTCGTCCTTGGCAGATGTAGCCGTGGAGGTGGCTGGCGACAATGGTGGTGGTTGGAGTGGTGAATCTGGTAATGCCATGTGACGTCCGGGTACCCATGGGTAGATTCTCACGGTACCCGTACCCACGAGCGCGGGTACGGGTATCACGCGGGTGTGGGTGCGGGTGGACCCAAAAATACCCGTGGGTTACCCGTGACGAACACTAGTTCCAGGTGGGCCAATCAGACCTCCCATCAGGATTTTATAAACAGCCCTATAAAACAGTCCAGAACTTGAAAGGCCAGGACAGGGGAGAAGAGATGACTCAAACTGTTCTTTGAATCGTATCTAGAAGTGGTTTAGATCATTAAGGCAAAGTCGAGGAAAAGGTCACCCTACAAGTTGTGCCACAGAATACTATCAAAGTACTACGGGCCCGTCCAGAGTCAAAACTTGAACCTGTCAAAACTCTCACATCGAACTTGAGACTTGAGTTCAACTATCGTGCGCGTGACCTGTCACGCTGCACAATGCACCCAGTTGCCGTTGTCTTCGCTATCTTTACTCTTGTACGAGCATCCTATCTCCTCGATGACACAGACAGCAGTATCATCTATTCGGGATCTGACTGGGTATCAGTCAACGATTCTGGTCGTTTTGATCTTGCATATAACCTCACGTCGTAAGTACAGTAACCCTTTATCGATTATCTGCCTTCTAATATACATAACCGCTTTACTTTCAGCACGAGTATGTTTTTTTTATGAGCTGGAGTCTTGTCTAATGCAGTCAAGACACCGGGAAAACCAACTCCACCATGACCATTCCCTTTTATGGTATGCAAAACCATCGGTTCAACAACTCCCTAAATCGATTTCAGGTTCCGGAATAGCTCTCTATGCGATGATAATATTTGCGGGGGCGTACACTGTCTCTATCGACAGAGGCACTCCAACGTCTCATTACTATGATGGGGTCGTCGCTTGTTGCACTGTCGACATTCCCCCACGCAGCAATGTTACGGTGTACAGTAGAACATCATTATCGATCGGTAACCACATACTACTCTTGACCATGTTGGATAACCAACTGGGTTCCGGCGCAAGTTACATGTATTTCGACTACGCCATTGTCAACAGTCCCAACAATGCAAAACCGACTATATCAATCAAAGGCACTTCTTCCAACGATCATTCTTCCACCACATCCGCTGCCAATCCTCCCGCCAAGCCAAGATCTCGGTGAGTTTCGCCATTTCCAATTTGCCAGCTTTAATCATATACTCCAGTTCCGTGATTGGCCCTGCTATAGGTGGTACCATCGGAGGCATCATAGCCATATCAATCGCTATTTTCATCCTGTTTTGCACGCGACGACGAGCTCGACGACGAGACATAACTGTATTCGACCCAGATCCAAATATTCTTGTATCCAATACCGATCATATACCTGTCGTTGGAGCCGCGAATGACCGCCCCAGTTCCGTTGTAATCTACCCAGATGCAAATATTCTGGTGTCCAACGTCGAACGTATACCTGTTGTCGGAGCTCATCTCCCCAGTTCTAAAGACATGACGTCCACCTCGCCAATTCCTGTCACTGAGCAATCGTCTCGATCTCATGACATTCCATCTTCTCCGAACTCCCACATACCTCACTCGTCTTATACCGTTCCATTGACTTCGTCACTGCCAGTTTCGACCCTCCCATCAGGCATCCATATACCCTCAGACGATGAAATTCCGAGCTCGGCCTCAGACAGTGCTCTCGCAGGCGAGGAAGCTCGCTTTCTGCGCCATCTATATGCCCGCAATGCACCAGCAGACGAAATCGCTGAATTGATGCAAGCGATGCGGGCAAGGAAAGGAGCTAATACTACGATAGTTGGACCTCCAGCATATGACCTCTCCTATCCATAGGAAGTCTGTTTGGTTGACATACCTGCCCACTCGTCTGGTTCATTAAACATCTCTGCCTTTCATGACTGTTTAGTCGATTAAATAATCCACTTGTCGGAATACAACGCCCTTATGCGATGGGATTTTGTGAAAAAAAATATATTGGTTCAACAGCTGATTTGGCGGAACACTGTTTTACAGAACTTGTCTGGCCCACAGAAGATTGCTCGCGAAGCCTCTTGTCAATCTCTTGTTCTTTGCAATTGTCATGTTTAATCCTTCGATCCTTTTATCGACGAGGTCGACATGCGGGTCGCTTATTCATATTCTCCTCGTTTACATGGCTTGCCTGTTTGGATGACATGTTTTCTTGACCCAGCCGTGAACTTTTTGCAACCTGTCGACGAATTGTTTAAGTTAGTATGAAAGAAGACAAGTGAGGATCAAAAAAAAAAAACTAACCGCTTTGTGATGATGCCACTCCGTTCTTGAATTCGCAACACCTCCCTCCAATTGCTGTTCTTGCACGGTCGGGTGCATAGGGTAGAATGGCAATAAGAATGAACGGTCTTCACTATCAATCAAGACAAGAACAGTGGCCTACAAAATATTATTTCAGTTAACTCCCTCCCTCTATTTGCGACTAATCTGAAATTTAATTAAGCGTTAGATAACTAATTTCATCAAGTTAAACCAACATCTTTTCGAGTCCACTTTTCCTAAAGCCATATCAATATTCTTTGCGAAAAGGAGGAATTGGATAGAAAATGGATTGCATCGTAGGACTTGGACGGATGAGAGATCAATAGTTTCACCAGTTGGGCTCGTTCCAACTACCCTAGGCCTGTTCCTACCCCAAAAGTGTGTGCGGAGATGCTTCAAATCTTTGAGAATTGATCCTTTGGCATCTGTATATCGTCAGGAACATACTTATGGAAATCAGATATCGATAAGAACTTTCCCCGCTTCATGCAATGATATGGAGGGTCTTTGGAACGGGGTCCGGATTTAAGTCCGAAAGTTGGTCAGCTTCCAACAAAGGAGTTTGTTCGAGGAGCTGGCAATCCTTGACCAAAGATTCGAGTTTCTGGGTTATTGGGATGGATACCTTGGAGTAAGGGTGTGAGCAAAAATTAGTGAAGGTGTAAACAGGTACTGAATACTGACCTTCCCAAATTACGGGTCCGTCGGCAGCAAATAATCCTGGCACCACAATCTCATTCTTCAAGTCTGCCACCATGTCGTCGTTGAGGTTCGCAACACCCAAATATCGTTGATGCCTCGGAACACGAGCGTCGAGCACGTAACAAAGGGCGTCACATCGGAGTCACATGCAATGAAGTCTCTTTCTGAGTGCCTCGAGGCTCAAGAGGTTGATATCTGATCCCTGCATTGGAACGATGACACCTTCTGGAGGAGAACCACCAATAAAGCTACTTGCACTCGGTGAATCATTGTGAATGTGCCGATTGGTACTGGAGTCACTGACTACTCAACTGAACAGATGGCGGAGGTATTCGCGGATTTTCAGAGTTGCTGATGATCAAAGGAATCATGCACAGGCTGATGGTTGAGGAGAA
>Ga0307517_10011253_pt1 | contig 12418 bp, 6 predicted proteins | sample 23_EM_MG_FD_194515 | JGI IMG/M metagenome (GOLD analysis project Ga0307517, IMG submission 194515) | Populus trichocarpa ectomycorrhiza microbial communities from riparian zone in the Pacific Northwest, United States - 23_EM | ecosystem: Host-associated > Plants > Roots > Unclassified | place...
CTTGATAAACAGACATTCAATTAAGTAAAGATTTTTTTAGTATAAGTTGGTGGGCTAGCTTAGCTGGATCACAAGTCACTTGGATAAAAGACAACACTTGGCTATCGAACCTTTTGCTTTCAGTTCTTGGAGGCATGGTTGGAAGTTTGTAACCTGCTATCCTTTTTCATAGTTTTGATAAAGATATATTGGAAATTCTCACAAGGAATAAAGGTTAGGTTATTGATGCTTCATGCATGGTCCTGGAAGTTGAAATCAGGATTTTTTTAGGTTGATGATTGATTAAATTGTGATAAATAGATTCATCTCATAATTGATCTTGTGCAGTCAATATCAATATGAATATTTAAATCAAACTCACTTGCTCTTGTTAATTGTATTGACATTACTCATCTATGTTAGAGATTGAAATAAATCACATCTTGAAATCTCATCTAAAATCTTAACCTATCAGGTTGAATTAGTTCTTTAACATGGTATCAGAACCTTAATGATCAAACGATAAACTAATTCAATCTAAAAACTTAAGCTTTTGGGTTAAATTGGTTCTTTGACATGGTATCAGAGTCTTGATGATCAAGCGGTCACGAGTTTGAATCTCACCATCCCCATTTATTTGATAAAAATTAAGCACAAGGTAGTGTGGGCTTGTGCAAGTTTCAAGGTTAAAGAGCTTTCATTTTAAGGGGTGTGTTAGAGAATAATATAAATCATATCTTAGAGAATTGGTATCAAAGTCTTGATAACCAAGCGGTCACGAGTTCGAATCTCATCATCTTCATTTATTTGATAAAAATTAAATACAAGGTAATGTAAGTACGTGCAAGTTTCAAATCCAGGAGGCTTTCACTTTAAGGATCGTGTTAGAGAATAATATAAATAATATCTTGGAACCTCACATAAAAAATTAAGTTATTGAGTTGAATTGGTTCTTTGACAGTCTTAAGATTTTGATCATAGATCAAACTCAAAATAATATTATTTTAAATAAATTTAAAAAATCTTGGAAGATAATCCAACTAGATCTTATTCAAGTTTAATTAAATTATCAAGTTTAATCATTAAATATCTATCCAACTACAAATCAAAACTTAGGCTCAAGCAATTCAAAAGGGTTAAACCTTGATAAACACAGATTCAATTAAGTAAAGTTTTTTGAGTATAAGTTGGTGGGCTAGCTTAGCTGGATCACAAGTCACTTGGAATAAAGACAACACTTGGCTATCGAACCTTTTGCTTTCAGTTCTTGGAGGTATGGTTGGAAGTTTGTAACCTGCTATTCTTTTTCATAGTTTTGATAAAGATATATTGGAAATTCTCACAAGGAATAAAGGTTAAGTTATTGATGCATCATGCATGGTCCTGGAAATAGAAATTAGGATTTTCTTAGGTTGATGATCGGTTAAATTGTGATAAATAGATTCGTCTAATAATTGATCTTGTGCAGTCAATATTGATGTCGGCTTGCTGCGAAAGTGGACGCAAGCACTTTACTTCCTTCACTGCCTCTTGATCAGCTACTAAGTCTTCTTTTTATAATTAAGTTTAACGTAATCTAATAAAAAAAAATTAATTTGGTGATAAGAATATATGCTAATTATAACAAGGTTTTTGGTCAATAAAGAATAGAAAGTTCGAATCTAGATTACTTTGTGGAGGAGATTTTTGGTCTCCCGGTAATCTGAAACTCGAAGGCATTGTTAACCATGAACATGGTCAATACCTTATCAGATATGAAATTGATAGCCACACACGCAACTTAGAGTCTTGGATATGAAATCATATCTCATGAGTACTTGGAACTCAAATCTCGAGTTAAAAGTGACATGTGGACCGTCCGAAAAAACTTAGTACAAGATAAATGTTTTCTTGGGAGTGATTATTCATGAGATAGCTCCTTAGAATTTCTGTCTGGAAAGAAGATGGATAATACTACATTTGCTGCTGTCACTCATGGTTTAGGCAGCCATTGTAGAAATTTAGTTAGTGCCCACCAAACAGAGGAAGGAAGTCAGCGTTCGCTCCGAACGTTTTTCCTCTCCAGTCATCCGTTGGTTTTTCCAATTTTGTCACGAACCTCAAACTTCCTTTCTTGGAAGCACCCTCGAGCTCAACTCCTCCTCACAAAAAAAACCCCTATAAGAGGCAAAGGATCAACACACAACAAAACCAAAACTAGCTGCTCTCTCCCTCTTCCTCGTCTTCATATTTCCACCAAATATCGAAGAAAATGAGCCAGCTTAGTGAACAATATTCTGGCCGTCAAGAACCTAGAAGGGGAAAAAAACCCACCAAGCACAAGAAAGAACCAGTCAAGATAACATACATTTCAAGCCCAACAATGGTTAAAGCAACCAATGCCTCCGAGTTTAGGGCAATTGTTCAAGAATTAACAGGAAAAGATTCCAAAGTTGAAGATCCCTTTGATGCATATTCGGTGATTAGCAATGAAGAAGCCAGTCAAGTTCCTCACTATGCAACTCCACAGTTCAATGTGGCAGGTGTGCAAGATGTTTTTCCCAACAATACACCATTTCTGCAGACAGAAGATGGTTTCTTTTGGGGAGATGTTTCAGAGATGTCTTTTGAATTTCGATCTTCTTGTGTTTTTGTATGATTAATTAATAGCTTACGTTTTACCTGCAGCTACACGGTTGGTTTCCCCCCCCTCTCAGGATATTTTCTTCTACTATTTCGGCACGAAAAAATCTATAAGCTTGAATTATATTTTCTTCGCTGTTGGGTTTTTTGAAGCAGCACAATACTGTCTTGATGGAAACTTAAGATTGAAAGCACGTATGAGCATGACTTTCTTCTCCAAACAGTTTCATTACTGCAATTTTTACATTCAATAATACCTACAGAACAAAGTTGTCGTTCAAAGTTTCAGATTTCCAAACTTCACTTCTATTAACGAATTGAAACCGCCAGTTACTTTGTGTTTATTTAAGTTTTAGATTCTGATTCTGATTCTGACAAATGTTACGGGTGAAAGTATCCAAGTGATGCCTCTGTGATTTCTATGGCTAGCAAATACATGCTTTCCTAGAAGATGGTTCGACCACATTCAAAATTGGATTGAAACTAGCCACCCATATTTCAAGCTCACAAACAACATGAAGAAAGGGAGCAGGATTAAAGCACACCAAAACATAACCTAGAAATTTACTATGATACATGAGCACAAGATTCGTTGTCCCAATACTTTAAAACAAGCCAGCCAATGGTTTGGGGTAAGTCTTCAACGAGTTTTTGCATGACAAGTTTTCTAGGCAGCAAGTCCTCCCTGGTTCCTATCTCTAGATCAACTTCCTGGCTAAACATTCCTAAGTTCAGATGTTGACAAACCAGTAGGTTCACCATTTCTTACATCTCAATTCCCATCATCTGCAGATTTCAAGTAAAGGGTTTCACCTCCATCACCACCATGGCCTCCAGAGCTCCCCCCTCGACCTTCACTAGATCCTGCACTCCGAATATCTTGCTTGCTCCCACTTGCAATTCCTCTACCAGCAGCATCGATTCCAAAATCAGGAAATCCTCCAACACCAAGTGCTCCACTGCCTCCTGCCATGATGGCCTCATTTTGCAGCATATGAAGTCCTGCGCTTCCACCAGAACTCATGCCAAGCTGGCTGTGCAAGGCTTGCACTTGCTGTTGTTGCAGAGCTGAGAATGGCTGTTGAGCATACTGCAGCATGGAAGAGCGAGCGGCCATAAGGGCTTGTGGTGTCATCTGTTGAGCTTGTTGGTGCTGCATGTAATGTGCTCCTGGCTGCATAATGCTGCTGGAAGGGAACTACAGGGATTTACAGATAAAAAAAAATCAAAATCAAACTGTAACAAATTAAATACTTCTCTAAAGCCTGCGCATTCACATACTATACATTCTCAACAGCACTTTTACCTGGGCATGCATGGTAGGTGGCGGGGGCTGAGAATCAGCAATTGCAGCCAAGTACATCAGGTTCCGCTGTAGTCTTGCTTGGTTCCTACGACACAAAATGCTCAGTGTTTAGCAATTTAAATATGAATAATTTCCAACCTCGGCGCGGCTTGTTATTTTGGAGTGTACATATTTAGGTCATCAATTAATCCTTTAATAATCACTTCCAGACAGATAGATTCAGTTACGACTCCAACTAGAAAGGGCACAAACAGACATCACCTATACTACAGCTCTAACTTTTAGACATCAGTCTAGGATCTAAATTGCCTACATCAAGGACAAAATCATTTTCCCAGATAGAATTCAAGACCATCATTTCAGCTCGCCAAGCTTTGGAGAGTATCTTTTTGGGACCACAGAGGTACAAAATAAACAGTGGAAGAAGATGACAGAGAATGCTTTATAACCAAGAAAAGTCACCACCCTGGAGGAGAGAAGAAGACATCTTGGTAAGAGAAAATGAGTAGAATATAAGCTCTAAAGAGGCATTCGGATGGCCATGTGAAGTTTCTGTCACTTAAAATTCTGATCAATTGATCTGTATAATCCTAAAGATAGGTGGGCAAATTTTTGGTACTAACCTGCATCGACAAATGGGCTAGTCAATTAAATTTAAAACACCAGCATGCCAAAGGTTTAAAAATGATCATGACTGATAGATATCCAGTTGTATGGTGAGCAGCCAAATGCAGAAGTTATCAAGGACAAATTAATCGTTGATTATGATCCAAGTTCAATGTCTCTTTTACCATATTCCCTTACTTCTAACATAGACCAAACAGGTGTATGTTACCGACATGTAAAAGGCAGACTATTAGCAGCAGGGATGCCTCCTCTAACCAGAGAGAAGGCAAATTTTCAAATTAAAAATGAGAGAGGCTACTACATACTCTGCACACTCACTGAGCTTCCCTAAATTCTGGCTCTCAACAATCTTCAAAATCAATGACTTGTTTTCATCCAGATACTGCATGAATAAACGATGAAGGCATGAATAATAAATAGTTAAATAATAAATAGTAAGGGACAAATAACTAGTAAAAGAAGTAGGCAAAGAAACTCTTTCTTCTTTCGAGGAAATGGGCCTGAAAAATTAGCTTATTCTCCAGTTGATTCATGAAAGGGACAAGAAAACATGGCAAGTGAATATGCTTAAAGAAATATCACCAACTTCTGAAGCAATTCAACATTTTTTTTTTCTTTCCTTTTCTTCACAGTTTCTGGCACATAAAAGGAGTGCTGAAGACTAACAGAGAGAGAGAATAAATTGATTTAGATGAATGCCAAGTCTTTTCCCTCCACGGTAAGTGATAGAACACTAGTTTAGTATCACCATCCAACGCAACTTAATTTTCTCTCCAGGTCTCCATTACCTAGCCTTATTCATACATTTTAGTTTATCTTATCACCAAGCCTCAGTAATCAATTTCATTGCCCTCAGCTCTCCATAATCATACCGAAAAAGAAATATCTATTCTTGTTTAATTTGCAAAGTAGATAACACATCTGACATCAAGAATGAAGTTGGTTGCTTTACCCAAGATACAGAAATGCATGTAGAGGTTTGATTTCTTCACAGCCCAAACTGACAAAATACACATAAAAACAAAGTCCGCACTCTTACAAGTCCAACCAACCATTTTTTAACTGCTTCCAACAAAACTTGGAAAACTTGCTGTGATTTGTTTCCAAGCATTTCTCATGTCTAATTCAGAAACCAGTGAGCTAGTTGCATCAACTGACAAGCACAATCCTAGATAGATCTAATCCGGACCAAACATCATGAGTCATGCAACTACAAGCATTGCTCACTTCAACACCATAAACACTTTTACTGGCCCTTGATGTCATGGAGATTACAACTAATGAAATCTCTCTATTCCTATAGTAAACATAATGGACTGAGTCATTACTACATGAAACCACCTATACAGTAACTTGTTGATTGTAGCTGTACCATAAGGTACTATTAATTTTGGCATCCCTTCAACAAATAGGCTAAGAAGCAATACTTTTGTTTATTTTCCCTAGTTCTTTTGGCAGTTGTTGAGGGTCCCGTACAAGCTTAGTAATTTAGCACTCACCCAAGTGCTTAGAAGCCAATAATAAATTAAAAAACACAAAACAAACGCCTAGGGTAACCTTAATGTGTTTCAACACATGAGAAGAATGCCATGTTAGCCACGAAATAGAACTTTATTACAAAAATGTACGGCAAAAAATGGAAAACGACATGTTATGAAAACATCGAGAGAGGACCATCTCATCAGCAACGATGCGAACATATCCAAACAAATGACAATTTATGTTAAGAAAGGACCCTGCAGTGCAGGCCATTATTCCATCCAATAACTGGCATTCATATGGTTGATCCTGACTATCAAAAACAAAAGTGTGTTGAATGAAAGCCATAACAATACCCAACATTTGTGTTTCCCCTCAGAAGTTCTTAATACACCTACGATAAAGGCAAGGCACTTACAGAAAGTCATGGAACGAACAAGGAAACTACAGAGAACTATATAGCTGCAGGCCAGCAGCCAACAAAGGATTATCTAACTAAAAAATAGGTACACCAATAGGCAAATCTTAACCAAAATTTATAAAACTCTGACACCCTCTCATGGTTTCTACCGCCTATAAAACGGACCATATTACTGGGTTAGAACATTTAATTTTACCATTATTTGTCCTGTCAACTACTATCTCCTTTTTTGTGCTTCATTTCGATCAAACAAGAAACCTTGTCGCTGCAAATCAGCATTTCAATAACACCATTCTGTCTCAATGACTTTTAAGACCAAAAGGAAAAATCAAAGAAATTGTTGAGTTGTGGCTTAAATTGGTGAGTTGGTTTAGGTTAGATTGGTTAACATATTCTATTATTGAACTTGAACTTGAAGCCTTTTTCCTAGTAAAACAAGGATCCACCTTATTGCTAGTATAAATAAATAGCATATGTGGTGGCTAGTTTTATACAACAATAAATAATTGTTTTCTTGATAGTTGTATTGTTTGATGAGGGCAGTGGTGGGTTTTGTGAAAGGGTTGCCTTATCGTATAGTTTTTCACAATTGTAGTTTGTGAGGGCTAACAGTTGTGTAATGAAAATTCCTTGGATTTAAACGAATTTTAGATGGTGAGATGTTTTTGTGAAGTAGGATTTGCCAAACCATGTTGTATTTCATATCCCTTTGATTTTGTGTTATTACTTAGTTTTCTTGGGTTTTGCACAGCAGAAATTGAGTCCTCACATCCATCTGTAAAATCAAGTGGCCAATATGTTAATTTTTTGTTTTCTGCTCTGCCATGCTAGCAGTTACTTGCACGGTTTAAAACCTCTGTATGTATACCAACTCTTTAACATATGGTAGCTGGTAAGGGCACCAGTCATTTTTAGGCTATCCAGTTAAGAACAAAAGAAGGAAGGACATTAGATTTTAAAATAACAATGAGATCCATCAATATTATATGATCAAATATGGAATAAACAATAAGTAAACACAAATTAAAGAACAACCAAGAAACAGCAAAAAAAAATCAATAGCATGATGCTATACATGCCCTATATAACCTGCTGACCTCTGGCTCCAAAAGAAAAATATACCAAATAATCTAAAGATTCAAGCTTTTGTTGCTGGGAAATATCAAAGAGAAAAAGTTACTGCTGCCAAAAAAGCAGAAAAATATGAACTGGACATGAACCCCAAGTGATGAGTAAAGCATGTACAAGACATAAAGAAACATCAAAAGAATAAAAACCCACTTACAAAAAGAGATGAACATACATAAAGAACAAACTTGTAAACCAATACACATCAAAATTCACAAGAAAAGTGTGAAAAAGAAATTGTCAATGATAAGGAAACAGAAACCAACAAGAAAACTTGAAGGAAAAGGTAGCAAACAGATGGTGAAAACAACAGCGTATATATATAGCCACTAACATTACTTGGACTTTAGAGGCACACAAAACACTCGAAAAAAAGAAAAATAAGCAAGCAAACAAAAGCTGAAGTACTTACTGGAAACAGGGAAGAAAGGGCAGATAAAAAGAGAAGGAGAAGGCGTGAAGCAGAGAAGAGAAGGGAAGAGAGAACCTGTTGAATATGATCAGTAGTGACGTTGCTGGGGTAATAGGCTGCCATCATGGGCTGCATCTGCATCAGGTGCTGTTGCATTTCTTTCTTACCTATATTGCAACGACGGGCACACACAAATTAACACAAACAAAAAAAAAACACTCTCTTTTCTCTCTCCGTCTCTCTAAACAGACAAGTATCTAACACGGAGAGAGCGGCCTGAATCTCCTAAAGATCGATTGATAGATATTATTACAAGAGTGAGAGGACCAAAGAAATAAGTGTCTTTGTCTTGGGTTCTTGGTGAAAATAGTCACTTTCTTTACCCCCTCTCTTTATAATTGAGATGTCACGTGACAGAAGACAGAGAGAGAAGCAGTGTCCTGTTCTGTGTCTTTGAAAGTACAAAACCAAGTGAAGAGAATGGGAACTGTTGCAAATGCAACGGTCCGTCAGAGGATCGCTTGAATGTGTTCCTACCCGTTTTTCTCACAATTTGAGTGAGAACTAGTGTGCTTTTCAAGAAATCAAGACGGTGAAAAGAGATATTTCTAAGGGCTTCTTTGACGTTTGATTTTGCCTTTTTTTGTTTAAAAAATATGTGAGAAAATGCCTGATAAATTAAATAAATTGAAAAATCATAAAAAAAATCCAAATCCAGCAATTTCTTTTTAATATCTTAAAAAACTAAAATTGAATACCAAATATCTAAATTAATTTGTAGTTACGTAATAAAAGAATCTAGAATACTAATGCTCGATTTTAATAAAGTATTAATCATGATGTAATGTAAATTTTATAATTATAACTACTTTGTAATTTTTTTTCAAAATATTTTTATCATAATACTTTTTCTTTACTCTAAACTCATTAATCACACATAAATGAATATTAAAGATAAACAAGTCTTTAATGAATAATAAATATGTTTTTACATTAACAAAGTCAATGTTACAAAAAACCGATCAATTAGTTACAGGGCATATACACCAATACATCATTCTCATGCTTAATTTCATGCACATCATTTTGTCTCGTTCCTTCATGAAACTGCAGTTGTTTATATGCACTCAGTAGTGCACTTGGCGGTACACATAGTGAAAGCCAATTATTATGTCACATATTGAGGAAATGACAAAGTTCAAAGTTGTTCTTATATAGTTAAAATAGCCTCACTGAGCATTCTTATTTGATGAACAATTTGTTTGAGATATATAATAGTTGATGTACCTGTGATAGGAAGGAAGGTCAATTACTCTCCCGTGCCTTGACACTTTTAAGTCAACCACGAAAACAACTTTTAGTGGTGTGTAAAACGGGAGTGAACTAGATTTTGTTCAACTTCCCACGTACAATGCTTTTGATGAAGTTGAAAAAAACCTCAAATTGAACACGAGCCTTTTCACGACTGGTATAATGAGTTATGAATATATTTTTGTTTTAACTTGGGCTGGGTTGGTTCCCAAACTCCTGCAAAACAAGTTCTTTATTAGGATAGAATAGGAGATCCTTAATATAAGTAGAATAAAAGGAATGAGAACGAAGAGCATAGTCAATGGATGTTGTGATTATTATGTGTGGTATTATTATGTGGGCTTGTTGTCTATCATTACATGGTAACTTGAGATATTTATATCCCTCGATAACATGAAATTACCTTGCGGAGTGTAAAGTTGCAAACATATCAAATAAAAGTAACGGTGAAGAATAATTATTTTTACCACACGAGAAACCTATACGATGAGTAGTCAAATGTAAATTCCACATAAGATAGATTAGGCATCGTAATGATTATTGGTCGATAGTTATTGGTTAGACAAGTAGACGTTACATTGACAATCTATATGTTTGTAAGCTCCCAAATTATAGCTTTACAAGTGAGAAGAAGGTCTGTGTTGCCATGTCTTGGGAGGTTACAATATCGTACTAACAAGATGTGTGCTCTTGAATAATTAAATGCATGTGAGAGCATGTACATGCTAAAAAGTAAAGAGTTTGAGCGACATATGATCATGTGCATGCGAAGGGTTGTGTTGGGTCTAAACCTTCTAAACTTCACTGGACAACTCACTATTTGGTCTGGTGTTTGGGTTAAGATTCACCAAATTTGACTGAACAACTTGTTGTCCAATCTGTTTTTTGGTTGAAACCCACAAAACTTGACCGAAAAATTTGTATTTCGGGTTTGATGCAAACCCTATTGTTCAATTTGATCGGAAAACTTTTTTGCTATCCAGTGTGGCCAGATAACTTTCTTTGTTGTGCGTTCTTGTTCTTGTTCTTGTTTCCAAGAGCTTTGGTCTTTTGGCTTGTCAGTTTTGAATTTAAATCATATGCTTAACAACAAAATATGGTATTCGGGCACCATCGAATCCATTATTAAGGTAAATTAACTCCCTCCAAATGCATAGCTACATAAGTTTTGAAGTTGTTGTTTTTTTAAATAAACATGAACATCACTACAAAATAATAAAAAATGCTGATTTAGTACATAAATTGTTGACCACTTCAACTTTTTGTTTCAAAACAGTAAATTAAGAGTTTTTATTCACATAACTCAGTAACAAAAAGTAAATTAAATTTAACCGAGTCACTGTAACTTGACGTAATGGGAGAGAAAAATGAGTAGTTGCTATCCTAAGTTTGTTTTCTTGTTTGACCAGATTGACTGTGAAGTTATTGTCTCAAATTATTAATTGTTCATAGGTTTTATAGGTTTCAGAGGTTCTGGCTAGCTAGCTACTAGGGCAATCCTTGTGTTCATATTCCACAGGACCACATCCAGCAAACCAAGATCTTAGAGAATCAGGTGGGCGTCTGCGTTTGCGAGAGTGATTTTTAAAAAAAGTGTTTTTCAATGTATTAAAATAATAATTAACAATAAAAATATTTAAACTTTTATAAAACGTGATTTGAAACATGATTTCAATGGATGAATCATGAATGATAGGGAGAGAGAAAGAGTTACAGTAACATAACAAATACTGTTTACCTTTACCTTTTATAACTGTGATCATGTGATAATAAGTAAAAAGAGTATTAATGATTATTAATTAAAATATTTTATTTTATCTTGATAAAGATAAAAGATTTATTGATAAATTAGTGGTATAAAATAGGTTTTACAGTCTCAAATAACATTTAAAACAAATAAAAAGAGGATTGCACTTGAAGAAAATTATTATGTAGCTCTGCTACATCGTATGTGTTTAATTTTTTTTAATTAACGTGGATGTCCGGACTAACTTGTACGTACCTCGACTAATCCTACAAGTCCTAAAGTTAATAAATATATAAGTCTCCAGTGGTCTTGAGATTTGTGAAACTCGAACCGGTAGTTTCTATAAAATAAACTTAAAACCTGACAAATGATTTTGAGATTTAGGAGCTGTTTGAAATTGTATTTAAAATAGTATTTTTAAAAAAATTGATTTAAAAATATTTTCGATCTAAAAATATTTCTAAAACAATATTTTTGATCTAAAAATATTTTAAAAATAATTACTATTATATTTTCAAACGCCCCAAATATTCATTGCCATCCCTAAATATAAATCATTGGCCTCATCATCTTCTCAACCTTCACGGAGAAGCAAATCTCTATCATTGCCCTGATTTATACTATCATAATTAAACTTTATAGACATGAGATTCCCCACTAATATATGAAACTCAAAATAATAATAAAAGCAGTAGCACTAAAAAAAAGAACTCCTTAATTTCATCCTTAAATTTCATTTTTTGATTCTAAGAAATTAAAACAAAAATCTCGAATCTGAACTATTGAATTGTAACTGTGTGACCCTTGATGAAGTTACTTTCTTTTTCTCAAATAACTCGGATTGAACCTCTTTAATATGTTAAAGAAAAAAGAATTAAATCTTCCCAGTTGATTACAGTATATGAGGGGAGACAAGCAATTGAATGATTCGACTTCTGGGCACACATTAAAATCATTTAGACTTGAAATGAAATGTTGGGAAACGCATGCATGGGACCCAAATGTTCACATGTGACATGCCCTCATGCTAGTGCAGTCCAGTCCATTTCTTACTGGCCTTAACAGGTCCCTCCAGGCCATAATCAAAGGTCAACGTGACCTCAAACCTGTCCTCCAGCAGTATCCGGCCACCACCCCTCAGGAATCTTCTAACTGTTTACGAGCTACCTTGCTATGCAAACCATGGTACTGGTTTCTAACAGCAGTAGCAGCAGCAGCAACAGCAACAGCAACAGCAACAGCGTCGCCTTCCTTTTCACATGAAGGGGCGTGTCGACCTTTTCAGGAGGGTTCCTTTGGTAGTGGGAGACCGGCAATACTAACAAAATATCGGGTCGGTCAAATTAATACACAGTGGAAAGGAGAGTGATGTAAAGGTAGGTAATG
>Ga0307517_10011254_pt1 | contig 12418 bp, 4 predicted proteins | sample 23_EM_MG_FD_194515 | JGI IMG/M metagenome (GOLD analysis project Ga0307517, IMG submission 194515) | Populus trichocarpa ectomycorrhiza microbial communities from riparian zone in the Pacific Northwest, United States - 23_EM | ecosystem: Host-associated > Plants > Roots > Unclassified | place...
TCTGTGAGAATTTAGATAAGAGAATTAGTTGTACAAGAAGAAAATACATCACCTCCAGCACACCTCATCTAAGTAAGTTGCATTGTTGATTGTTTATTTTTCTAGGTCATGTTTCTATATGTTAGTTTCATCTAAGGTTCAAGGTAGATTTTTCTTCGTGAAAAAATCTCTATCTTATTGGGTTAAATCCTAACCGTTCCAAGGCCAAGAATATTTAGCATCGCATTTATTTTCTATTTTGTATCTTTAATACCTGAATGTATATCTTACAATATAATTGTATACCCACATATATTAAAGTCTACAGCTAAATCCTAACATTGTTTATTAATTAAACAAAATAATTGTTGATTTTTGGTATTTTGGCCAAGCTGTAACAGATAATCATAAACTGGTTACGATATTCATTTTTCATTTTTAAAACATGATATAAATGCATTCTGCTTTTTCAGAAAGTATGCATGAAATTTTTTTAGAATTTGACCATATGCACGAAAACAAAAAAAAAATGTGTTTTTAAAATGAGGGATTTTTTTTAAGTTTTTTGGATTTTTTGAAATTTCAAAGAAAAACTAGATATTTTTAATATCAGATTTGTATTTTACAGTGTAGGTCTACGGCCTGATATTAGATAAGATTGTTGTAAAAACAAGCGACGGGCCCACAAATAATTTCAATATTATCCTTGAAATGTTTTAGAAGTTATTTGGCTTTTTATTAGGTTTGTTTGGCTAAATATTAAAATAAAAATAAATTAAAAACTAAAGTAAAGGTATTAGGGTGTGTTAGGCAAACTCACCCTTAGTCTAAGGGGCTAGGCTGGTTTGGCCTGAGACCTAAGCCTAGTCTGGTTGGGTTGGGCCAACTGAAGACCCAACAATTTCTTTTCTTTTTAAAAATAAAAAAAGATGGGCTGGGCTAAGGGTCTAGCCCAGCTTACATGATCACTAGCCCAACCCAGTAACCATGTAAATTTCATAACATGTAGAACATGAATTAATATTCATGTTCTGTATATTGTACTTTCAAAGCATGCTAGTTATGATTGAAAGAAGGAGAAAAGAGGGTACCTAGGTCGGAAGTGTTGATTGGTTGTTGTTGCTGGGAGGTTCGGCATGAGGGTGGTGGTGGTGGAAGAGCTGGCGATTAGAGAGATAACTAGTGCTCCTATTATTGGTCTAGAGAAGCAGCTCCTCTACTGCTGTTGCTGGTCGCGGATGAAATAGAGGAGAGGAGTTGGTGAAGGAGATGCACAGTTGTTAGTGTAGGAAGCTAGTGTTAGTAAAGGTAAAAACAGCAGGGAGATGGTTTGATGGTGAAGAAGAGAAGTGGGGAGGTTAAGTTGAGAGGGACAAAAAAAACGATGTAAAGGATGGTTTTTTTACTCTCTTTCAATTCTGATTTCTTTTTTTATTTTTGCATGAAATTCACTCCTATTTATAAGGGATAAAAGAGGGACATCAGGTATTTATTAGGAATAAATCTTGGCCCTCATTTCAAACAAGAAGGATCTCAACCGTTCACCAAAAGTCATCATCACAAGCTGTGAAATTTAGATGCAAATGCTGATCGGGTCAACCTCTTTGGGGCAGCACCGCGGCGACTATAGAGGTGACCAGTCGGCAAGAATCACATTAGGGTGTAGTATGATGTCTTGCCATGAGATTGATGTCTTATTTGTCCTGTTTGGTGGAGAGATAAGGCATTAAATGCCTTTAAAAAGTAGTCACCCGAGCACCCTTTTAGGTACAAAAGGTTTAAGATTATAAACAGTGGCAAGGCGACAAGTCGTCTGACACCTCGTTTTTATTTAGTGTTGGTCAAAATGGCATCGTTTTGTACCAAAACAAACTGTTTTGGTCAAAACGCATCGTTTCATTTAAATGAAACGACATCGTTTTAACACCCTTAGAGTTTTAATTAAAGATTTGACTAAAATTCAATTTAGTCCTTTGTTTTTTTATTTTTTTTAATTACATCCCTAATTGACTTCAAACTTTTAATTTTATGCAATTTTACCCTTAACAAACTCAAATATCAACCCTGAAGTTCAACGCCTTTTCATTTTGAACCTTGATTTTGGATTTATACAAATTAATTCTCAGTTGACCATTTAACTTTCAATTTGCTTCAAATTCACCCCTGTTTTCAACCAAATTAAGTCTTCGAAGTTTAATGTCTTTTTCAAAAAGATCTTTAGTTATGAATTTCTTCAATTTGACCCTTAACTAATCCAAAACTTTAATGTTCTTGCAATTTTATCCCTAATTTCAATCAATTGATTTTGTAAAAATTAAGTTTGGTCCTCTAAAATTTCAATCTTCTCGATTAAGCTCAAATTGAGCTTCCAAACTTAATTTTTTCAACAATTAAATCCCTAATAAAATTAATTTGATCCATTAAAAGTATACTTAGTCTTTGCATCTAATTAAATTTTTAATTTAACCCAAATTAATTCTTAAACATAATTAAATCTTTTATCTTGGCATATGATTAAATCAAATTGGCCTATTAAAAATCTATTTAAATCCCTAGACTTAATTTTTATACAGGTTCGTTTAATAATCATTTAATTTGACTTTAAATCTGTATTGTCTCTTTAGTTTTAGGTACAATAGGATTGAATTGGGCTCCCAATTTTGTTCAAATCTCCAGCTTAATTCCTTTATACACTTCAAACATTTCTCAGCCTGCTTTTACCAAGTTACCAGTCTTTTTGTTATTATTATTATTATTTATTTATTTATATTCTTTTAAAAAAAAAGTAAATTTTGAGGGGGGAACCCAAAAATAGATTATGACAGTCATTAAAAAATAAACCAAGGATAAATATGTCTTTTTCCATATCAATTACACAGTGAAACAACCAAAATACTCTTGAAAGCAAAAACAAAAACTAAACTTGGAGTTAAGAGGCATTTTTGTATTTTTACAATATTTTTTTTGTTATTATAATATCATCCGAGGGGAAATTTGGTATTTGACCACATATAAAAAATAATAAATAATTAAAATGCATAGTGAAATGAAGAAACTAAACTTGCATGATTATTGTTTTTCTTCTAAAAGTTTAATCAAGATTAATTATGGTTAAATGATTAAAAGTATATTTAATATATTTTTTTCATTATATATTATTTGATTTGACATTTGTTTTCAATTAAGATTCTTGCCTTTTTTTTTAATTATTACATGTGAACCTACTAAGCAGATTTTGTTTCTATGTTTATGGTCGCAAATATCCTATAAAAATGAAGTATTTATAGTTATGCAAATATTTTTTTTCAAAATTTTAACTTTTTTATTTAATGAAATTTTCTTCTTATAAAAAAAAAAAATTTTTTTCAAATCATCGAAAATGATATGAATTAGAAAAGAAGGTTTTGACAAAAAGAAATTCATTTTTATCCATCATTTTATTTTTTGTCTCTCCTGTGAATATGTTTTTTTTACTATTGTATAATTGATTCAAAATAGATTTTGAAAATTTACACATGACAACACTAAATCAATATGTTATTTATTTCTTTTCTAATACATTTGTGTTAAAATTATAAAAAAAAATATTTTTTATTAAAAATTGTTTTTATGGTTTTGAGAAGTTATTAAAAAAAATATTCTAGTAAAAAAAATTAAAAATAAAAGTATGCATTAATAGGATGATAAGGTCTTAATTAAAGATATACATTTTTATTCTTGTTTTAAATCGTTCATCTTTTATATAAATTTATTCTATTTGCTTTCAATTTTTATTGAATAAACAACATAGCTTGGAATGATATATTTTTTTGTTAAAAAAATATATTAAAAAGAAAAGAAGAAATTATACTAAAAAAAGTATTTTGTTTCAATATAATTCAATTTAGTAATCTAAAAAGAAAATCAATTGCCATATAATTAAATTAAAAAAATAAAGAGCTATACATGGTTCAAGATTAGATATCTTAATTTGTATATATCTCTCAACTTTTCAATTTTATTTTTTATTGGCATTAACAACTTTTTTTAACATTTATTAGTGCATCTAATTATCAATTTATTATATTAAACATACACAACTTTTTGTTCATAATTAAAAAATTTATTAATATTAAAAAAGTTAATAATATTAAAAAACATGTTGACAATGCCCACATTATTTTTTTGCGGAGAAAAAAAAAACAAAACCCTTCGATCCAGCCTATGACAAGCCCGGATATCCTAACTAGTAATTACAATAAAAATAGACGTAATACCTTTTTGGGAATATAAAATTGCAATTGAAATAAAATTCTTAAAATGTTATGGGCACTCATTCCAGTACTTGTAGAAATAGCACTAACAAGACCGGTTCTTGATTAAGAGAGATTGGGTAGGAAAGTGGAAGAGACTTTTTTGGAGATCTAAAACAAGGGTATCAGCAATCGAAGACAGACTTAAACTTCACTGGCATAAACTTTATGAATAATGCAGGGACCGCTTGTATATTTACATTCCATACATTAAAATACTTTTTTTCCGTACAACAAATGCCATATAATTTAGTACCAAAGACATTGTAAGATGTTCCAAGAACCCTAGCAGTACTGGTATTCTATATACATTAGACAATTGCAAAGAAGAATCTCAAACAGCAAAGAGTTCCAAAAACAGAATATCATGCATTTCAACAAACAGGATGATATAGCTGAAGACTCGAAATTCAGAGTCAGTCGGGTGCAAACCTCTTAATTATCGTGGAAAGGCACGAATGGGACTTCGGCAACCTTGGATACTCCACAGTTGAATCCTCAAAAAAACATATCCAATAAAAAACTGTAAATGAGAAAAGAAAAATCGCATAATGATTAATAGTTCCTGATCTAATACACAATCAAATCCGTTGTTATACAAATCTATCACATACATAAAGAAAAATGCTGAAAATTCTGACTCAAAGCTCCATCAAGGCGGTTTCAGTTTCTGAAAGTGGAGCTGCAACAAATTTAAACAAACTTCAAATCAATAACATGGCCCAGTTGGGAAAAAGACCCAACATGAAATTAAACAAATATGAAACAAGAAAAGGCAAAAAAAAAACACAGGGGGAATACTTGTAAAAGGATCTCTAAACCTTTCTGAGAAAATGAGGGTCTCCAGTTGATAAATCCTCATTAACATAATTTTACATAGATTCAAACAGAACTCTACCACAAAAGAATTATAGTAGTTGTTTGTCTAAGCATAATTAATCTTGGACGTAAAAAATAAAGCAAAACTAGAATAATGGATTGCTGACCATGCAGCAATGTGACACATGCTCGCTTAATCATGGCATATTTTGAGTTTGAAGATCTGAAATTTTCATAGTTGATATTGAACACAAACTGCATCTAGTAAATCATTCAACAATAACTCAATAAGCAGATAACTGACAAACATATAGATGCCTATAACAGGAGCATTTCACCCAAAGCAACATACCAAGTAAGTCCTCGTATGAATCTGGTAAAAGGGACGTATCCAACAGCAAAGGAGGGGAGAATACTTGAGCATAAGGTTCCTCAAAATCATTGAAGGACCTCTGACCATCAGATATTGCACCATTTGAACCAGCAACTGAGAGGAAGCCATTTACGTGATCATAGTCAGTAAGTGGACCCAAGTCATTTAGAATTTCCGGTAATTCTTTGTACTTGCTTCCAGCATGGCCATCTCGAGCATGTTTCTCAAGCAAAGCAGTGTTCATTTGAGATGCAGAAAATCTTTTACTTCTTGTTGAGACTACTTTGTTTTCTGGGACCATAGAAAATCCAGGCGATGAAAGAGGTAAAAAGAAGTGTTCAGAACTTTCATCAGACTGGCTGTTACGAGATGATTCTGAATTGCAAGATTGCATAGACAGTGCAGCTTCTCTTACGGATCTCTTTAAGTTTTGAACAAAATTTTCTCCATCTACAAACACACAAAATCAAACTCTCCAACTAAAGCTTTCAAAATCAGAAATTCTTTTAATTGATAAACTGCAAACACTTTCAACAAGCCAACAAGTGTGATACCTATGCAGAATGGATAAAGCAGGTGGCAGAGAGAATTAGCAAACCTTGCAATGGATTATCTAAGCGATCATTTGATAAAGGCTGGTCCAGAGAGTTTCTTTCAGAAAGATTTTCCATTTGGATGGTTTGGGGAGCTAACATTTGTCTCTTTTGCAAGTTTGCACCTTTTCCAGAAGAATTTGGGGTCAAACTGAATAAGTGCGGTAGCTTCAAAGCAGGGGGACTAGCAGATACCTTGTCAAGCTGAACTGTGGAAAGTTTTGAAGTCACCTCCGCAACATTATCAGAGCTAGTTTCCTAACAGGAAAAAAAAACACAGTTTTACATGATGAGTTATTCAACATTGGGCATAATATTTTGCATGAACTTATCATTCATAAAAATTACCAAGGTCCTTCCACTGCTTTGAGCTTGTATAGGTGAGGTTGCTCGACCATGATGCTTGGCCATTGGTGGCTGGCTGGAAGAAATATTATTTACTTTATCTGTACACTCTGATATTGAATTTTGTATTGATGGAACAACTTCATTAAGTTGGTCAATAAGTCCCTACAAAAAAAATCGTATTAGACTGGAAAAAATCCTCAACATAGCCTCTGGTAAGTAGGAAAGCCTGGTGACCTGAAGAACATAATGCAAGTGCTCATAAATGAAAAAAATAATAATAATAAAAATAAATAAATAAGGTAATCTAATATCATTCCATTAAGACAATTGGGTTCATAACATCAGTAATTCAGCACATCCATGCCAATTTCACTTATACAAGGTACATGTGTTGCTATTCATCATTTTAACAGGTGAATACACATGGTTGAGGTTTGCATTAGGGAAAGGTTTTGTGTACAGTCCAGTAAGTTCTAACACTTGGAAAAAGCAAGGATCAGTCCTCTCAATTGCTGCACAAGCATGACTAGAAACTCAAAGGTCACCCATCAAAAAATTGAACAATGACAATTACAGTAACTCACTGATGTCTGCTACAAGGAGTATCCATAAAGCTTGACTATCCCACTTCCAAGTTATTATATCAGAACCACAAATTCTGGGTCTTAAAGTGACAAATACAGGGAAGCAGCTGCATCCATGGTTTCAGGTTTTCAAAAGTTAATCTACTATAAACTCCTTAATCTGTGTGCAACAAGCATCAACTCCTCAGATCTTGAGCCTGATTATGAAGGGGTCAAGATCATTATGATGCATGCTCATTCTGTGAACAAAATGAGACATTTAAGGAAGTATAAACAACTATCTTGTTGTCAATGCACATCACAAGAGAATAAAACACAGGCACACAAATACCCAATATGTCCAGAGGAATTAAGCCAACATCAAGCTGACACTCAAATTGTTAAATCGAAAGCCAAGAGCTAACTGGAAGCTCACATCTGGTGCACAAAAGATTATTTCATTACCTGAAAACTACTCAGGTGTTGCTGATGTTCTGCAAGAGTTGCAGCTAAAGATTCACCATGGCCACTAGTACCACCATCGAGTGCATTTCTTAATATATCTGGACCTTCTCCATCATTAGCTTTTGCCTACAAAGAAAATGTTGCACAATAGCAGTTCACTACATCATCAATGACAATTGACAAGCAAAATCCAATCAACAACTGATAAGTTCTTGGATTGAAAAGCATGGGCTTCTCTAATTCATTAATACTACTGTCACACCTGTTTTATCCTTCTCCTCTATTAAGACATTTTAATGGGATGAATTAATTTTAATAATCATTTTCCATAACAAACTACTTTCTTTCTTTATAGTGACATTCTTATCAAAGAGCATTTTTTGAATTCTCAAATAATATCTGGAAAAAACAAAGCGGACAAACATTAGGAATACTAAAAAAAGAGTAGAGGAAATACTCAACAATATACTTTGCACATCTGCTTCCAAAGCAAAAATAGTATGCCATTAGAGGGCAAGTTCTCACACAAAAAGACACAGTTCAGTATAATAAAAGTATTTGATCTACAAACAAAAAAGAGAACATTCCTTTTTAAAAAAATCATGAAAAAAAAAAAACAAAACTAAGATCTAATGACAAATGGCTTGCATAAATGAGCCATCCAGAGCAAAGTTTCCAGAATCCGAGATTCACTGATGATAATGACATCAAGAATGACATTTTGTATTCTTTTCCAGACCTCCATGCTCTTCCAACACGCTCAAAACCAAACACCTTGATAAGTAGAGTAAACCAAACACCTTGATAAGTAGAGTAGAAGTAAATCACAGGATAATCAGGTTGTGTCCATGTTGTAAAGAAAATCAACACAAGATTGCAAAGAACAAACATCAAATATGTCTTGTTTTCACCTAGTAAACTCAAACTTCGTATTGCACAAATATCTACAACCTCAAAACTTTGCAATATCAAACTTTTAATAGATATCTATAACCTCAATTTTGCACCAACACACTTTTAATCATATGCCATATAGCAGTTAATCATTAGCATGTAAGTAATGAAGGCCTTGGCTTGGTATGCAGAAGGAATCTGTTTTTACAAATACCAATTAAATAAAGGAGCTCATGACCAGACAAAGAAATAGAATACCAGAAGAAGTGACTGTTTATGAATACGTTGCAATGCATGTGTCCAACGCCTTATAATTTCTGCTACATCAACAGTAGGCTGGACTCTTCCACCTCTATCATCCACTCGAGAATGCATCTCATCATTTACTTGTAGATGAGACGAATCCATACTACTCTTTGACTTTTCCCCATTTCCATTAGCATAAGATCCATCACTATGTTCCTTGTCATCCGAATGTTTATCTGAATAAGAAACCTGGTAGCTCTGATCCATAGCAGAGAGCAAAGATGATCCAGAGATGCGATATCTGTAAAGGAATATTACGCACGAAGAGGAATAAGATAAATTGACATCTTCAGAACCTAGCACAATATCCGATCTTAATTACCTATGCTCCCGATGAGCTATCAGGTCCTCAATTGGCCCTGAAGCAAGAACTTCATGTTGACCTGTAAATAAAGGTAAAATCAATGACAAGTTAACAAAGTTACTGGAATTACAGAAAAGTAGCAGTATATGTACTATTTAATAGGAGCAGATACTAGCGTCAAATTTTAAGAAGCATGCAAATTGATAGTCACAGAAATTTTCATCAAGAGGCCACACATTTTTTTGGGTAACAAGTGATTAATAGTAATATAAGCAAGCAAAAGAATATTTTCATGTGCATATAAAGTGAAAGCAAGTGCAACAACACAATTGATAATTTCCTTGGTTGAAAATGATATCCAATCATGAGAATGAGTTGAAAATGATATCCAATCATGAGAATGAGAGCATGAACCCTTCAGATCTAACTGTCTGTGACAATCAAACATAGGTAATGAAGGGAACAGCATTCATATACAGTTAGGGTATATGAGGTCGGATCCCATCCCTACAATTTTTTATCTGCCTTTTACATATTGGACCATGTTATTGAGAATGCCCATGATAATCAAGAATCAGCTATTAGAACATAGGAGGAAAACAAGTAAACAGACCATTGAAATCAACACAAAAAAGATTAAGAATATTAGAAATTTACCAGAAAAAAGGCAAAAAACTTTTTTAGGAAGTACAAGTTATGCCCAGAAGACATCGATAAATTACTTTTGAAGCAAAATGTCCAGGACAAGAAGATACAAATTCCAAAGGCGTATTGCCATCCTTTCTGTTCATCCCGAAAACTACTAGCATAAAGAATAGATTCAGAAAACAAGCCTTAAAATCAACTAGGAGTAGATTGAGATAATCAGGCAGTCTATTTATCTACCTAAAAATATGCAGGTCAAGCCCTAGAGGAATGACAAGCTCAACCATACACGTTTCAAAGCACAAGTATCATGTCCATGGTAACTACATATCATAGCGGTATGCATCCAAATGTAAGTACTGAGTCCCTCATGATAACAGAGAAGTACAGAAAAAATATGAAAAGTGACCATTTGTTATATCAACTAAACTCATCATCAAACGGAAACAACTTATAGTAATTACTCTTGTAAGCGAACGAAGGAACCTAATAGAAGGAAATTTGTTTCAAAAGAAAACAATTGACCCCCTCAATTATGGTATTATTTCCAAGAAAAACCTAATTTATTTATTCAAACAAATTAAATAGTTAGATTTTGTAAGAAAATAAAAAAGAAAACTTCCATAATTAAGACTTACTTTTTCGAGCAAGTATAGAATCCCACAAGCGAGTTGCCTTCGAAACTAAATGCGAATTCTGGCTAGAGCTCGACACAAGATCATCCCACAGTTCACCTTCTAGCTTCACTTTGTTCCGCAAGTCATGTAGTTTTTCCAACTCTTGCTGCAAATAAGCCTGACATCCGAGTTTTCAATAGGGAAGTGTGAGGAAAACAGGCAGCTGCATCCTAAATGCATCACAAACAAAGTAAATGAGTTTCCCATTACCTCTTCTGCACAAAGACCACGGAACTCAGCTGTCATCTCATGAGCCAAATTTGACCACATAGCTTGTCTCTGAACCGCAGTTTCAGCATTTTTAAGAAACCTCCTTCTTTCGAGGGCTATTCTTGCCTGTTTAAGGAGAGAGTTTCAAATCACTGCTACCAAAATTGAAGCATAGATGTAATTAAAATGCATCAAAAGAGAGAATAGGGAAAAAAGACCAGAAAAAACAGTGCTCCTTTCTTAAAACCTTTCCAACATTTGAATTGCTCACTAACATGCAAAGTTTAGAAAAGCAACCTTGAATAGTTCATATGGATAATAACTTATGATACTGGTAATTCATCCACAAAGGAAACAAATACATGAAACTGCAGAAACGAATATTGTATTAGAAAATCCTTTCCAAATTATGATCCACTTATAGTTACAGTTTAACAAAGGAAGTTTCAACCTTTTCAGAAGTGTTCTTTGATGTCAGTGCATTTAGAATCTCCATAAAAATGAAGGCGCAATAGCCATGCATGCATTGCCTGATTGAAAGACTTTATAGGTGGATTTAGAAAATTTGATCACAATTTCAAATATCCACTTGCCATGAGAACGACCTGTGGTTAGATAACTTTATACATAGATAACAAGGACCGTGAATATAGTATTACCTTTGTCACAGGAAGCAATGTAGCTGCATGTTGGAAGGCTACATCAGTTAATGAAGCAGGAAGTGGGTTTGAAGCAACATCAGCCGCAAATGTCCGTCTGTGAACCTCTCTCAAAGCATGCAAGGAAAGTTGCCACAAGAGTTCAACAAATCTGCACATACGTGAGAAACTTTTGCATTAAGCCAAAAATAAATATCATTAACTTCCACACAATTCTATGCTCTCAATGGATGCCTTGAAAGTCATTTTAAAATACAAAAATCTGCATGCATTATGAACCACTTACAATTGTAGCAACTTATGCAAGTAAATTTTCTTGATTATTTCACAAAGATACAAAACCCATTCAGAATATATGCACTCACGAACATGCCAAATCATATGAGTTCTCACTAGGAAACAAGCGTTCCAAGTCATCAACTTGCTTATGGCAGACACACATTACCCTCTAGCGCTCCTATATATGAACAGAAAGCATCCATTTTACTAAGAAACCGAGATTTTCATAAGACAGCAGAACTTAAAACCAATACTGAATTTAACTTGACCCAACTATTTGGCCAAGTTGAGAGCACTGCAAGATGAACACATTTGGTTTATCTCTAGTTTCGTTTCTATAATTCAAAATTCACTTTTCAAAATTTTTAAAAAACATTGACCAAATATAAAAAAAAAAAACTACCTCGGTCCACAACAAGTAGCAAGGGAAGAAACCCTTGAATTGCTCCTTGGAAGTGCCCCTTGCGATTCAAGCTCACTGATTATCCCTTGCACAACCTAACATTTCAACCACAACAAACAACAAAAAAACAAAAGCAAAAATAAAACACAAAAACAAAATCTAACCTTTGCGGAAAATTCAACGAAATCACAACTAATCAAATTACTAACCTTACGAAAATCACGTGACTGAGCGGAATCAAAAATCGGCCACACCTTATCAAAATCCTGACAAGATCGATCGCGAAAAGAAATTATCAACACTTGCATACAAGGAAGGAACATTATATCTAAAAAGGAGAAAATGAAAATATTACTTTGGCGGATTGAGCAGGACCGCGAAGCGAGGAGAGGATGAAGTAAAGAAGCTGTTCACCGAGTTTAGGGTTGGAGTGACGGAAAAGTCCGACCCGGGGAGTGCCATTTGATGAAGGTCCGAGTCCGATTATACTCGAATCCAGACCTAATAATAAACAGTTTGTATACATTGCACTCTCTAACTCTATCTCTCTCTCCTTCTCTCTGTCCATCGTCATCTACAGACTACAATCTCTCTTTCTCTCTCTCCCCC
>Ga0307517_10011255_pt1 | contig 12418 bp, 14 predicted proteins | sample 23_EM_MG_FD_194515 | JGI IMG/M metagenome (GOLD analysis project Ga0307517, IMG submission 194515) | Populus trichocarpa ectomycorrhiza microbial communities from riparian zone in the Pacific Northwest, United States - 23_EM | ecosystem: Host-associated > Plants > Roots > Unclassified | place...
ATTATATCAAATATATATATATATATATATATATATATATATATATATATATATATATATATATACACACACACACACACACTAAATAATACGAGAGGGAAGAGTTAATTAATTGTGTGTGCATATCAGTGTTAATATGAATATGGTATCAAAGCCAAAAATCTCCAACGAGAACAATTCAAATCCGATCATGTCTTCATCTTCACATCAAAGCCAAAATCTCAGTCCCAACACATTCCCATCATCTGAATTTGGAAAATCTTTAATTGCTCTAAATATCACTGCACAAATCAACAAAAAATTAACTCCGTCCACCTTCCCACAATGGCGTGCTCAATTTGAAGCACTGCTGATTGGCTACGACCTGCTTGATTATGTAAACGGCGACATTCCCTGCCCTTCAACTGATCTCAATTCCTCTGCAAACCCAAATAAAACACATTGGGTCCGATAAGACAAACTCATTCCCAGCGCCATCCTAGCCTCTACATTGCCAAAGATCACCCCTCTAATAGCTACTCCAAAAACATCTCAATAAGCCTGGCAAAAACTTCACACCCTTTATGCTAGCTGGTCCAGAACTAGAGTCATGCAGCTCAAGGAGGAGCTTACTTTAATTCAATGAGTAAACAGAACAATCACCGACTATCTGCATACTGTGAAGACGTTGGCAAATGAAATTACCATTATCGATCAACCACTCTTAGATGACGATCTTACGCTCCACATCCTTCATGGACTGGGAGCCGACTTTAGAGAGATTATTGCTCCCATTCGCGCACAAGAGAATTCCCTGATCTTTGAAGAATTACATGATCTTCTAATAGGTCACGAAACTTACCTACTTCTCCTAGAAGTTGCAACTTAGCAACTAGTAGTCTTTGCAAATTACACAACTTGTATAAAGCAGAGTCCACACGGTAGTTACTTCACCAAGTGTTTCAACAAAACCAATGGGCAATCCCACTCCCCAATTAAAACCCATAAAAATTGATGGATCTCACATGGCCAACCTCGTTCTCCAACTTATCCACTAGAAAATATTTGGGCCTCTTATGGATCCAACCAGCCAAATAGATTAAATCGTCGCTATCAACCCCGATGCCAAATATGTGACCACTTAGGACATACCGCAAAGACTTGTTCTCAATTCAACTCCAACACTGCCATGATCAACTCCACTCAGACATCCAATGCCATGGAAAAACCTTGGCTCCTTGACTTAGGGGCTTCTCATAATATTACAAGTGATCTTGCAAATCTCACTACACACTTAGAATATGATGGCATTGACGAAGTAATTTTAGGCAATGGTTCAGGTTTGTAAATTTCTCACACTAGCTCTTTATCCTTATAATTTCCCAAGAAAATTTTTCATTTACCTGATACACTGTGTGTTTCATATCTGTGTAAAAATTTAATCTCAGTTTACCATCTCACAAAACACAACGATGTTTTTGTTGAACTTCATCATCTCTATTTTTTTGGTGAATGACAAACACATAGGGGTGATTCTACTAAGAGGAACATGTAGCAATGGTGTATACGCCTTCCTGAAACCAATGGTGTCACCTTTTTCTAAATTTCTTACTTTAGCTCATGAAAGAACTTCCACCGATGGCTGGCATAAACGTCTTGGACATCCTTCTCACAAAATAGTTGCTCATCTAGTCAAGAATTTTTTTCTTCCAAGTTCATCTTCCAAACTCTATTCCTTATGTAATTTTTGCTCTATCAACAAAGCACATCAACTTCCTTTTCGTCAAAATAGTCTCATGAATCAGGCTCCATTTGATTTAATTTACATTGATGTGTGGGGACCAGCCTCTTCCACTGGCATTAATGGTTCTCACTATTATATCATCTTTGTAGATCATTTTAACAAATACATCTTGTTCTATCCAATGGTCAAAAAGTCTGATGTCTCAATAATCTTTCCACATTTCAAAAAATTCATTGAAACACGGCTTCAAACAAAGATAAAGTCGCTCTATTATGATAATGGTGGCGAATTCATTACTTTACGATCAATTTTCTTAACTAGTGGGATAAGTCATTATACCATCACCCCTTATACCCCACAACAAAATGGTGTCACTGAACGTCGATATCATCATCTTGTTGAAATAAGTCTTACATTACTTCATGATGCCAAACTTGATCATTCCTACTGGCCATATGCGTTTCATACAGCCTCATATCTCATTAATCGTCATCCTACTCCTCTCTTGCAGAATCAATCTTCTTTTGAATATCTTTTTGGTTAGCATCAAAATTACCTTAAACTAAGAAATTTTCAGTGTCTCTGCTACCCTCTCACTCGTCCATACAACACCAACAAACTTCAGCCAAAATCTCGCCCTTGTGTTTTTCTAGGCTATTCTCAAACTCAAAATGCATACAAATGCTTGGATGTCACCACTAACAAATTATTTCTCTAATGTCATGTTCTATTCGATGAAAACCAGCATGTTTCTCCAATCCCACCTGATGTGTCCTTGCAGTAATTGTCCCTCTCCCCCTCGCCTCTTTTTGTTATTGTCCAATGCCCACCATTAACCACTGTGTCTTCACACACGTCTTCATTAGTACCACAGGAAGGTGACACTACCATTGCTGCTTCTCCCTCAGGTAATATCTCTACCTCTCCATCCTCTTCATCTCAGTTCATATCACATCCTTAGGCACAATCAACGTGCAATCCCTCACCTTCTGTCCTGCCCTTTCCTTCCCCTCCCAACCATCCTTAAACCAATGACTCTACTCCCATTGCATCACCATCCCGTGTTCACCCTATGATCACCAAGTACATGAATAATATTTTTAAACCAAAACAACTCAGCCTTGTGACTAAACACCCCCTCCCTAAGACCATCGAACCGTCCAGTGTCACTCAAGTTCTTTCCAATCCACAGTGGTGGGAAGCCATATGCTCTGAACTTACAGCCTTAATGCGTCATGACACTTGAAAATTAGTTCCTTGCTTTACTTCCTCAAAACCAGTGGGGTGTAAATGGGTTTTTCGGGTAAAGCATCATCCTGATGATTCCACTGACAGGTTTAAGGCTCGCCTTGTTGCCAAGGGTTATAACCCATAACCAGGTTTGGATTACATAGATACATTCATCCCTGTAGTTAAACCTGCAACCATTCGGTCTGTTCTGTCCATTGCTGTTATGCATGGCTAGAGTTTACGACAGATGGATGTCCACAACGCATTCTTACATGGTGATCTCTCTGAAACAGTTTTTATGCTTCAACCACCTGGGTTCAAAGATCCATCAAAACTAAATCATGTGTGTCGCCTTAAGAAAGCCATTGATGGTCTCAAACAAGCTCCTAGAGCTTGGTTTATCGCTCTCAAGGCCGCTATCACTCATCTACATTTTCTTCAATCCAAGGCGGATCCATCCCTCTTTATTTATTTGATTGACTCTCTCAAATGTTATTTATTGGTTTATATTGATGATTTGGTCATTACAGGCAACAATCCAGTCTTCGTCACCAATGTCATTCGACACCTTAGTACCCGGTTCCATGTAAAAGATTTGGGCGATCTACATTTCTTTCTGGGAATCGAGGTGATCCCAACCCATGTTGGTCTGTTCCTAATACAACATAAGTACATTCATGATCTTCTATTGTAAACCCCTGGTTATAATTTTTCTAGGTTATTAAAATATGAGAAATTTAACCAATACTAAAATGAGTTAAATTAAATTAAAGAAACCTAAATCAAGATAAAAATAGTGAAATTAATAAAAAGAAAAGTGAATATAGTACTAAATTGTTGAAAAGAAAAACATTTATGGGGACAAAATGAATATGTAAGACCAAGAGATGTCAATATTCAAATAACAGAAGGTTAGGAGTTTATGTACAAATGATAAAAAGAGGTAGGGATAAATGTGCAATTAACAAGATGATAGCACTATAAATATCATTCTATTTTCTCTCTTGGAGTGACTTGCGAGAGCAAGAGAGAGTTTAGAGAGAAGCTGGAGAGAAGACATATTGATGGCAGAAAATACGATAGCTATAACTCCACCTTCCACCATTGGATCAGAACAATATTCGGATCGTTGTTCTCCTCCTTGTTGTGTAGATTTTCACCAGAGGGATCTTCTATATCAGTCCCCGTTTGAGTGATATCACAGGAGGATAATTTTAGGGAAAATACACTTCTAGATAGTCTTCGTCGCTGACTGTTTTCCCCTCTGAACACCGTTGGATCGAGCTATAATTTGGATATGTTGTTCTTCCTGATGTTGTCTAGATACTGAACGGTGGAGATCAGAAACAAACATTTGGTATATAAGTTATGCTTCTCACACAGTAGGTCTACAAGTTTGAGGTCAGTTCGGTTAAACCCATGTTTTTGGAAATTTCACCATCTGATGAAGTTGATATTTGGATATTATACTTATAATGATACATTATAACTTGACCGTATGGATTGTTTGAAATATTATTCATTTGTTATTTATAGGTGATTAAAACTGTTGTCAAAATTGGTTTTGTGTGAACTAAAACAACCCTAAAATAAAATGGAAATTGAGCATTAGAGAGACTTAATTTTTAGGAGACCTTGGGGCTGCTGTGACAGCCCTGAAAGTGTATGTTTAGGGGGGGTAAATACCTCTCCAAAATCAAAAGTAAAAATAAAAATAAAAATGTATAAGCTTATTGTGCTTGTTATCCTAATTTCTAAGGACAACTCAGAGTGATATAAAAAGCCAGCCACATGAGTGGGGGCAAGGAAAGTTAGCCGACCATATACAGAGCAAAGAGAAAAAATGGGGAAATTGTGGTTTTCCTTAATGAATTTATTATAATAGGTTGTTTTCTTTATTTGAATGTGTGTGTGAATAAAATGAAATTAGCATTAAAAGAATGAGGGAACTCTTGGTTCTTTAAGGACATGCTTTCGATCAATTATGCATCAAAGGGGGAGGATGTTTAATTTGACATATTTAGCTTAATGATGTGTGTTTAATTGTGTTAAAATGAAAAACAAATGCATGTTGAAATGTCAAGGATTGTGTTTAGAAGAATATTGTTCGGAAAGTTTGTAAAATCGATAAAAATGTTTTATTTTGACGTTAAAAGGGAAGATTGAAATAAATAAGATAAATTGGCTTTTAAAAAGATATTTTGACACTCATAAATGGTATGTGATATGGCTAGGGGTTGAGATAAAAGAGAAAAAAAGTTAAATTGTAGATGTTGTGTGTAAATGGAAAGGTTAATGAATCTGGAGAGATTCGTCTCTTGACTTTTAGAGAGAATTTGAGTAGGAGGATGAGGGAATTAGGATCAAGTTCCTTCATAGTAATTGTAGTTTTGGATGTTATCTAATTAAGAAAATTGATCTTGCTCAATTTGGAGCTGTAGAACTCCAGTTATGGGTCACCAACCGAGACTGGGTTATGACTAACTCTGTAAAACAGTAGGACTGATTAGTTGATAAGCAATTTTGACTATCTTAAGGGTAGAAATGGGTTCTTCTTCCTTCAGAGAACATGTAACCTCGTGTCTTAGCTTTCCAACGAGACCAATCTCGCTTGAAACGAAGCTCTATAACTCTAGATATAGTTAAAAATATGAGGAGAGGTCGGACAGTAACAGTTCAATATCAAGATAGTAATGGTTGGACAATAACAGTTTAATGTCTAGACAGTAACAGTTCAAGATTTAAATTGTAACAGTTCAAATATAAAGAAAGGAATGATAACTATGGTTGGATAAAGGATGATAACATTAATGAGTGTAATGAGAAAAATGTAAAATATAAAGAAAGAAATGATTGAAAGAAAGATCTATTAGCTGTTGATATGATTATTATAAAACATATCATTGAATGAGAAAAATTTATGAGATGAGCCTGTGATTGTAGGAGGGACCACCAGTGTGGTGCAATAGCAACAGTAGGGGAGCACGGGTAGAGCTTCTACTGCAGGTAGATGATCCTCACCTAAGCTTTTTAGTTAAATTCAAGAATTTAAAATGTTAATAATGTGAGATGTGAATTTGCAACATTGGATATTATGTGAATGATGGAAGTTGGTGTAATGATTTTGTTATTTCGGATAGTATTCTGAATATATGCGTGTGTTCAAGATGAACTACCCTTGTGTGCATTGCCAAGTGATAGGAGTACCCCTATCAAAGAAAATATAAGAAGTGTAATATGTGCTTCGACTAGCATACATTTAGTGTATGTTAGTATCCCAAGTAAGGGGATCAATCAACATGCTTTGACTAGCATACATTTAGTGTATGTTAGGATCCCGGGTAAGGAGATCACCATGTATTGGTTAGCACACATTTAGTGTTTGTAGGATCTTGGGTAAGGGGATCACCTTGCATCGACTCCTACGGGGTGATGATGATACCATGAAATTGATATCGGTAATGTGTTAAGCAAAAATGATCATGGTTGATCTTATGAAATCTTGAATAGAGGTTGATAATAAAAGTGGAAACGGTTTTTAGTAATTGAAGGAGAAAAAGTTTCTAATGAAAACCAGAAGGGAGAAGTGAATAAAATATGAATGCATGTTTGTCTTCTTAAATTATTGGATATTTGTGTTGCTATATTATTATGATTTTCATGTTTCAATAATATGTATTTTGTTTCAGGACCATCACATGCACGACAAGAGTAGATCCTAGCTTATGTTCACTTTTTATAGTCTAGGTTCTAGAGAGTATATCCTTGTATTTTGTAATATTACAACTTTTATATAACTTAATTTGTATAATTGATGTTTAAACTTGAATAGATGAACTTAATTTTGAAATTCATATAATCATGTTTCATGTATGCGTGTTTATCTCATTTATTCCCCAATAATGATATTTGTTGTTCAATGTATGTTATATATGTTGTGGTTGTGATGATGATGATGATGTTTGTGGGATTGAGACCCACGATGATTGGGTTGTGATTGAGTTACGAGATGTAAGATATTAGAAGTGTAAACAGGGTATATATTGATAACTTGGGACCTTCTGGTATAGGGGAGACTCTGCTGAAATTTCGGTGGAAATTTCGATAGACTTATATATGAGAACTGAAAAAAAAAATTATCCATATTTTTATGTACCAAATCGTAGGAAAGTAACTATAATCACATATGAAAGTGTGGGGCGTTACATCTATCCCATGCAAATATGTTGGGCGCTAAAGATGTCTCTGCTCCCCTTTCAACCAGTCACTCCCTTCACTTACAGGATGGCACAACACCCACGGATAGCTCTCAGTTTCGCAACATTATCAAGAGCCTTCGATATCTCTCATTCACATGTCTAGACATTTGCTTCGTTGTCAACAAACTTTCACAATTCATGCACAAACCATCCCAAAATCATTGTATTGCAACAAAACATCTCCTGCGTTATTTGAAGCAGACCATCTTTCATGGCATTCAAATCTCTAAAGTTTGTACTCATGCCCTTAATACTTTCTCTTATGCTGACTTGGCTGGAAACCTCGATGACAGAACCTCCACTTCTGCCTATATATATTTTCTTGGGGTTACGCCAATCTCTTGGAAATCAAACAAACAAAGAGCAATTGCTCGCTCTTCTACAAAAGCTAAATATCGTGCACTAGCAAAAGCTGCCTCTAAAACTCAGTGGCTGCAGACCCTATTCACTGAACTTGGTCTCTCATTTCCACAGACTCCAACGCTGTTGTGTGACATTCTTGGTGCCACATATTTGAGCTTCAATCCTGTCAATCACACGCGCATGAAACACATTCAGATTGATCTTTATTTTATACGTGATCTGGTCAGTCAAGGGTGCCTTCAAGTCCGACATGTGCACACACAAGACTAGTTAGCCGATCTGCTTACCAAACCTCTATCCCGACATAGAACGTGATATTTGTGTAGCAAGATTGGTATGCTTGATAGCAGCATAATCTTGAAGAGGCATATAATGGATAATGCTACTGCTGGAAATTCAAGAGAATTTGTTACCGATACTTTCGCTGTTTAAATCCTACTGCAACTCTAATTTGATGTAATCCTATCCTAAGGATGAAGTTTAGCTTCATCCAAAGTCGTTATTGGACTTCTATAACCACTGTATAACCAATGTGTATCTATATATATATATATATATATGCATGGAACATGTAAACTAAATAATACGAGAGGGAAGAATTAATTGATTGTGTGTGCATATCAATGTTAATATTCAATAATGATAGTGTTGCTAAAGTGGATTCACAGATTTTTCAAAGTCTTGTTGGATCTTTAATCTATCTCTCAAATTCAAGACTTGATATATTGTTTTCAGTTAGTATTATTTTCAGATTTATGGAGGATCGTAACAGACTTTATTTTGCAGCAGCAAAAAATTTCCTACGATATCCTCCAAAGAGATTTCAACCATTAACTAACATTTACAACTCTTGTCATGTTGCTTTCTTTCCAGGTGAACCTTAAAATTTTAAAGAAGTAGTAAGAAAGGAAGAATGAAGGAAAGATATGAATAAGAAGATGATAAGTATTGAAAAGAATCAAACATGAAAGTTAGTTGATCTAAAAAAAAAAAACAAGAAGGTAGTGGGCTTAAAATGGGTGTTCAAGATCAAATACATTGAGGATAACAATATTGTGAAGCATAAGGACTCACAACAACCTGGAGTTGATTTTACAAAAACCTTTATGCCTATTGCAAGGATGGAAACAATCAGAATAGTTATTGCCTTATCTGTATAACTTCAATTGCAGGTTTTTTAACTTGATATTAAGTTAGCATTTTTTAATAGAGAATTGCATGAAGAAGTCTATGTTGAGTAGCCCCTATGATATGAATTAAAAGGAAAAAAAGAAAAAGTTTACAGACTTTATAAAGCTTTTTATGGATTAAAACAAAAACTAAAAGCATGGAACAACAAAATTGATAGGTACTTTCATCAAAATGGATTTGAAAGAAGTCAATCTGAACCATCACTCTATATGAGGGGAAAAAAAAAAGACTTTCCAATGAGCTGTCTCTATGTTGATGATCTAATATATGTAGGAACAAGTAAAGATATGGTTGTTGAATTCAAGAATGCTATGATGAAAAAAATTCAAAATGTCAAATCTTGGATTGATGAGATATTTTCTTGGCATTCAAGTGAAGCAATCTCTAGGGAAAATTTTTATTTCATAAGAAAAGTATGTTGCAGATCTTTTCAAGAAATTCAACATGTGACAATGTAAACCAGTAGGATCTTCTATGGCAGCAAATGAGAAGTTACAACATAATGATAGTGTTGCTAAGATGGATTCAAAGATTTTTCGAAGTCTTGTTGAATCTTTAATCTATCTCTCAAATTCAAGACTTGATATACTGTTTTAGTTAGTATTATTTCCAGATTTATAGAGAATCTTAACAGACTTTATTTTTTAGCAGCAAAAAGAATCCTGCGATATCCTCTCACGAGATTTTGACCATTAACTTACATTTACAACTCTTGTCATGTTGCTTTCTTTCTAGATGAACCTTAACATTTTAAAGAAACAGTAAGAAAGGAAGAATGAAGGAAATATATGAATGAGGAGTTGATAAGTATTGAAAAGAATCAAACATGGAAGTTAGTTGATCTCCAAAAAAAAAAAAAAAAAGGCAATGGGCTTAAAATGGGTGTTCAAGATCAAATACTTTGAGGATGACAATATTCTAAAGCATATGGCTAGAATTGTTGCAACAGGCTTTTCACAGCAGCCCGGAGTTGATTTTATAGAAACCTTTATGTCTATTGTTAGATCCCACATCGGCGGGAGAGGAATTAGTTACTGGCCTTATTAGTAGTGCTGGTGCTAACTTGTCATAGCGTTTTGGGGTGTTAGGCCAGAAGGGCTCGCGTCACCAGGAACAAAACCATGAGGGCGATATGGCCTAAAGTGGACAATATATAGCAGGTTGGGCTAGGCTGTTACATTGGTATTAGAACCGACCTTACTGGCTGTCTGATGGTGCTGACGGGGTCTTCGGGCTCGTTAAGGGGGGTGGATTGTAAGATTCCACTTCAACGGGTGAGGAGTTAGTTGTTGGCCTTATTAGTAGTGTTGGTGCTAACTTGTCATACATGTTGAAAATCGTGCGGGTCAGCAACCCAGGTATGGGAGGGACCCAAAGCGAATAATATATAGCAGGTTGGGTCGGGTTGTTACATCTGTTGTAAGAATGGAAACAATTAGAATAGTTCTTGCCTTATTTGCACAATTTCAATTACAAGTTTTTCAACTTGATGTTAAGTCAACATTTCTTAATGGAGAATTGTAGGAAGAAATCTATGTTGAGCAGCCCCCAAGATATGAATTAAAAAGAAAAGAAAAAACAATTATAGACTTTATAAAGCTATTTATGGATTAAAACATGCACCAAGAGCATGGAACAACAAAATTAATCTATATTTTCATCAGAATAGATTTGAAAGAAGTTAATCTGAACCATCACTCTATATGAAGAAAAAGAAAGAAGACTTTCTAATGGGCTATCTCTATGTTGATGATCTAATATATGCAGGAACAAGTAAAAATATAGTTGCAGAATTCAAGAATGTTATTATGAAAGAATTCAAAATGTCAGATCTTGGATTGACGAGATATTTTCTTGGCATTCAAGTGAAGCAATATCTAGGGAAAATTTTTATTTCATAAGAAAAGTATGTTACATATCTTTTCAAGAAATTCAACTTGTCAGAATGTAAACCAGTAGCATCTTTCATGGCAGCAAACGAGAAGTTACAAAAGAATGATGGTGCTACTAAGATGGATTCAAATATTTTTCATAGTCTTGCTAGATCTTTAATCTATCTCACAAATTTAAAACCTGATATACTGTTTTCAATAAGTATTATTTCCAGATTTATGGAGGATCCTAGTAGACTTCATTTTGCAACAACAAAAAGAATCCTGCAATATCTTTAAGGAAAAAAGGATAATGAAATCCTGTACAAGAAACAATAAAGTAACAAGTTGATTGGTTTTTCTAACTGTGATTGGGCTGGAAGCTGTGATGATAGGAATAATAAATATGGTTATGTGTTTTGTCTAGAAACAAATATAATTTCATGGTGCTCAAGGAAATAGAATTCTATAGCATTGTCTTCTATAGAAGCAGAATACTTTGCTACAAATGAAGCGATATGTCAGTCAGTGTGGTTGAGAAGTATTCTTTCTGATTTGTAGTAAAAAGTCCTTGATCTTACTGTTATATTATGTGATAACATGTTAGCAATTGCAATGATCAAGCATCCAGTTTTTCATGCAAGATCAAAAACATACAGAGTTAAGGCATCATTTTATCAGAGATATGGATAGCAAGAAAGAGATACAACTGAAGTTTATTATTACAAATGATCATACTGTACACATTCTTCATAAAGTTGTTCTAGTTAAAAAGTTCCAACAATTCAAGGAGTTTCTGAAAAATACAAATTAAGAGGGAGTATTAAAGTTTAATTTTTAATTTTAAGTGTCATTAATTGTTAGCTTTAATGAATCAAAGTTCTCTTGGTTTTTCTTAGATAGAAAAGATTTCATTAAATTAGTCCTTGTTATATAGAGTACTCCTCCGTTCTGTTTTTGTATTGAAGAAAAGAAGAATAATAAAAGACATCTTTTTTATTGCTCTGTAGGTCTACCAATTATCTCATACAAATCTTCTTCATTTTTGTTTCTGCAATCTGTTTCCAACAGAAGCAACCAGGACCATTGATTTGTAATTGGAAGCAAATGACAAAGGAGTTCCAATGGAATAATCAAGCTAGGATGTCACAAGCCATGGAAACGCAGACAATTCAATCTGCGCCCTTAAAAACCACTGCTAAAGAAATAAGGCAAGGAGGCTCGGTTTTTCCACTTTGTTTGCAGACAACGGAGCAAGAAAATCAGCTACAAGTTCATGATGACATTCAGCCCTGACTAGAAGCCTATGCTGATGTTTCCAAGAAACCCACACAGCTCCCTCCGGCAAGGGAAGCCGCCGAGCCAGTTAAGGTGCGGCCCTACAGCCATGCCTATTTCTTCAAAAGCTAAAATTGAAAACCAATTCCTTGACGTGCTAAAAGTGGGGCTCATCAGACCTAGCTCCAATTAAAAAGAAAGATGGCGACTGCCGCTTTTACACTGACTTTAGATCCCTCAATACGGTCACCATTTAATATCGCTTTACTGTGTCTATAGTTGATGGAAACTTTATGTACTCGTATATTTAAAGCGTCTCTTAAATTAGGTTATGATTGTTTTTTTAAATATTTTTTATTTTATATTAAAATAATATATTTTTTATGTTTTAAAAATTATTTTTAATATTAGCGCATCAAAATGATCTAAAAATATAAAAAAATTAATTTAAAATAAATAAAAAATTTTATTTTTTTTTCAAATTAGTTTTTTAAATAAAAAAA
>Ga0307517_10011257_pt1 | contig 12416 bp, 11 predicted proteins | sample 23_EM_MG_FD_194515 | JGI IMG/M metagenome (GOLD analysis project Ga0307517, IMG submission 194515) | Populus trichocarpa ectomycorrhiza microbial communities from riparian zone in the Pacific Northwest, United States - 23_EM | ecosystem: Host-associated > Plants > Roots > Unclassified | place...
AAGGAGTTATAAATATTTTAAAAAACTATTTTTTTATGGAAAAATATTAAAATAATTTTTATTTTATTTTTTAAACTTTATTTTTAACATTAACAAATTAAAACAATACAAAAACACATTAAAAAAATTAATTTAAAACTAGAAAAAATTAAAAAGTTTCTAAAAACATAAATATACCACTGGCAAACAAGTGCTTCATAAACAAGACCAAACCAACAGAGGGGAGAGCTTTGCTCCAAATTATGAAGGATTATCAATATCAACTAAGCGTCCTTAACACAGTTATGGAAGAGGAGGTTTAAGGAAAGGTCTTATCAGTAAATTGCTTTCATGTCCTGTCAAGGTCGATGAACTTCCCAGTATTTCAAACTACCCTCAGAAACCACAGACATTCTAAGTTACGCAACAATCAACTTTCCATCTCCCTTTCCTTGTTTAGAAACTTCACTTAATCACTTCTCTTCCTTTCATCTTCTTCTCTTTCCCTTCAAGAAGCCACTGTGCAAGACACCGTTGTTGTCTCTCTCTCCCTCAACATTTTATTTACTCCTACAGCTTTCAGAAAAAAAGTAAAGGAAAACTATGGGTCGTGGAAAGATTGAGATCAAAAAGATTGAAAACCCCACTAACAGGCAAGTCACCTACTCAAAAAGAAGAAATGGTATTTTCAAGAAAGCCCAGGAACTCACTGTTCTTTGTGATGCTAAGGTCTCTCTTATCATGTTCTCCAACACTAACAAATTCCATGAGTACATTAGCCCCTCCACAACGTACGTGTACATTATATGTTTCTCTCAAAGTATTTCTTCTTTTTTTTTTCTTGTCTCTCTCTGTCTTCGTTGATGCAGCTATATGAAACCTTAATAATGGAACTGTACGTGTTGGTTTTATTATTATGACCAGGACAAAGAAGATCTACGATCAATATCAGAAGGCTTTAGGCATAGATCTGTGGAGCGCTCAATACGAGGTTAACATCTCTTTCTGCCTTTCTTCTAATGTTTGATCTATATTCAAAGCATTTTGTTTGTGAGGTTTGCAGAAAATGCAAGAGCAATTGCGGAAGCTGAAAGATATCAATCATAAGCTGAAAAAAGAAATCAGGTAACTTTGAAAAAGAAAGAACCTTGATGATCCATACATGTACGTACGTATGTATGTATGTTTGTATATGGTTGTGGTTGTGGTTGTGGTTTTAGTTTATTTCTTTTTAATTAGGGGAATATTTGTGAAGTGGAGCTGCTAATTAAGGTGTTGGTTTTAACAGGCAGAGGATAGGAGAGGACCTTAATGAATTGAGCATTGATCATCTGCGCGTTCTTGAGCAAAATATGACTGAAGCCTTGAATGGTGTCCGTGGCAGGAAGGTATGTCAGATGCTGGATTTGATTTGGGGCTTTTTCCTAATTCCTAAAAGTGATTTGGGCTTCTTGTTAATTTTGTGGACATTTATTAATAAAAAATATTAATTAATTATGATCTTAACATTTGTTGGCTCAAAGGAAAATTTAATTATTGTTTTAAGGAAAATTTATACACCTTCGAACTTAATTATGCTTCTTTATTTTTGCGTTATGGGCTTTCATGAACTGGATGCTGGGTGCATGCATGCCCTTGCACTCATTTCATATTTTAGGAACATGCCTTGTCAAATTAACAGTTTATACTAACAATTTCAACATTCTTTGATTGTTTACAGTACCATGTTATCAAAACACAAACCGAAACCTATAAAAAGAAGGTTAGTGATATATAAAATGCGTTTTCAATTTCATGAACGCAGCTTTTAGAAGAACAAATCACTCTTGTTATATATAAATTGCAGGTAAGGAGTTTGGAGGAGAGACATGGAAACCTCTGGATGGAATATGTAAGAATGTAAACTTTCATGTCTTGTTTTCATTAACTTTTCAACTTAGAATAAACAGATGGATTAAACCAGAGAATTTCTTCTTTTTTTGTATGGTTTTCTTTTGGAATTCAAGGAAGCAAAAATGGAGGATCCACGATATGGATTAGTGGACAGTGAAGGAGATTATGAATCTGCTGCTGCTCTTGTAAATGGGGCTTCCAACCTCTATGCATTCCGCCTGCACCAGGGGCACCACCACCACCATCCTAATCTTCACCTTGCTGGTGGGTTTGGACCCCATGACCTCCGTCTTCCTTGAGTGGTCCTAGTCTTCAGACATCTAATCTAAGTGCTCTCGTGATAATTAGAGATGCTATCTGATATTGAATAATGAAGAACGTAGTGAGGTGGACTGATTACAGTCCACTGCAGATATAATCAAACTATATTTATGCTTATATAGATTGTAATTTGGTGCATCAGGATAATGTGTTGGTAAACTTATTAGACTGTGATTTGAGCAACTGAGTGCAAATGGCCATTTGGAGAATCTGGGAATTTTGTGCACTGTTACTGGAGATGGCAGAAAAAACTCTTTATTTTGTGTGATTATTTATTTTTATTTTTTAAAAGTATTTTTAAAAAAATTTAAATTTTTATTATTATTTTTTTAAAAATTAATTTTTTTTAGTATTTTCGAATTATTTTGATGTGATGGTGTAAAAATAATTTTTTTTAAATAAAAATAATTATTTTAATATATTTTAACAACTTCTTTTAAACTTTTAAACCCCAAAGATATTATGGTTATCATATAATATAAGATTGTTAAATATTTTAATATATTTTAATATATTTTATACTCTTAAAAAGTATTTTCTTGTCAAGTGATTCTGTTTATCACTAACATAAAACAAAATAAAAATTCAATAATATTTTATACAAGTACTTTTCACAACACAATTAATTTCCACCGTAAAAGATTAAATAGTTATAAGTAAATCATGGAAATTTTGAATTTTAAAAAATAGTTTGTTCTATTTTCTTAAATAAAAAGAAGATAATTCTAGTAGATATTAAAAAATATAGAGAAAATAAAATACATATCTCACCATAAAAATATTTTTATATATAATTTATTTTATTTTAATGGAATTTATTTTTTAAAATAAATATAAAATATTTAATAAAATATCACTGATTATATTTTATTTTATTGTTTTTTAAATCTCATCGTCATATGCGTCGTTTAAACGAACGATTGTTTCCCAAAGCCGTAAGTTAATATCCTAACGGATATGCACAGAAACGTTACCCGCGTTTTTTAATTTCACTCCTCACTCTCACTGGGCACTACACCAGAATCCCTATCAGAAACAGAAACCATAAAATAAAATAAAGAAAGAAAATCCACTCCAAATTCCAATTCCCATAAAAATCACAATTCAAATCCTTCAATTCCACTCTCCGAAGAAGTCAAATCTCTTCCAACACGTTAAACACTACATATTTATGGCAGCAATTTCTGCTACTGCCACTACTAGTGTTACTACCACCACTTCAATTCCTCCTCCTCCTCCGTGGATCCCCGAAGACGACCTCTTGTTGAAAAACGCTATCGAGGTAAATTCAATTCCTCTTTTCTCTCAATCACATTCCACAATTCTCATTTTCTCTAAACTTAGATTTCATTTTCCCATTTATCAAATTCACACCAAACCCTAGCTATCAAAATCGTTTATAAATTTGATTGTTTTTTTTGTTTTGTTGATTAAAGGCAGGTGCTTCGTTGGAAGCGCTGGCGAAAGGGGCGGTGAGATTTTCGAGGAAATTTAGTGTGCGTGAATTGAGTGATCGCTGGCATTCTTTACTGTATGATGATGATGTTTCGGCTGAAGCGTCTGGTCGAATGGTAGAGTTACAACTTTCTAATTTGTCCTTTTCCAAAGTAAATACTATTACTAGTAGCAGTAATAATAATAAATTTGGTGCTGCTTTGAAAGAGAGTGATTCTGTGAAAAGAAAATTTGAATGTGTTCGGCAATTGTATTATGCAACGAGGAAGAAATTGCGGAAGCGTGGTGTTGGAGGGTGTGGTGATTTTTGTTTTCTTGATTCGCTGGATGGTGGTTCTTTTGAAGGGGGTGTTGGATTTGGTGGGAATGGCGGGTTTGGAGAGGATGATCGAGTGCGTTTTGGATTTGTTGGGGGAAATGAAGGTGGGGAAGGGGATGTGTGTTTTGAGAGAGAAAATGTGCAAAGGGATGTGCAGGATGTGCAGGATGTTGAAGATGGATTCGTTGAATTTCGAGATTCTGAGAGAAGTGAGGAACCTGGGCCATGTGGTGTGCCAGAAAGTGATGCTTTGATTCATGCAGGGCGAATTGAGTCTTTGGCACCAAGGGTGCCATTATGGAAAGGGATGGAGGATGTTTCTGCACCTAAAATGCCAGCTAGTGTGAATGGTAAAGGTCAAAGTGAAGGGGATTTGATTGTAAATCATGATGATGTAAATGGGTATAAAATGAGTTTGGTGGGAGTTGAGGTTGATCACTCCAGAGTAGAGTTGCGTGATGAACCTGTATTTGATGTACGTGATAGGTCAACTGCAATTTCAGAATCTGATTTTCCAGATATTTCAGACTCGCTCTTGAACTTTCCAAATGACAATGAGCCACTTTTTATCGATGTTAACGGGAAAGATGCTATAGATAAAGCTTGTTATGATAGCATTACTACTTCACTTTTGGTGAGTTCTCCTAATGATGTTCAGGGTGATGTGCCTGATGTTAAAGATCCAGTGATTTTAGCTTCAGATACAAGCCTCGGAATACCTGATGGTGCATGCCCTGCAGAGTTAGAGGTTGTTGCAGAGGAATCGCATTCTGTTGGTGGTAAGCAGGATATTAATTTTGTGTCAGAAATGAACGCACCACCATCTACATCAGCACCAAAAGTTTTGTCCGCTGAAGAAAATGTTGGAGAGATGGAGTGCACGTTGAATATGGAAGACTTTGAAATCCCATGCAATGATGATGTTTTCATAGGTAAAACAATTTCTTCTCCCATAATGGAACAAATTTCTAACCTGACTCACAACCTGCCTTCCTCGAGCCTTGATAAAAAGGATTGCAAACAAGAGATAATCTTGCTGAAGAAAGAAGGAATTCCTGCTCAATGTCTTACTTCTCCGCAGATGGTAGGGGGCAGTATGTTGCCAGTAACCAGTCCAAGACACCAACCTGTTTGCAGTGGTGCCAAATGCGAGTCTCTTGCTTTAATTTCTAGACCAGTAATCACAGCCCATGTAGAACCAAGCGAGGGCAGAGTAGCCTTGGGAACTCCTACTCCTTCCACAGTGGGACTGCCAAAGTTTGGGTCATTAGATGAAAAATTAAGTTTGCCTATAAAAGTTATTTCAGTACCCTCAACATCAAATCAGGAAGAATCCGGGAGTGATGATGATGTTCCCTGCTTTTCAGACATTGAAGCCATGGTAAAATAGATTCTGTTAATTGATGGCCTTTTAAGAATTCTGTTTAAATACATTTCCTAAATTTCTCTTATATTTTTTGTCTCCTTTCAGATACTTGAAATGGATCTATGCCCGGATGATTCAGATTCATTTTTTAATCACGAAGGTCAGGCACCAACATTTGCTTGTTGTGCATCAATTTTTGCTTCTTGTGTTACTTGATTGTGCAAACTCTACTGACCAAAGAATCACACGCTTAGTTATAAATACTTGCACACTAACCTCAGTAACTTTTTAAATTGCTGTGGTGATTGCTAATTAATTGAATCCGGTGGATAACATCAGTTTAGGATTAAACAAGACATTTTGATTCTTTAGTTGGACAATTGAGATAACTCTGCTATTGTAACTGTTTTTTGAAGTAACTTTGAGCTGATTTCTGTTAAATTGAACTTTCTAGTCTCAAGATATCAGAATGAAGATGCAATGAGGGCAATTATAAGGTTGGAACAGTGTGCTCAGTCTTCTATGCAACGAGCCATTGCATCTCGAGGAGCACTTGCTGTCTTGTACGGGCGCCATTTGAAGCATTATATCAAGGACACTGAGGTATGTTAAATCAATGTTGACCTTTTCTTTTTCTACATCACATGTCTGGGTCTGATCATTTATTTGCTTGTAGGATAACTCTCTTGTTCTTATGAACCTCCTGCTCATGTGTAGGTTATGCTTGGCAGAGCGACAGAGGATATGGATGTTGATATTGACTTGGGTAGAGAAGGGCCTGCCAACAAAATATCAAGACGGCAGGTGAGATTTCTCTGAGTTTTCTTTGATTCTATTCTTTACTGATTTGAATTTACAGCTGGTTACCAGACCTTGAGTGTATGCTGTTCTTTTTTACTTGAGGGAACTCTCTTTAATTTACAGATAACAACTTGTAGGAGTCATAAATTTTTTATGTAGATATCATGGTCTGCGAGGCTGCATATCTGAACATCACTATATAAAACTCAAGGGAACATGGAACTGAAGAGGACATAAAGAAGAGGTGAAAAGAGTAGCAATAAAGGAATACAAAAATTCATCTGGGAAAAAAAATCTGTGGGGAATTGAATTTGTGTTATCTCACAATCTTTGAGCTTGGCAAAGGATCCTGGTCATTGTTTTCCTCACCCGATGAGCAATTTATAATTCAAAGATGATAAATATTTGGACGAAATTCAGATGTTATTAGATAATCTCTATAACCCTGTCTCTAGCTGACATTTTTATAAAACTTGAAGTAGATAATTTTTTTCTTTTGATAAATATTCACTGCTTATATTTGTTTTCATCTGAAGCCTTTTTAGCTTCTTAAGATCCCATGCTCTGATTTTCATGCAAGTATAACTGATTATCTCTCATTTATCAGGCACTCATAAAGATGGAAGGAGATGGTTCTTTCTTTTTGAAGAATCTTGGTAAGAGTCCAATGTTTTTGAATGGCAAAGAACTTGCTTCTGGACAGAGTAGGGGACTGAGATCAAGTAGTTTGATTGAGGTAGGCAGCTTCTGCACTCCCCATGTATTCAAGTCTGATAAGTTTGAAACTATTTTGAGTGGTTTTACTGTCTTATTGTCATTTATATGTTTCATTGAATTTACCTTGTTCTTGCATCCTGAAGCTATTGTATTTCTTGCTTGGATTTGTTATTCGTGTGCAAGATAACTAATAACATTGAAATTGTTGAATCTTCAGATTAGGGAAATGGCATTTGTCTTTGAAGTGAATAGCAAATCGGTGAAGCGGCATCTGGTGAGTGTCATCAAAAACCACAAAGAAAACAATTTCAAATCTAAATGGTCAGATAAAGGGGTAAACCACCGAGAAACTGATTTCAAGTTTGAATGGTCAGAAGGGGTTCCATGACCTGAGAAAAGTCACCACCAGGTTCCTTCATTTTTCCATCTTGAGCTTCTTAGGGCATAAAAAAAGTTTAACTGTAGTGCATCCCTTGTTGCTAGCATTTGTATTATCCAACCATATAATGTTTAGACAATGTCCTGCTGTAGAGATAATTTACAGATAACCATGTTATGTATATGAATAGTTGTGGATACCAAAATTAGAAAGTAAAATGGCTGGATGAAAGTGCCAATTCTCGTCAACTTTAGCCTTGCAATGCGGGGGCAGTTAGTGCTGATGCTAATGGTTCTCCTTGCTGTTACTATTTTAATCTGCGTATATGTGCACTGTATATGTCTTGTGATCGTATTTTATGGCACTCCACTAAAAAAGAATCATGACTTGGGGTGGGGGTTGCGGATTGCTTTTGAATTTTGGTTTCAGACATGGTTTTGATTGGTAGCCATCATCAGTCCGATTACAAGGAGTTTTGATTGCATGAAGGAAACATGGATAAGCACTGACATGATTATAAGAGGTCTCCATTTACTCGAAGCTGTACTTTTTACCTCAGTTTGGTGAAATTTGACTTTCACCAGATGGGAAATGGCATCACCAGACTGACGTACAAAACCAAGGCACACTAGGAAGTAACCCTAATGCCATAATTCACTTGCTCTGCACTAGATGGTCACCCGCACAGTAGATTCCCACTTGGAAGATCTTGAGCTGTGGCCTCTGACCGTCAACTTGTCCTTTTTGACCCACCGATCGCTTGTGTTAAAACCATTTTTGGGTTCCTTCCAACCAGTACAGATCACTAGGATAATGTTATGTTACTGTCTTACCTCTTTGGATGCAACCAGAGGCGTGAGAATTTATGAAATTTATCTTGAGAGTTGTTTGCAATTCACGTTAGCCAGCACTAAATGTGACTCAATTACCCATTTTATTTATAATATGAAAGGATCCCCCACCAGCTGCTACTTATTTGATTGTATTACACTCAAACTTTGCCTTCACTTAGTTATTCTCTTGGAACCAAGCATTGGTCATTATCTGCGTAGTAGTCACGTGGGGAAAACATGACTCACCTCACGAACGCATGACATGGAAATTAATCGAGATTCCAGCCTATCTTACAAGAGGTACCAGCTTGCTTCCAGGCTTAAACAAGGGGAAAACATGTTGGAAATTGAAAACCAAAATCAAGATAGTAATAAGATTGTTCAGCAATGGAGGATTCTTTGAACTTGGTGGTGGCTTTGAATATGTAAAGTTTCAATCATATATAACTCACCAGCATTGGGGCCCAGATTCCCATTCCATCCACCACCATTGAGAGTTCTTGCAACAACTGCATCGTATATCATTTGGTTCCACCACCACCACGCAATTTGTCGTGATTGAGAACTGATTTTTGGGTCTAATACTACTCTAGATCATGCAGCCTTTGCCACTCTGTTATTCCCTTAATTCAAAGCAAATAATATGGGACCAAGATTTTTTGTTTATGTTTAAAGGAAACCCAAGTGCTTAAAATCAATTTGGAAGTTAATCAAGAATATCATATTATCAATATCATAACCCACCAAACATTAATCCATGCTGCCTCTGCTATCAACAGCAACAAGGTCGCCCATGTGACATGGGAATTAAAAAGTGAAGCAGAAGGGCGTTGGAACCGTGTATCTTTAAATTTTTTTAAAAAAACTAATAACTTTAAATTATTTCGATATTTTAATAGGAAAAATATTTTTTAAAAATTAAAAAAAAATATTATTTTAATATATTTTTAAATAAACCAACCATTCCTACTATTTTAACCACACCTAATTCTGTACTGTACAGCATCTATCTACTCAACTCATGAAAAACTTTTGATGCACATGAATTTAACTCAAATTTATAAAAGAGAATCCAGGTGAAAAAAAGCCAAAATACTGATCCTATCACCCTACTTCAAATGACTTCAACAATTTTACAAGCATCTTCTTAATTTCCTGTTTTCTTCCCTTTGTTCCCATCATTTTTATTTACTGCGTTATCTTCAAGAAGTCATGGATGATGATGATGATGATGTTATGTCAAGAACCAACAGAGCTCAAGCTGGGACAAGTCAATTTATGAGAAGACACGTCATTACATGAACGAACAGGAGTGTCCTTCATAACTTCCAACACTCATTCACATACGATGATATAGCCATCTTCTTCCATGTAGGCATACAACACCCATCCCAAATTTAAATACAAAGGAAACAATTAAAAAGGGCTCTGACAAGCACCCCGTGAAGTCACTAACAAAAAGAAGATAACTCATCCCAAAGGTGGCAAGAGAGTCCCTCTCTCTCACAAGCAGTTTCTTTCTTGCCTTCTCTCTGTCCTGATTCTCTCACTGAACGGCCTTGATTAACTCTCATACATTCTTCCCTCCCCCCCCGAGTTATCTCCTTATCTGGCTATCTTCAAGTTTCAAATTTTCAGTTCCCACATCCACTTGTAGCGAAAAAACCAGCAAATGGGCACCCTCAGTTTTTCTTTATTTTCTTTGGTTCTGCTGATCTCAGTCACTAGGCTGTTGGTGGAAGTAGAGTCGAAGACATATTGGGGCGATTTAGAGGTTTTGAAGGAGGTTAAGAACGCGGTGAACCCAAACTCGGTGAGTCCAGGCTCTTGCTTGAGCGCATGGGACTTCACTGTTGACCCATGTGATCATTTATTCAGTGAGAAATTCACTTGTGGGTTCAGGTGTGACATTGTAGTGTCCGGTTCAAGCAGAGTCACTGAGCTCAGCCTTGACCAGGCGGGTTACTCGGGTACTCTCTCTTCCATTACTTGGAACCTCCCTTATTTGCAAACACTCGACCTTTCAAATAATTACTTCTATGGCCAAATCCCTGAGTCGTTATCCAACTTGACTCAACTGAGGCGACTCGGTCTGTCGAGAAACTTGTTGTATGGTGAGATACCCACCTCAATTGGCTCACTAAGTAGCCTGGAAGAGCTGTATTTGGACAACAACAACCTTCAAGGCAATATTCCTGCAAGTTTCAATGGTCTTGCTAGTTTAAAAAGGCTCGAGATTCAATCAAACAAGCTAATTGGTGAGTTTCCCGAGTTGGGTCCACTTAAAAATCTCAAGTATTTTGATGCAAGTGACAATGCCATATCAGGTGATGTCCCATTAGCATTACCAGCATCTTTAGTTCAACTCTCAATGAGAAACAATGGCTTACGAGGCAAATTAGACCCTCAAAGCTTTAGAAGCTTGGCTTTTTTACAAGTACTTGATTTGAGCCACAATAACCTCAGTGACTCAGTCCCTTTACCTCTCTTCACTCACCCTTCACTTCAACAACTCACCCTCTCGTTCAATATCTTCACGTCCGTACAATCCCCACCATTCCCATTAACCACAACTCTCCAAAGTGCACTGGTAGCCATTGATTTAAGCAATAATGAACTCAGAGGTGTTTTGCCTTCTTTCATGGCTTCAATGCCAAAGCTCTCAGCTTTATCCCTTGAAAACAACAAATTTTCAGGAATGATACCGACCCAATTTGCAATAAAAACGGTTTTACCCGGATCCGAATTGTCTCCATTCGATAGGCTTTTTTTGGGAGGGAATTACTTATATGGACCTATACCGGGTCCTTTAATGGAGCTCCAACCAGGTTTTGCTGATGTAAGATTGAATGATAATTGTTTGTACCGTTGTCCAGTTAGTTTCTTTTTTTGTCGAGGTGGTGATCAAAAATCACAAATCGAATGTAAGAGTTTTAGCCCTTTGATCCCATGAATGCAATGTAACTATGTTAGTTTTTTGTTGATAATAATAATTATTTGATTTGGGTCTTTGGTTTGTTGGTAGTTGTTAGATAACGTATGTATGATTTGCCTGGTGTTCATACTGATAGTGTGGTAATGATGAAGTGGATTTTTTATTTTTATTTTTGACAAGAGGGAGAATCCGGTGCCACAAAATTATATGTACTCCAACACATTAAAAAAATTAATAAAATAATATAATACAACAAATATTTAGAAAATTAACCCAATTTAAAGAATCACATATGATATCAACAATTCACGAAATATTATTTGCCGACTTTTTTAAATTACAAATTTGATGAACACAACACTTAACAAGAAAATAAAAGAGAGGGAGAGAAAGATCCTAGAATTACATCGAAACTTCAATGATAACATCACTAATACCGTTAGAAATATCTCAATGAGACGAATCTAACGAGATTAAAAAAAATCATCAACGATGATTGAAGTGGGTCACATGAGCAACCCATAAACAAGTGAGCCTTGTCATATTTAGATGACTCATGTGACCCACTCCATTTACTATTTGTGACCTTCTTTGGTGTCATTGAATTTATTTTGTCGAAATCTTTTCAATGGTACCTGTAACGGAGCTTCGATGTGCTTTTGGATGACCTTTTTTTTTTTTTGTTTTTCTCTTATATTTCTTCATTATAATTTGTAAAGAGAGAGGAGAGAGAAAAAGTTAAAAAAATGAAGAGACTCCGGAGTCACATTGAAACTTCAATAATGACACTACCGGTATCGTTGAAAAGATTTTGACGAAACGAATTCAATAACACCAAAAAATATCACAAATGGTAAACGAAATGAGTCACATGAACCGGCAAAAGGTGTTAGGATTCACTTGCATTTGGGCCACTCGAGTGGCCCACTCCGGTCACTGTTAATGATCTTTTTTGGATTCGTTGGATTCGTCTCGTCGAGATCTTTTTAACGGTACTGGTGGTGTCATCATCAGAGTTTAGGTGTGACTCCAAGATCTTTGCCTTTTCTTTTCTTTTTTTCTCTATCTTCCCTCTCTCCTTATTAAATATTGTGTTTATAAAATATGCAATTTAAAAAAGTATTCTATAAACTTTGTTATTTTTCTATATATTTTTTGCATGGTGTTATGTTATCATATTTTTTTACTACTAAAAAAACACCTTTTTTGGGTACCCTTTCCTTGACAGATTTATGGGACTTAGGGCATACACGCATAAAGTTTTGTTTGGGCATGTAGGTCCACTTGCATTTTTTGTTATGCTCTATTTGACATTGTGATTTCAACCAAGCTTTTTAAATATAATTTTTTATGCTTCTCTTTTATCAATCACTCTTATTTCATGGAAAGCTTGGTTTTCATCACAGCATTTTATTGGA
>Ga0307517_10011258_pt1 | contig 12415 bp, 5 predicted proteins | sample 23_EM_MG_FD_194515 | JGI IMG/M metagenome (GOLD analysis project Ga0307517, IMG submission 194515) | Populus trichocarpa ectomycorrhiza microbial communities from riparian zone in the Pacific Northwest, United States - 23_EM | ecosystem: Host-associated > Plants > Roots > Unclassified | place...
GAACTATTAAGGATAAATCATCCGATTGGAATCTTCTTTGTGTGTGGTTTCCAGTTGAGTAATAAAAAAACGTTTATATTATATTTACTTCTAATACCATTAGTGGATCCTCTAACCTTGACAATTGTTTTATCCTTGTTTAGTCTTTTCATCATTATCACATCTCAAAGTTCTCTTCAACATCAATATCATTTTATTATTTGTAATTTATATAGTTCACCTCCATGTGGTTCAACCCCGGTCTTGCTGGGCTATTTATTACTTCGACACTCCTGCATTTGGAAGAAGACATCAATCTTTTGGTTGTGTCAGCTGGTAATGAAAAGGCAATTCAAACATCATAATAATCACCTATCAAATAAAATGGTATTAAGTTTGACAGAACTCTAGAAAGGAAAGTTAAAGCAAATAAGCAAAACAACCCCTACATAAAACTAATTATAGGTTAATCCTTTAAATAGGAGTAAAGAAGGCATCGTTTCAGTGATTGTAGAATATAGAAATCAATCAACATGATCAAGAGTTGGTACGTGCAAGAACATTCTAAAGTTTAAGACGAGTTGTGTGAGCCTAACAAAGATGATGAGGAAGATCTATATAAATATGATGACTAGGCTTAGGCCTACATGTTTAAGAAGATGTTATTAATGCCAAAGGTTGTGAAGGATTCACAGCAAAATAAGTTATCTCACAACGGATACACCATAAATAATAACGTGTTTGACTTAATTATTGATAATGGTAGTTGTGAAACTGTTATTGGCAACCATATCATTGATAAATTACAATTGCCACTATAACTACAATGTTGTAAAGTAACTCGATTTTGAGCCACCATTTTGATCATATTTAAAAAAACAACATAAAAATATAAAATTTTAATAAAATGTATTCTCGATGTAATTAGGCTAATTCTCGATCATTTCATGATTTCCAACCTTTTCATTTATCATTTTGCATGTTAATAATTTTTTTAGAATTAGGGAAAAAATCTAAAAAATATTTAACGAGCATAGTGATAATTGAAGAGAGGATATGAGATTAATGTGAACATTGTAAACCCCCTTTCTAAGCAACTAAAAAAATGATAATAATAAATAAAAAGAAAAGGAAAAGGAAAGAAAACAGGAGAAGGGTGTGGAGATTTGTAGAAGGTGAAAGAAGATAATATAAAAAGAAAGATATATAGGTTTTAGATTAATAGTATGGCAGGGGAGAGCTAAAAAATTAAGGAAGAAAAAATGTGTTAAAAATGAATGAAAAATGTTGTTACCTATTTTAGGGTCCATAAAAAAATACAGAAGGATTTGGACTGACATCCAATAACTGGAAAGAGTATCTTAGTGGGATGGTACAAAAATTAGCAGGAATTGAGTTTGCAATCAAGTTGCATGAATGAGGAATTTAAGGACCATTTTGGAAAGAGATGGCTAAAATTGATAGTTCAATTTAGACTAATGAATGCCCTATTGACAAGAAAAAATTAATTTAGGGAGAAAAAATCAAAATTAGATGTTTAAGAACTCAATTGAAATTTTCCAGGGTTTAATTGAGTTTATTAAGGGATTAATTGCAAGAAAATGGTTTTTGAGTTCAATTTGAGCTTTAATTAGAAGAAATTGAAGTTTGGAGTTAAATCGTAATTTTAAAAAGTTAATTTGGTCCAATTGGGAGCTTAATTGCATAAATATTGAAGTTTGATAGGCAATTAGAAACTTAATTGAAGAAATTCAAAACTAATGACCAATTTGTGAAAGGTGTAAGACTTCAAGGACTGGCATTGGTTTAATCAGAGGTTAATTAAATAAAAATAGAAATTATTGATTAATTGACGGTCAAAATGAATAAATTGATAATCAATGACTGAATTGAAAAGGGAGCTGAACTTCAAAGACTGACATTGGTTTAATCAGGGATAAAATTATATGTAATTGAAAGTTTAAAGGCAATTACATGTACAACTAAAAAAAGTAAAGAGATTAGGAACTAAATTTAATTTTATTCAAATCACAAATTAAAAACCCTAATCTTTTGTATTTAACCTAGACAACATGTCATCTGGTTTATATTCAAAACGCACTTCTATAGACAATTTTGGGTTGATCGAGTTGGCATCTTCAAACGAATGAATATGAAGTTACAGGCCTTCAAATTGACCAAGTTTGGATCTAAAGGAAAGTTATGCACCTCCTATACCAACTTCAAGATCTTCAATGATGTTTACATCATAGTTGCTCCAGCAAAACTTTGAAAGTGATTAACTCAATCTGCCTTGACTGTGATACCCATTGTACAAAAACCACTATTTTTTTATATGTTCACACTTGATAGTTCTTAAATGGGTTCTTATCACTAGTTGGAAATGTTTTCCATAAGATCATAGGACCAAAAACAACTATTTGGCCTCCAAGTTTAGCAAAACCACCAAAATCTCTAAAACCAAGTTTGTTGCAAAATCATCATTGCAACACCAACAAAGTACAGAGCTTCCAACTTTTAAAACCTACCCAAAACCCTCCAATTTCTATCAAAGGGTCAAATATTCATCAATCATGATCAATCGTTGATCGAGTCAATCAAGAAATCCTAGTAAAAACCTATAAATACCCACTGAAAATCCAGAAAAAGAAGAGCAAAGAAAAAAATAAGGAGAGAAAAAAATGAAGAAAAATCTTAAAAGAAAAACCCTAAATGTGAAGGTTCAAGAGCCTAGCATAAGGATTTCTTCAACTTTGAGAGAAAGTAGCAAGTTTGGAAGGAAAAAAAAAAAGAATAAAAGGGTAACAGCCATTATTTGAGCTTGGAAAGTATAAAACCTTAATTTAATCTTGTAGATGATGTTCATGAGGCATATATGTAGCTTGTTCATGCATGTTTGATGATGTTTCTAAGCATTTTTGGTGTTGTATTGATTTTGGTTTTGGTTTCAATTAATACGTAAAAAAGTTGTTTTATTGTTTAAATGTTGCTTTAAGTTGGTTGTTGATGTTTCTAAATACTTAGATGGTATTTATTGGATTGATTTTGATGGGAAAAAATGGTTTTAAAATCTGCCAATGTGACAGTAAGGTTTGTGATGTTTTTTTTGTGTTGGCTAATACATGTTCTTCCCTTATGGTTTTGGTTAAGGCCTATTGGATGTTAAAATATCAGTTTTGAGCTTTAAATTCTCGAATTTGTTTGCTGTTTTAGTTTGACAATTTTTTGTTACTTGTTTTGATTTGAGTATGTATAAATGTGGTGGTGTGATGTGTGTGAACCAAGAAAGCATGATTTTGGAGCTTAAAATGTGTTTTCTAGATTTCCTGAAAAATTTCTAAGCAATGTTCTTCACAAGAACATTCCCTTAGCTACATGTTTTAGACCGTTTTGATCCTAATTTTTGCATTAGCATCTTGATATGACATGATTAATCAATAATCGAAGGTTTATTTGCATCAATAACTTTTAATGTTAGGGTTCGTTTTTTCAAACCAAACTCATTTTGATTAAATCATGTTAATTCGTGGATAATCGATATGAATGAAAGCTAGATTATCAGTTAGTGATTGATTTTCAACATACCTATGTCCTTGGATTGTTTGTAACCAGTCTGGATTTTGATTCATGTTGTTGGGCATGTTCTTCATTTGTTCTTCGTGTTTTTAGTTTTTTCTCGGTTTTGATCGAAAGTATTTGAGATTTTGTGTTTTCAACAAGTTTGATTCGTTTTAAGTTTTGATTTCGGTTTTGGTTTGTTTTTTAATCAAACCAATGGTTTTTTGTTCAGTTTACGGTCAAACTAAGGATTTCAAGTCAACCTGATTGGGTTAAATTTAGGTCAGATAGGTAAGACCTTGTTTGGTTCTCAATCGTTTTTATAATGGAATTTTTTATAATGATAAAATTACCCCTAATTTTTTGCTAATGACTTGGTTAACCTGGTCATCCATCTCAAGCAACATTATCGTAAATTCTCCTGGTTGTCTAGAGTTAGCAAAAACACACTTGATCATTTGATATTGTGCTTTATTCCTTATCCTAAAGAGCCCTAAGTAACCTTACTTGTCCCCTGAGGTCTGAAGCCTTTTTTGGGATAATCTTATCCCCTCTCCTAATAGAGAAGGGTTGAGTAGAATCACATTGTAGTATTTGGCCTATTCTAATGGCAGTTGACCCTTAGTGAGCGATTTTAGTTTCAAGTTTGAAACTGAAATCTCCTTTAGAGGATACAATCTTCTTACCCTTTCTAGAACTCATTTTTTATAAGAATAAAATGTGAAAGGAAGAACAAAATAGAATTTTTTTGTGTTTACCTAGAAAAGACTATTTTTCAAATGACAGAGAAACTTGATCTTCTCTTTTAGGGCTCTTATTGCAGAAAGTTTAGATAGAGTTTTTAGCAAAAGTAAAAAAACTTATGGCATAGAAAAAAGAGGGTTTATATAGGTCACCGCCTCTCATTCCCGCCGATAAATGAAAGATATGTGGCTCCATCCCATAACTCTAGGAAGGCTAAACACCTATTGCTTTAATTACACGTTGTTGAATGGTTTTTTCAAAGAGATTTAGGACAACCCCCCTGACAGCATTTCAAATCAATATAGGGAGATGCTAAATTTATAGGGATGCCAAGACAAATCTCATCAATTGTCTCTCAAAAGGTTTTTTTTAAGTCTTTTCACATTGAATGCATAAAAACTTAAAGGGGAATTGATGAATCAATATTTTTTATGCATTGTAAAAAAGCTTAAGTCCCTGTTTAAGAAGGTCCATTAACGAGGTGGTAACTCATTGACAGGTGGGTGAGGCTTGCGTCCATGCCAACATCCTTAGGCTTGGCATTTTGTCAAGCCTAGATGACACAGGTTTGCTTATTTCTTGACCCAACATACTTGGGTTCAGCCATATGCTGAGCCCAAACGAACATGGGATTGGCAAGCTGTCAAACCTAACATCTTTGGGTCAGCCACGAGTCGAGTCCAGGCGAATGTGGATCTAGTAGGTTGTCAGGTCCAATATCCTTAATTTCAGCCACGTGATGAGTCCAATAAGACGTGGGTCTGACGAGCTGCCAGACCCAACATACTTGGGTTCAACCACATGTTGAGCCCAAAAGAACATAAGTTTGGCGAGCTGACAGATGTAACATCATTGGGCTCAAACATGTGCTAAGCCTAAATAATATGGGCTTGACGAGTTACCAAACCCAATATCTTTAGATTAGCACGTGTTGAGTCCAAGTGGACATGAGTCTAGCAAGCTACTAGACGCATTGCCCATGGGCTTGGATACGCACTAAGCTAATCGGTCTAGAGGCCTTTATAGGCCCATGTTAGGTCCATAAGGTTCCGTTTATTCATTCCTTAGACTTTTAACATGAAATGTTCATACTAAGGATTTTTGTCTTCCTACATCTATAGGTGTATAAAAACTCTCCTAAATGCTTACCATATTTTCATCTCAGTAATGATGTGTAAGGAATATTTGTCCCTCATTAATGCTATATAATGAATATTTATCCCTCATTAATTTTATTAGGAGAAAATAATTCTTCATCCCTTCTACTCCATTAAAATGACAAGGTTTAAAGATTATAAATATCTCATGAACCATCCAAGTAAAAGATTTCAATTTCTATTCTCTAAGTATTTGTATTTTTATTCTCAAAGCATTTACCATCCAAAAACAAGAACAAACACACTAGTTGTTAGAATTTAAAGTTCATTCTCTCATTTATTACAATATTTTACTAAAAATCATTAACTTTATCATCAAATAACCCCTGAACTCCACCAAAAAAGATTATTTTGTAGATGTTTAGCTTTCTATCACCAACTATCTACTTTGTGAGCTCTGGAAAAAAGAATATTAACTTACATGTAATTAATCAATATCCAAGTACCAAATAACCTCGTTTATAATCCTATTTGATTTTGAAGCATCATTATTTTCTATTAAAAAAATAACTATTTTTCCTAATATTTGAAAATACCGTAGCAAGATAATGTGAATAAAGTTCATTCCGAGACACAAAAACTGGGCCTATCATATAATTCTTTTATCATTAAAAAGAAATAAAACAAGTTGTTAGTATGAGGCCAGACGTAAGCTCATTTTAGAATGGCTCCAAATAAAGGAGCCCAATGGTGCTGTTAAACGCGCCACCGTATGTCATCTTCGCGTCAGCTGACGACCTGCAATCTTCATATCTAGCGCGCTACCGGTGTCTACGCATTCAGCCTTGACTCATGATCCCATGTGTTCAATTTCCATTAAGAAAAAACAAAGAGGGAGAGGGAGAGGGAGAGACAGAGACATGATGAAATTGGCAAGCGACTTCAAAAATGTTGACATTAACTACCCAAAGTCAATAGACAGCATGGAAAATGTTTTTTCTAAACAAAAGAATCCTTCCTCCAGCACATATAAACCGTGTTTTTGGGGATTTAAGAATATATAAATCCGAACTTCGAAGGATATGTCAATTCATACAAGGACTGTTGATATATCATGAATTAAATATATTGAAATCATTGGTTGCAAATCTTTATTATTATCTTGACGGATACTTCGAACTTGATTCTGATGTAATCAAAAACAGATAATTAAAAATATTTAAGCTGACTGAGTCTTTTAAGCCATAATTTAAACTTCTTTGATCCCTCTCAACTATGAAAATTGATAAAAGAAAAGGAAGGATGAAGTGAGCTTCGGAATCTAATTGAGTCAAGTTTTATAAACTCAAGTCCATATTGAAAGCCTATAGCATCCCTTAATTTAAATTCACACCTTCTCTTCAAAACTTAAACCCAGTATTCTTCTTGCAACATGTACCTTCCCATCCTATACATGTGTCATGATGACATGTGAATGTGAATATTGTTAATTCTTGTTATAAAATAATATAAATTATATTTTATGATTTTATTTAATAATTTAAATATTTATATTAAAATAATTTTTTGATATGATATTAAAATTTTAAATAGTATAAATTATATCATGTAACCCACGATAATGGTATTCAAAGTCATGCTGCACATCGTATCCAAGAAGAACCTTGGAAGGGAGCTTGCCAATACCCTATGTAGTTGGAAGCAATCTTTTCTCCTACTATGCATCAATTCTTCCACACGTATACAAGGACTGAGGACTATTGAATGGAGCTCAAAATAATTTTGAAAATATGGTTTTATAGATCTTTCTGTATATACCTACCTGCTCGGAGGATGGAATCAAAATCCAAACTTTCGGGTATATGCTTCTCTTTTTTCAACTATGTGGATGGTCTTTTTTGTTGGGCGTGATAGTTACTTGGTCAGACGAAGGAATATATGGGCTCATTATTATGAGTAAGAGTGCCGAAGTACAGAAGTTGTCCTTTTTTCAGCTTCTCGGAAATTAATCATGCACCGAAAGTGGTAACCATAACCACCGACCGAACCACACCCGCCTGCAAAGAAAAACCTCTTCAATTTTCCCAATAACAGAAGTTTCGTCTTCAAAGAAATCACTTCAGCACTAAATTCAAGATTTTATCTGTGAATGTCAATGGTGGTTTTTTTTCTCTTTGCATCAATGAAGTTTCCTTGCACCTTCCAGGGCATACGAAGTCTAGAAGCACACAAAGGTACAAGAAGGAATTGCAATGAGAAAAGCAATATGGATTCCATATTTGACTATGGAATTAGGAATGGTAGTTGCAATGGACAACAACTTGCCTTGCCTGGCTGGGTTATTGAATAATGATAAAAAGAGGCGTAAGCAAGATATACCGTTAGACTTGCTCTTCAAAGAATCTGTAAAATCTCATGTATTTTACGGCCCTTTATTAATTGCAAAGGGCAATTAGCAGGAGGAGCAGATGTAAGATTGCGTGAGAAAACAATTATAAACTACTCCAATGATTATGTTTAATGCAACTACAAGACTAATTAAGCAGAGCTAGCAGAAATGACAATACATTTGATGACAACAACCTGCATAATAGTCAACCAGACATTATTCATATTCAATTCCACTATAGTGATAACTACAATTCTAAGCTTTCAAAGGGAATAAAATATAAGATCAGAAAATGCGAGGAAATTCACTCCCTAATACAAGTCATTAGTCCTGCCAAACTTTTTTTTTTAATTTAAGCTGATAAGAATCTATCTTCTGTGTAATTGTTATCTCATTCATTATCATTTAACCTTGCCAGAAAGTTGCTCAAGAAAATCTGAAAAGGTCATTCGACAGTATTGCCGAGATGCGCTTTCCCCTGGCAGCCACTTCTGCAATCCTGGCTGTCTTCTTGGCTCTTGCTCAAGAACAGAGCCTTGCTTTTGAGTTTCCAAACTTCACGATTCAAGATCAGCCTCAACTTATTTTGAGTGACAATTCTTCTATAGCCCTCGGCGCCATCCAAGTCACAGCAGATACTCGTGGAGCTAGCATAGAAAACAGGGCTGGAAGGACCGTGTACGGAAGGCCATTCAGGCTGTGGAGCAAGAAGGGGAAGAAAGCAAATTTCAATACGACCTTCGTACTCAATGTCAAAAGCATGACAGCTTCAAGTGGTGAAGGCTTGGCCTTTATATTAACAGGAGATCCTGACGTTCCAGGTGGAAGCGATGGACAATGGCTTGGGATTGTAAATTCCAGGTTAAATGGAACCACTGAAGCGAAGACAGTGGCGATAGAATTTGACACTAAAAAAAGCTTCCCAGAAGATCTTGACGATAACCATATTGGATTGGATATAAACAGTGTCTACTCGAAAAGATCGGTTTCGTTAAATGATAGAGGTATTTATATTTCTGCGGGCACGGATATCAAGGTAGTTGTTCAATATGACGGCAAGAATTTGATTGTTTTTGTCGGTGACGACATGAAGAATCCAGTTCTCTCTGAGCCTCTCGATCTCTCAGCCTATCTTCCAGAAATGGTGTATGTGGGATTTTCGGGTTCAACAAGTAATAACACTCAATTAAATTGTGTTAGGTCGTGGGAGTTTAACCATTCTGAGGTAAAAGATTCCAAGTTGCGGTGGGTTTGGATTTTGGTTGCTGTAGGATCAGTGCTAATCCTGTTGATTGGTATTGGTATCGCCTTTTTCTTGTACAGGAAAAGGGGATATGAAGGAAATAGGGTGGAGAATACTTGTCCAAATATTGAAGAGGCAATCCTAGGCTTCTCAACTGCTCCGAAGAAGTTCAAATTCAAAGAACTTAGCAAAGCAACAGGCAAATTCAACCCTAAAAACAAGCTCGGGAAAGGTGGCTTCGGGACAGTCTACAAGGGAATCTTGGGAAAAAAGGAAGTTGCTGTCAAAAGAGTCTCAAAGAAATCAACCCAAGGAAAGCAAGAGTTCATTGCAGAAGTCACTACAATAGGCCACATCCATCACCGAAATCTTGTTAAGCTGATCGGGTGGTGCCACGAAAAGCGCGAGTACCTCTTGGTTTACGAGTACTTGCCTAATGGTAGCCTGGATAAATATATATTTTGGGATGAAAAGTCAGGCACGCAGGAAGAAACACTGAGCTGGGGAAGAAGGCTGAGTGTGATTTCAGGAGTGGCGCAGGCATTGGATTATCTGCATAATGGATGTATGAACAGGGTACTTCACCGAGACATAAAGGCCAGTAACGTAATGTTGGATTTAGATTTCAATGCAAAACTCGGAGATTTCGGCTTGGCTCGCACCATTATTCATAATGAACAAACTCACCACTCAACAAAAGAGCTTGCAGGAACACCTGGCTACATGGCTCCGGAGAGTATTCTTACAGGAAGGGCAACGGCCGAAACAGATGTTTATGCTTTTGGTGTTCTTGTTCTGGAAGTTGCTTGTGGAAGGAAGCCTGGAGGGCAGGCTGAGCGGGATGACTACATTTGTAACATTGTGCATGGGCTATGGGAACTTTACAGGAGGGGAACAATCCTCGAAGGTGCAGACCCCAGATTGAATGGAATATTCATAAAGGAAGAGATGGAGTGTGTGCTTATTCTGGGGTTGGCCTGCTGCCATCCAAACCCAAAAAATAGGCCCTCCATGAAAACTGTTTTGCAGGTTCTTACAGGGGAAGCGCCACCACCAGAAGTGCCAGCTGAAAGACCTGCTTTTATGTGGCCACCCATGCCTCCATCCTTCAATGAATGGGACAACTCTCTTGTTGGCGGCCAACTCTCTCCGTTTTCAGGACTCTCAGGGAGATGAATCAAATACCAGGGTTTGAAGCAGAATGTCGTAAGTCCATCAGTATGATTTGGTTTTAACCAATTATATAAGTACGTGTGTATAGATATAACGTTACCGTGTTCCAGGAAGTGATTGTCGAAAAAGAGTAACACTTCAATAATTTTTTTTTTTTCTTATTCGTCAAATCATGTACATATATAGCGCTGGAAAACTAGCTGCAGGTTCATGAAAACTAGAAGGAATATTTTCTCTGAATTGAAACCTTTTGGCCAACTATGATTATCCAGGTGATCGGTGTTATGCTTGTAATTTGTAGATACTATTTCAAATAAATTTGCTGTGATTTTTTTAAAATAGAAATTAAGCTGATTGTCATGTCGAAGGCTGTCCAAGATGTTTAACCATTATCACGTCCTTGATTTTAAGTAGCAAGCCAATATGTAACTTTAGTTAGTGGATTTTCTGAGTATAATTATTGGATTTTTCAAAAAAAAAAAATTCTTGCTTAATTTAATTGGGAGATTATTGACGAGCTAGGACAATGAATGAAGAGTTCTGACTTGCTGTGTTTAAGAAAGCTTGGTATCATTTCAGACGGTGGAAAGATCAAAGAACCAAACCAACTGAATTAACCAAACAAGACTGAGTCTTTTAGTTGAGTTTAATACATTCCAGTTGCTAAAATTTAAGGATTTTTAGTTCAGATTAATTTATTTTTATATCAAGATTTTCAGAGAACTATTCTCATTGATTAGACCCAGCTGGCCTTCTGCTCACCTCTACTGACAGAATGAACAAAGGCTGTGGGAAAAAGAAAGTGTAATTAACTGTCAAAAGACAATGAGATGGTACCCGTTACTACAAGGCAATCAATATCATAGACTCAGTAGCGAAAATGATCAAAGACTAAACAGTAAAGATCATCAGAGATTCTGCAGAAATTCATCGTTCTGTACGGGGAATAAAGATTCAAAATCCCTCTCTACGGATAATACAATTATCTATCATGGAAAACAATAATAAGAAAACTAGAAGATGGAATTTTCTTGATGGTTGGTTTGTTCATAATGGTCCATCTTCATTCTTTTTCTAGATTGCATATCTGTAAGCAGAAGCTTTTCATGCTAAGTTGTTTCTTTGCTAATGAAAGCAGCTTTCATCGCAGAGAGAAGTCAAATGTGTTGATAATATTGTGGCTTGTGCAATGTCTCGAATCCAGACTGTTAGAATATGTCAAAAAGGCAGGCATTTGTTATCAGCAACATCTAGTGGCATTCTGCAAAATACTAGACCAAGCTCCTCCAGTTTATTTTTCACCCCATTAATCTTTTTTCATCAAGATCATATTTATTGTGATAAAAGGCGAAGTTGATGGGATGTCTTTGGTGTTTATGTAAAACCTTGTGCGGTAGCTTAGTGAATGGATGCTACTGCAGTGCCCCTGGAGCTGGAGGGATCTTACACATTGTAAGTATTTTCCCATCACTGCATCCTTAGCCAACTACCTCGATGCACCAATCCATGTTAAGCATGTCACTCCTGCCTGCATATGAGAAAGAAGCTTTTTTCCTTAGACCAGTGTCAGTGAACAAGTCAAACTTGCTTCAATCAATACTCTCTTTTTTTAACTATTATTGTATCTCATCTAATATTACATGTTCTAAAATTAACAATCATGTAAATTTTCAATAGCCCTGAAAAGACTCGAACTCATAATCATTAAAGAACAAATTCAAGGTCTGAATAATTGAATTACTCCTCAAGATTTCAATCAAGTGTGTTTGGCATTGCATTTTGAAAGTGTTTTTAAAAAATATTGAAATTTTTTTTTGTTTTAAATTAATATTTTTTATATTTTTAGATTATTTTTATATGCTGATATCAAAAATAATTAAAGGAAAATTTATTTTTTCCTTCATAAATAAAAATTCATTGAACAAAAAGCAACCACTTGGAGATAAATCTTGCTTACAAAGTCTAAAAGTACAAAAATACAAGAAACATTTATAGATGATAGAGACGTAAAGCTAAACTACATTATGTACCATTGTTTGCATAATTGAAAATTTATAAAAAAAATTAAATTAGTATCAATCAACTAGATCTTTATGTAATTGGATGACAATTCTTAATAATGAATTCGCTATGTAACCCTGTGGGTTATAAATTTTTTAAAAACATATATTTTTTATTTTAAAAATTTAAAATATAAATTGAAAAGTTTCTATAAATCTAATTAAATAATTA
>Ga0307517_10011259_pt1 | contig 12415 bp, 10 predicted proteins | sample 23_EM_MG_FD_194515 | JGI IMG/M metagenome (GOLD analysis project Ga0307517, IMG submission 194515) | Populus trichocarpa ectomycorrhiza microbial communities from riparian zone in the Pacific Northwest, United States - 23_EM | ecosystem: Host-associated > Plants > Roots > Unclassified | place...
CAACACTGTCTGATGGCAATCACAATATCACAGTTTCACATTTGGCGGGAACAGCGGTTGACATAGCCCTTATCACGGTCGGTCCGAATACCTCACTACAGGGCAAAACCCTCATCGCGGACGATGATAACTCTGCGATCGAATATTCTGGAACTTGGACAAAAAATGCGAGTCCTTTCAATGCGGGGACTCTTCCGGATGGTTTCCCAGTAGGAAACAGCACGCACCGTAGCACGACTGCGGGAGATATCATTACGTTTAGATTCACAGGCGAGTCAGTTCCAAACTTATGTCCGATGGATTCTCAAACAACAAAATAGGAACGTCTGTCTCCGTCTACGGAATATTTTCATGGGCCCAGGTTGGCAGCATGGCTGCAACTTATACGCTGGACGGCACCTCGACATCTCAGACATATTCAGTCACTACACGCTCGCCCCAATTTGTGGCAAACGATGGAGAGGCGGCTAATTTTATCTTCTTTTCCTCGGCTACACTCGCTGCAGGAGACCATATTCTCATCATTAACATTACTCAATGCGTAAACCAGACTTTTATACTGGACTACATCACCTATACCCCTTCATTTTCGACACTCGCGTCGATGCCGAATCTGACACTCTTACCGACAACAACCGGCTCTTCCACTGCGATCCCACATGGATCTCCCTCTTCTCTCACAGACGGATCGCAAGTAGAAACGAAGAAGGCCCCAGTCGGAGCGATTGTCGGCGGGGTTCTCGGAGGCATCCTGTCTTTTGTACTGATCGGTTTCCTCCTGGGTTATCTACGAAGGCGACGCTCAATCGATAGTTTTCCCCCTGAGCCATCAGGGACTCAAAACAGAGGCCACAGTACTAATTGTGAGTGCTCCCGTGTCTCGATTATTGCGAGATTGCCCATGGTAATTTGTTTAGACGCGAATTCTGGCTCTCGCGCTATGGTGCAGGTACCACCTATTGGGCAGGATTTGAGTCGTTCAAGTGACACGGTCTCGCCCTTTCCAAATGTTCGACCTACTGGCTATCCGTCAATGGCGGACATTAAGCGAGAAAGACTTGACTACTCGAATATACGTACCGCTGCGTCACCCTTCCCCGGAACAGGTAATAGTGTATCGCTCATTGCTTCACCCCCGAGCAGCTCTCCCGAATCCCCACTTACTTCTACAGGGAATACGGATCTAATCTACTCTCAAGATGGCATACCGCCTGCCTACGACAACCTCTCGCTTCATCGATACTCCAACGTGACACCTCCATGAATCAACTGCCCTCTCCTCTGCCCTCTTCCTGGCGTGAGCGCCGTCCAATCGTTTTAGCATCTATGTATCTTAAGTTCGGCCCAATTTTTAATTTTCCCGGAACAACTGCCCAACATACTTTGGAAGTTACACACCATAGAGTGAAAAAAGTTGTTGTGGCTAGCACTGAGTACACCGCCATCGGCAAATTTTGTCAGACTGGCTTCTTTTTCTGCGGGGTCGCCCATGCACACAAACACGCCACAAGCCGTAGGACACTGGCAACGACTCACAAGCGCGGGAAAATGCACTCGCCGAAGGGAGGGAGGGGGCAATCTCAGCTTGCCGCTGTTTGTCACCCTTCTCCCTCGTAGTCTATGCCTGGTATATTCCTAGTAACAACTCTTAATACAACGTACCCCACTCTTTACGTAGGCACCCTATTACCGTAACCCAATCAATATATGTGTTACGTATGCTGGTTCTACCACACATCGAATTAGAATTTTCGTTTTAGACTCCATTGAGGGTGCCCCACGATTTCCGGCAAATTAACGGGCTAGTCCAGATCAGTACAAGCCCATTACTATGCCAGCTTTTGCCCAAATCCCTTACCCTCCGAGAGCTCGGTCAAGAGCTCTCAGCTTCGTTGTAGAGTACATTGTGAATAGATAAGATAACAGTGCGATAAGGGTGTGAGCGGGAGTACCGGCAGCTATTCGTTTGCCGCCACAGTGTCGCCAGGCACACGCCACTCCATCAATAATTTGATGGCTGTTGATGGCAGTCCTCGGCGCCGTTTCAGGCGGTCATGCTTGCTGTTGGACACAATAAGCATGGATATTTCACTGTTTCTGGGTAGTTTTTCAAATTTTCTTTGCACACCTACCATAATATATGTTTAAATACAATGATTAATGCCTCTAGTGCGCTTTAGGACCATGTTTAGGCATGGAGGGAAGGGTATCTTCCAGGAGGAGTGGGGGGGCCAACAGCACGTATATTGTAGTTAGCAACATGAGTAAGGACGTAAAAATTCAGAGAATAATACCATTTTGTAGCCTGTAGTAATAGGAACAGAATACAAAAAAACCGAATTGAAATCGAAGCAGTGGGTGGTGAGATATGAATGAAACGGTAGAGAAATCACAAAATGGCAATGATGCCAACAAAAGTGCATAAATAGACTGCCATCAATTTCGATATTCTCAACACTGTTCTGTGCATAACCTACCACCCGTTGCCTCGATTTCAATTCAGTTTTTTGTATTCTGTTCCTATTACTACAGGCTACAAAATGGTATTATTCTTTGAATTTTTGAGTCTTTATTCATGCTGCTAATTGCAATATACATGTTTTTGGCCTCCCCACTCCTCCCACTGCCTCAGCACCATATTATCTTGCCCATAAGGAGTCTAATATATGTAGAATTAGTCTTTATATTATTTAAAACAAATTTACCATGCCTGGTGTATTCTAGTTTATGCACAATGCTGTCTTTTAACCTCAGGGAAAGTACCTCCCTCCTACCTTCATATCGGTGTGTTACTCATGAGGCGCTCGCATTTTTGAATACTTCCCAGATATATATTGATATAAAAGGCTTAAATACGAGGAGATCTGGGCTGCACATGTCCTGGATCTCAATAACTATGCTTATCACCCCCAGGATCCATGGCCCTATCTTTGTATATTCCATCGCTCTCAGCCTGTTTTGGATGCATTTATAGTATTATAAGAGTATATATAATTGATTTAAATAGCCTAGATATCCATATATATGCTATAATATAGATATTTCACCTCTCTTCACCCCTCTGCACTGTGGTCATCACTGTACATCCTCACCTCATCCCCTTGACTTGAAACGTTGTACCCACTCACAGGACACCATATAGTATCCACTAGCATCATAAAAATAACTCTTCCTCTGCTCTGGGGGTGGAGGGAAGCATGTACTCCTCATCCCCCTCCCTATTATCTAATTTCACACTACCTGGTGCACATACACCATCTGACTCTTTTTTAACTAGTCAATACATTGTATTAGATTTAATTACATTGATTTTCAGCATTCTAACTGCTATAAGTGAAGATGAATCCCGTCAGAAGTACCCCAGGGAAGATACCCTTCCCTCCATGCCTAAACATGGTCCTAAAGCGCACTAGAGGCATTAATCCTTGTATTTAAACATATATTATGGTAGGTGTGCAAAGAAAACTTGAAAAACTACCCAGAAACAGTGAAATATCCATGCTCACTGTGTCCAACAGTGAGCACGACCGCCTGAAACGGCGCCGAGGACTGCCATCAACAGCCATCAAATTATTGATGGACTGGCGCATACCTGGCAACACTGGCAGCAAACGAATAGCTGCCGGTACTTCCGCTCACACCCTTATCGCACTGTTATCTTATCTATTCACAATGTACTCTACAACGAAGCTGAGAGCTCTTGACCGAGCTCTCGGAGGGTAAGGGATTTGGGCAAAAGCTGGCATAGTAACGGGCTTGTACTGATCTGGACTAGCCCGTTAATTTGCCGGAAATCGTGGGAGCCTTAGGTGGAGGTGCGGTAGTACACGTTTGGTCAATAAACAAAGGCGCATCGGGGTCCGGGGGCCGGACCTTCCTTTTATATTTAAGTAGTTAAGTCACGTGATCTTGATTACATATTCGAACTCAGTTAGGTTCTAAGTAAGGTACGACTGCCGAGATGGAGCACAACCTGGAATAACCAGGACTAAAGCTGTTACAAGGCCATCAACTTGCGGCATGACGCAGTCATGACGCCCTGTCTGACCTGAAAGTTCACACCGTCAACTTTCGCTGACAAAACGGGGATTGTTTGGGGACCGAGTTGAAAGTTTAGCAGTGCGGTTGGGCGCTCCACAACTTAAATTTAAATTTAACTTAAAAGGCCCTTCCAGCGCCCTTGATTCTTGATGCCCATCTCTTCAAGTTTCGTTCAATCAGGATGGCCACAGCTGGACTGAGAGTAATTCTCGACGACAACGCCCCCGACTTCAAATATTTGGGGGGTGATTGGACAGTCAGCACACTTGTTCAATGGTACTCCCAGACATCCAATTATCCTCCATTTGCCAACGACACGGTATTTGGTTCATTCACCCTTGAGTTTGAAGGTATGCACAACTAAAGGCTATCTAACGCCTTGACGTTTTTTCACCTTTTACAGGAACCTCTATCGCGTTCATTGGGAATACGCCCCCAAATTTATTTTCCGATTCGCAAATCGCCACTGTTAGTATCGACGGAGGGACGGCGTATAACACTACCTACGGAACCACACCCCCTCCTGCCTACGTTCAATGGTATCAATCACCAACACTGTCTGATGGCAATCACAATATCACAGTTTCACATTTGGCGGGAACAGCGGTTGACATAGCCCTTATCACGGTCGGTCCGAATACCTCACTACAGGGCAAAACCCTCATCGCGGACGATGACAACTCTGCGATCGAATATTCTGGAACTTGGACAAAAAATGCGAGTCCTTTCAATGCGGGGACTCTTCCGGATGGTTTCCCAGTAGGAAACAGCACGCACCGTAGCACGACTGCGGGAGATATGTTTACGTTTAAATTCACAGGCGAGTCAGTTCCAAACTTATGTCCGGTTGGACTCTCAAACAACAAAATAGGAACGTCTGTCTCCGTCTACGGAATATTTTCATGGGCCCAGGTTGGCACTATGACTGCAACTTATACGCTGGACGGCACCTCGATACCCCAGACATATTCGGTCACTACACGCTCGCCCCAATTTGTGGCAGGCGATGAAGAGGCGTCTAATTATATCTTGTTTGCCTCGGATACACTCGCTGCAGGAGACCATACTCTCGTCATTAACATTACTCAATGCGTAAACCAGACTTTTATACTGGACTACATCACCTATACCCCTTCATTTTCGACACTCGCGTCGATGCCGAATCTCACGCTCTTACCGACAACACCCGGCTCTTCCTCTGCGATCCCACCTGGATCCTCTTCCCTCACAAATGGATCGCAAGTAGACACGAAGAAGGTCCCAATCGGAGCGATTGTCGGCGGGGTTCTCGGAGGCATCCTGTTTTTTGTACTGATCGGTTTCCTCCTGGGTTATCTACGAAGGCGACGCTCAATCGATGTGGTTCCCCATGAGCCATCAGGGACTCAAAACAGAGGCCACGATACTAATTGTGAGTGCTCCCGTGTCTCGATTATTGTGCGATTGCCCATGGTAATTTGTTTAGACGCAAATTCTGGCTCTCGCGCTATGGTACAGGTACCACCTATTGGGCAGGATTTGAGTCGTTCAAGTGACACGGTCTCGCCCTTTCCAAATGTTCGACCTACTGGCTATCCGTCAATGGCGGACATTAAGCGAGAAAGACTTGACTACTCGAATATACGTACCGCTGCGTCACCCTTCCCCGGAACAGGTAATAGTGTATCGCTCATTGCTTCACCCCCGAGCAGCTCTCCCGAACCCCCGATTACTTCTACAGGGAACACAGATTTACTCTACTCTCAAGATAGCATACCGCCTGCCTACGACAACCTCTCGCTTCATCGATACTCCAACGTGACACCTCCATGAATCAACTGCTCTCTCCTCTGCCATTTGCCTGGCGTGCGCGCCGTCCAATCGTTTTAGCATCTATGTATCTTAAGTTCGGCCCAATTTTTAATTTTCCCGGAACAACTGCCCAACATATTTTTGAAGTTACACACCATAGAGTGAAAAAAATTGTTGTGGCTAGCACCGAGTATCGTCTTCATGAATCCTATATGTTGCTAATAGGCCATGTTCCAATGATAAGCTCATTGAGTAGGCTGCAGCCTAGGTATAGCCATCGTACGATCGATATCGATGCATCTGAAGACTGGGCGAATCGACGTGGTAGTCGGAAGTGAAGGTCGAGGCCCGAGCTGACGACTTGGGACGTGCATTCGTGAGAGTTAGAGGCACCGTTCGTGGTAAGTACCACATGGCAGAAGGTGCATAGGGCGAGCTGAGAAGCAGCTACACTCGTGTCGGACCTTGAGTTAAGCGGAAAGGAAAGTCAAGAGATGTGACGGTGATGGGCGTCGAGGATGATCACTGGATAGCTAGAGAAACCTCAGTTTCGACTCCAGAGAAGAATGTATATACCGGCCCCTGACGTTTCACGTCGGAAAAACGGTATGTAGAGACCCGGAAGGCGAATCGGTAACAACTGACGAGGATTAGGAGGAGTATTCTACAGCTAATGAGAACAAGGCAGGATCCTTAACTTCATTTTTGGTCGTAGATGCCTAATCAAATCTTTTCAGGGAATGATTATCGCACTCTACGATCGATTGTAGTTGGTTAACATGAACATGCGCGATGGGTAGTTTGAATAAGCCCCAAATCAGCTCTGAATATTGGCTGGGCAATTGCATGATGACCCATTCTGTCACGTCATTGCAGGTATTTTTAAGCACGGTTATTTAAGGATGCGGGGTTTGCCGACATTCGCAACCATGATGATTTGGGCCTGAATCCATTGTCCAACCGCCAACGTTAACGTTCTTGAAAACTGTATTACATCCATATCGTAAACCACTGACTGTGGCATCTGACACTCCCAATATCTCTCCTTTGGCAGAATCAACGATCCTAACGCCAGATCTCCTCAGGGGAGTCAAGGTGGAGAACGACGCCATGATGCTTCGGATGCGATGCATCCAGGCTCGAAACTCCCAGCTCCGCGACTCGCGAGTATTCTGTTGTCGTGAAACCTCCTCTCGGATCCCCTCACAATGCTGTACACTTTTGCTTGGCTCGGTCGGACTCTGAAGCACCTTTTCTATTCGTGGTCACGAGCGGTATGTGCCAACTCACTTTCAATAAACGCTGCTGACCCTTTTTATCCTATGGCGGAAGTTATGACCCGCGTGGGGAAGCCGTTCTGGTGGATACTCCAATCTAGATCTCTGCCCTACCATGTCACTCGGATCTCCTATCCACTTTTCAAAGGTCCTATCCACTTTTCAAAGGTCCTATTCACTTTTCAAAGGTCTGGCTGTCGACGATTTTCTACTATAATTTACGATACCTAATCGGTAAGCGTAATGTTTTGAATGTGGGCTATGCATCGACTAGCATGTTTTGGCTTGGCAAGCATTCCGTTAAGGCATTTCTGACAGCTACCGCCAGGGCCTACGTACCTTTTAGGTTTCCTCTTTGATTATCTTTATCAATTCCTTTCGTCAATTTGGTCATTGGTCCCAGGCTGATACATTGATCGACAATTCCTCTAGGATCCGTCGAATGCTGGGATACCTACCGAATGGGTAATAGAGTCCGTCACATCTCCCCGCCATTCCACTTATTGTTCCTCTTCCTTTGCCCCCAACATGGCATCGGATATTCTGGTAATTGTCGACGATAGTTCCAGCGATATCCGATATTCTGGTTTGGATTGGAAGGTTAGCGGATTGGTGCAATGGTATGGGGGGACCTCTCGGTTCCCGATTGTGGGGACTGGATCATCAGCGCAACAGCTCGGAACTTTCAGCATGAATTTTGAAGGTGTGTCGCTCTGAATTGCTTCAGAGAATGAATTACTGAGCTCTCGCCCCAGGACAATCGATCGCATTCTATGGCACAACTCCCGCAAGTTCGTCCTCGCAGACCTTTTCTGTCTCCATCGACGGTGGCGCACCATCCAACGTTAGCTACGGTGATCCTGATCCACCGTCTTACGGCCAGTGGTTCCAATCCCCACAATTGCCTGCTGGAAGGCACAACATCACCGCGGACATGCTAGATGGGCCAATGTTCGACTACGCAGCTGTAGTAGCAGGCCCCGATACCCCGCTGAATGGCAAACGACTAATTGTGGACGACGATAGTTTTCTGATTCAATATCATGGAAGTTGGAAACGTAGTGCAGCAGGCTTCCGTTCTAATGAACTTACTGACGGGTTGCCATTTCGCAACGGAACCCACCAGTCTTGGAATGCCGGTGATGGTTTGTCGTTTACCTTCACAGGTATTTACCGCGAATTTGTAAATCAAAACTCCAGTAAATCTAAATCATCAAATAACAGGGACTTCGTTGGCTGTCTATGGGATATTTTCCTGGGACAATCTCGGCTTGCTTTCTGCCACCTATAGTATCGACGGAAAGCCATTTCAACAGTCCTACTCTGTGACCACCAGCTCACCCGAATACGTCAACAAGATTGGGGATTCCTCCAACTTTTTGTTCTATGCCATTGATACCATTTCGGCTGGCGAACATACTCTTGTCATCGATATCACGCAGTGTTCCAACCAATCTTTCATTCTTGATTATATCACCTACATTCCTTCGTTCCCGACGCTCGGTCGACTGGACAATGTCACCACCACAACTTCCGCAAAACCATCTAGTACTGGAGGCGGTGGGTCGATACCCAACCCAATCACAACTACGACCAGCGACCAAAGTTCTGTTCATAACGTGGCCGCGGGGGCGATAGTAGGGGGAAGCGTTGGAGGCATATTCTTTATCGCGTCAATTGGGTTGTTAATTTGGTTTCTCAGGCGCCGCGCCAAAAAAAAACGGAGAAGGGCTTACAGGGAACGTTGTAAGTCTGCCGCCACTTCCTAGATTCTTTTCTCATGATCGCCACATAGACGGATCTGGAGATGTCTCGCGGCCCCTCATGCAGGATACGTTGAGATCTACACAAAGAAGTTACGCCACCCAACCTAACTCAAGGGCTTCGCATCGAAGTGTTTCTCCCTACCCCCTTTCCTACGCAGCAGAAGCTTCATCTCTTCCGGACTCTGGACCTGGCTTGAAGCAATATCGACACGACGAAACTCGAAGGGCCAGGCAGGAAGCTTGGACTCGACCTGCCATACCCCTCATCAGGACTGGAAGTCCAGCAGGGAGCAACCAAGATCATAATCCCCATAACCCAACTGAAATACCAAGGGGGAGCTTCGAGTCAATTTATACTCATGGAGAGCACCGAGAATTCCCTCTTGAACAACCTCGCGTCGAGTTCACTGACTCTCCTTCAAGTGGCATGCTCTCTCCCTACCACTCAGCTGGTATATCCACGCAATCAGCATTGCCGTCAGCGACCATAATGAGACGATCTGATGTGGGTCATAGCCCACGGACCAATGATCTTGGGAGGGAGAGTGGTGTATACCGTCCGCATGATCCGGAGCAACAGAGCAGGTCCGCAAGTGACAACTGGAGATATGCGAATTCAGCCCAACAAGTATCCTCATCCCTACCGCGTTTAACGCCCATGCGAAGAGGTTTCTCAGACCCTCCTATTTCTGGAACAACCTCCACTCAGAATGCATATGTTCCTACGCGAAGCTCACGACTGGCGTCTGTACCCGACCTTCGGCGGGTTCAATGGGGAGCAGAAATTGAGCCTCAGTTTGAACGACCTCAGCGCCTCCCAGTTCCTTTGGGGTCACTCCCTGAGGACGAGAGTCCGCATCGAACTCTCGAGCAGGGCAGTCCACCGCGAGAAAGGGAAAATAGATCCCGCCCTCGAACAGTACAACACCAACAGTCACAGGAGCGATTGTCGCCTCTGCGACGGACGTTTGTTCAACCTCCAGCGAGCGCACCAGTAGCCACAACAAGGACTTCCCCAATTGCATCGGTATTCCCCCGCCTTTCCTCTATCCTGGGTCGGCACTCTCGTTTCCTTGTTCGTGACATCCCAGAGGATGTGAGCGAAGGTGAGGGGTACTCAGACAGCGAAGTGCCGCCTGCATACGATTCACTCACCCCTCGTCGCGGTCCATCACAAGCCTCACAGCAGGCTCGGAGTAGTGTGCGACCATTGCCGGTGCCTACCCCTTATCCAACCCCATCGTAACCCCCTTCTCTAACTGCCCTTTCAAATTCATTCGAATTTATTGCTGCAAAGCTAGTGCGCCTTTCTTAAAGTTCCTTTCTTTCCTCCTTTACACTTCCTGCTCTTTTCTTCTCCAGTTTTGATCGTTCCCTTCATCATGGACAATCGTATACCCTCACGACCAACGAAATCTGTTGTTACTATGAAAATTGGACTATGGAACCCTGTACAAGATAGATGCATGTATGTAAATGAGGTTATATACCCATGTCAGGACACAACCACTACATATATGTAGTACTGGATATTTCATGGTTTTACTCGTCCCAGACCAGCGTCCCAGAGATACCCACTCAGCTCTAAACAAGTCGAAATGGCTACGCGAAATGTCGGAAGTTGAGGATCGATGATGGCATGCGTTAACAACTGAATTTTATGAAGTCCATACGGTGAGCTCTTAACCTTTCGAACCCATTTCATACGGCTGTGTGGGCTGTGGCCTTATGCACTTTTTGAGGGTGTCGTCGCCTCGGCGAGACAACTTTGAGACAACTGTTGCCGCGTTCAATGGGAAGTACCATATTCTTCGGTCAGAATCGGTCTACACAAGGTTTACGTTGTATGTGGCGCTTCCAGGAATTTCCTACCACACCACGCGTTCCTCCTTAGGTTCACGTGTTGAAATCAGATCAGCAAGTTTAGTCGTTCACAAGTTCTAGATAAGATAAAAGATAAGATTTCTGGTTGTCCAGAAAACAAACGGATGAAGAACTACAGTACAAGGTCTCGGATATATACTATTAGACTACAGAATGAAAGGAGAGAAATACAAAATAGAGCCTGCAGCCCGGAAGAATGCAAGAAACAATAAAAAAGAGGCATGTACCGACAGCCCATTGTGCACGCTCGCTTGGCTCGCACAGCCTCCTGATATTTCAACATCACGTTCCGTGAGTTCCGCGGGGGACCCGTTCCACGCATTTCCGAACTGTATGGAAGTCCGCCAAAAGAGGAAGGCGCCCTCTCTCAATGACCGCGACGATGGCCTCTGCTCGCGCACGGCTTTGTAAAATCACTTCTGATGTCCCACCAGCTTCCTCACTCACATACCATGCTTCATCTGGCGACACTAAGATCACGCTGAAGCAGGATTTCCTCTCATTCCTCATGTCAATATGGAAGTCCACACACCTTGCTCATGTTTTGGGGCATAGCTTTAGGATTGGTGGTGCGATGGAACTCCTGCTGGCTGGTGTCGCACCTGAATTTGTCGCAGCCAGGCCGATGAGTGCGCAGGTGACATCAATCTGATACCGGGGCGTGGATTCTCATCCTTCGATTTCCTCATACTCGTTCCGTATGAACTCTTACCCATCAGCACCTCAAAAGTCTGGCACCCATTTTCGAAGAATTTCATATTGTCAATTTGCTCATAACACCCCATTCCCACACTAGTATGTTCTGATGGTCAATTGAATTTGTATTCAGACTCCTACAAGCAGTTTAACTCCCATATCTTACTCCTTCTCTTCCGCACCTTGAATACCGCAAACTACAAATTATACCTTAAACGAAGTGTACCATAATGTTTGGTCCCACTGCCAATTTTTATGCAAATCGCACTGCCCGTGAAAGCCCTCTGCACAACAAGAAAAGTTACGATAGGCTATCTTGCCATATACTATCATACAGTATCCGACGTTCCCTTCAAGCATTCCCTTTCCCGAAACCACTTTCATTGGTGGCACAAACGGAACTGGTGAAGCATTGACACAGCGCTTGCCAAAAATGGGTGTTTGTGCCAGTTTTTACATAAAACTTATTAAAAGGCCCGCCTACTATTTTTAGTAATATGTGTATGATCGTCGATCGAATGAACAGTCGCGAACCTAAGGTGGCCTGGAGCTCCTGGAGGCCTCCGGAGGCTCGAATTTTGCAGTTAGCTGGTGCTGGGTGCTACACGTTAACCGCAATCCCACGATCTCAAAAGAGACTCTCATCGTGGCATTGCAGAATCATCTTATGTCCACCAGAAATCTATGTACATGATCAGGTCAGCGGCATTGGGTAGTGTCAGGTATTAGTACTAGTCCAAGAACAAAATATCCTGCAAGCGCGTACGTTGACTTCTACTTTATGGTTAGCTTATTAAGGCTGGCTGTCGTGCGAAAGAAGCCAGGTTCGGAACTACCAGTGGAGGCCACCGTATAAAAGTCGAAGGTCCTCACATACATACCTCATTCCAACCCAGAACACACCGCTAGTTCTATCCTGCGACTTGCAACCTTGACTCCCATTTTTGCTTCCATTGGCGT
>Ga0307517_10011260_pt1 | contig 12415 bp, 3 predicted proteins | sample 23_EM_MG_FD_194515 | JGI IMG/M metagenome (GOLD analysis project Ga0307517, IMG submission 194515) | Populus trichocarpa ectomycorrhiza microbial communities from riparian zone in the Pacific Northwest, United States - 23_EM | ecosystem: Host-associated > Plants > Roots > Unclassified | place...
AATGAAGAAAATTAGACTATAAATAGACCATATTCACATTATTACTAGTGTTTAATATAGGAACTTGTAAAAAGACTGAGAGAAAAAGAAATTCTCATAAAAGATTAAAAAAGAAAAAAAAAAACAGATAGGAAAAGCTCAAGATACCAAAAAGCTCTCTACCATATCTATAAACTCCTTTCCAAAAAATCCAAGGTGATTTGATTGCAAAAATATTCAAATTGTTTTTTAAAAGAAAACTAAGGAAACTATTGAGTATCAAACAAAGATATGTGATTTTATTATTACTCACTAGAACCAATTTTTTTTACTATATATATTGTTAGTGGAATCACTTTTAAGTATTTGATAATGTAATATTGTGCTATTTGGATTAAAATTATCATTAAGGATATAAATTAAAAAAACATTTTAAAAATAACAATGAATTCTTACATTGAAAAACACACAAATATCATTAAAAAAAGAATAATAAAAACATTATATAGTTTTTTTGAGTAATGTATGGATAGTCTTTTTAAGTAAATAAAACTACTAAATAGTAAATACTATAATTAAGACCCATACAGCTAGAAGCTGATATACTTAAAATAAAATAATTTAGTTTACTTAATTTTAAAATATTTAAGGTCATTAATTATGTAATTAAAAATTAGATAATTACTATGTATAAGAAATTATTAATTGAGGTCGGTTAATTTTAAAATATTTAAGGTTATTTTTGTCTTTTAAATAAAATAAACATTCTTCCATCTCAAAAGACATCACTTTTGAAGTGAAAATTAATTTAAATTTAACTTGCTTTAATAAGAATCGCTTTCTACTCTTAAAAGTTAAGTAAATGATTTTGGAAATCCTTACTAAATATTTTTTTGATGATTTACTTTAAAGAAAAGCAGTAAACACTTGACAAGGAGGGGGCAAACAGGATCGAAATCAACTCATGTGGATTGGTGACTGCTATGAATATATTTTACTAAATTAATTAATGAGTGTGCTAAATTAATTAATGAGTGTGCTAGGTTCATGTGAATTAATTTTATTTTTAATATCATCAACATAATAAAATATTACTAAAAATATTAAAATTCCATGCACCAAAAAACATGAAATAAAAAAATTTATAAATTCAACAAATCCAAAAAAAAGAATATATTAATTGCCTAATTAATTGCATGAAGATTTTGTGTTAATCATATGGAAATATCATAAACTAAGAATACACAAAAGCATAAAATAATAAATCTAAATTAAACAAATTCAAATAAATATATATTGCCAAAACTTATGTTTTTTTTTAGAATTTATATTTTAACTTAATAAGGATACAATGTATAGGATCAACATAATAAAATCTTAAAAAAATGCAAATACCATAAATAAAAGAAAAGACAATCAAAAATAGAAATTTTAAATTACTCAAAGACCAAAAATATAAACATATTTATTGTTGAAAGATTGTGTACTGTATGATCAAAACACTAAAATCTTATCAATTTTTTAGCAAATATTATTTTTAAAAAAGATTTTTATTCTTATCAATTTTTTAGCAAATATTATTTTTAAAAAAGATTTTTATTTAGTATATTTAAAAAATATATATAATTTTTTTTATAAAAAAAAAAACAAACAAATCACATGCATAACAGTGGGCAATTGACTAGGTATTGTTTTTGGAAAAATATTCGATAGAAATTTAAATATATCTAAATATTTTTGCCACCAGTGAGTTGTGCTTTGTGCCAACCTATATCGATATATTATCTACTCTACTAAAAAACTAGGGTAAAATCATAGATTTTTCATTGTTTATATAAACAATGAAGGAGTTATTCTATTTTTTTATTCTCTTTTATAAAAGTTCTATCCTCTATTTTTTTTTTATTGAATCTTTTTAGTTTTTTTAATTTCATTATTTAATGTTTCATTAGTTTTGAATTAGACTTCATAATTTTATTTCGGTTTGCTTTCTGTGATGTTATCATTATCTTAAACAAATATCATGATATTTAGTTGATGCCTAATTTTACGAGCGTCTATTTTAATTGAATCCTTTTTAGTTTTCTTTTTAATTTTATCCTTAATTATTTTATTGATTTTGAATTCATCTTCATAATTTGTTTCAGTTTGGTTTTTATAAAGTTATCGTAGTCTCAAATAAACATCCTGAAATTTTATTAGTGCTCAATTTTACAAGCGTTTATTTTTGTTTTTCTTTTCATCTTCTCTTGTTCTACATAAAATTAAATAAGTTTTTAAGAGATTTTAAAAACGTCTATTGTTTTCTATTCAAAGATTATTTATAATTTTAATTTTATATTAGTCCTAAAACTGTATTTGCTTTAAATTTAATAGCAACTGCTATATGAAAATATTAAATCTTTATATTATAAAAACACACAATCAGCTATAATTTTATCCTTCCTGTCAATACAAGTATATTCCCGGACATATTTAGAGTGTATATACCAAAATCTAACCTTTGAAGGATTGTATTTGAAGTTCAACCAACAGGATTCACTGTAGATGACAGATATTTGGGGTCATTCAAGTAATTGACCCAACATGATGAACTGTAGATGATATCAATGCTTATTGGCCCTAGCCCGCTAGCCTTATCTTGTCCAAGGCATGCATTGCTTTGTTAACAATCGCTTGGAAGCACCAAGATGTAGATTGGACATCAATGGCAGTCCTGGATTTCTCATTGTTTTTAAAGCAGCCGCCTGACCACTGGGATCCACTGCCTTCCGCGTGAACCTCTTAGGGTCAGATTGTCCCCGACCCTATCCGTGATATTCCTAGCTTGTCAAGCTAAGGCAAGAAAAATTAACCAAAAAGAAAAACTTCTTCAGGTTTTGATTTATATATATCCAAGCAAGTTGGAAATAGTTGAGCAGTCACTATATCGTTGCTGGTAATAAAAAATTAGCCCAAATCAAGACATTCCACCTATTCTCCTCAAGATTCTCATGTGTGGTTGGAGATTATTACAAGTAATAGACCTGATAAAAATCAAGTTTATAATTTGCTTGTGGTAGCAGCCTGAACTAAGAGAGGGCCACTTTATTTTAACTTTAAACACACCACATGCCGATTATATAAGATAAAGTTCAGGAATAAGTGGTTGTTGAATTGAAGAAAATGAGTGCATAAATAACAAAATAAAATGTATTAGGCTCAATTAAGTAGAGTTGTGGGTCTATATTTTCCTCCTCCTAAACCTTCCACCTCAACATCTTTTCCTTCACTTTCACCTTTAGCATCCCAAATATGATGTATCGGGTATACTTCATCTTGTTGATCTAATTATATTTCAATTGAAATTTAAATGGTTTACTAGAGATTATCTTATTGTTCATTTATGTTTTTTATTGATGTTTATATATGAAATTTTATCTCATTGTTCTTTATTATTTATATGAATTTGCTATTTAAATTTAAAACCTTAAAAACTCATAGATTTGCTTAAATCATTTAGCATTAGTCATTGTGAAATTTGTATAAATTAATTTTTGAAGATACTTTTTGTTATAATTATAAATTTATTGAGAGCAATTATTGGCTTGAGGATCGTATCAAACAAACAAAAATGGGCTGTAAAAACTTATTTTAATTTAGTGATTTTTTTTTTTTAGTGGTTCTTTGATTCACTTCGTGGCTACAGCCTAAAATCACATGGTTAAAGGGTGCCAATTTTGACAAATATTGTTCGACGTGTCAGCTTTCTTGGCTAGTGAAGTAGATATTCCTCTCGTGAGGAGAAAATACTTTTCACCTCCATTAATCCATCCTTCTTGCATTTATATCAATGACACTATTGATTGAAAATCAAGCAAAACTAACTCGGAAGTCGTGTTTTTTTAGCAATAATGTGTGCGGAAATGTCGATGATGCCATTAAAGATACTGTATCCGAGATAGTTGAGCATGTTTTGCTTCAACTAGAGACCGCAAGTTGTTGACACACAAGGGTGTATGATCCGAAGTCTCGAAGTTCAATGAAGATGGTCCATTTGAATCACAGTTGGGATCTGGGACCATTTGACATGAATACACTTCCATCTTGAAAGATAGCAATTAAAATAAGACAAGCTGCTCTAAACAAGGATCATGACAACAAGGTCTGCAATACCCGAAACAAAAAAAAAATTCTCGGAAAGATTTTAGTTACTTTAATTTGATTCACTTCGGCAACTAAACTTGAGCTAATACCATAGCAAAACCACGTTTCTTTTTTATTATTTAAGTGCTTGCCACGGCCTTGAGAATTCCAGCAAGCTCGGGGGGAGCAATGATTGGTCATTCTCTCCTTGATCCTCACTCTAACTTGGGATTAGAGAAGAGATCATGGGCTATTTAGCAGTAAAGGCACAAAAAAAGTGGCAATTTTAGGGTCCATGACAAGGCTGGCAGTGGCACCACCACCATCCCCATACACTCTCTTTTCTTGAGAGAAATAATAGTAATTCTAATCTAGACCCTGGAGTCGTTGTCATCCTTGTGCTAGCTCACATTACCCTAAAAGCAACACCCCTCACAAGAGGGTTGTATGGCAGACCCCGACCCACCCATGTTACTACTCCCTCCTCTCTGTCCCCACTTTCCAGTTTATAAACCCCACGTCCTTCCCAAACCCTCAAGCCCTTCACCTTCTCCATTGCCTATCTCTCATCTCACTCAATAATTTCTTTCACCCAAATCACTCGCTCATCTCTGTTTTCTGTCTATTCAAAACACATCCTCACTAGTATGTGTTCCTCTAAATCTAGGCTGAACCAAAGTACCAGTAATATTGCAACTACCATTGCTAAAATTAATGGCCGTCCGGTACTTCAGCCAAAATCCAATCAAGTTCCTAGCTTGGAAAGACACAATTCACTTAAAAAGAACTCACCTCCAAAGTCTCCTACTCGGGAACCAGCTGGACCACCTGTACCATTGATGCAACCAGCTTGTAATGCTGCAGGTACTAAAACTAGGCTTCCTTCAGCACTGTCCCCTCCTATCTCTCCCAAGCTAAAATCACCTAGACCTCCAGCAGTTAAGAGAGGAAATGAACCTGGTGGATTAAATACTAGTGCTGAAAAGGTTTTGACACCACGTAGCACAACAAAAGTGACAACTAGTACGGTAAAGAAGTCGAAGAAATCTAGCACTGCAGGAGTTCCACATTCTGTTGACACTTTCGCTATGAAATACTCTTCCTCTTTGTTAGTTGAGGCTCCAGGTAGCATAGCTGCTGCTAGGAGGGAACAAGTTGCTGTTATGCAAGAACAAAGAAAAATGCGAATTGCTCATTATGGAAGAACCAAGTCTGCTAAGTATCAAGGGAAAATTGTTCCTGCTAATTCTCCGGCTACAAGTACCATCACTCGGGAGGAAAAGAGATGTAGTTTTATCACTCCTAATTCAGGTTTCAAGAGAATCACACACATTAATTAATTCATTTTGATTGACTTAACCTTCTATACACTGAAAAATAAAGGAAACTGAAGTGTCCAATCCGTACTTTTGTTTCACCAGATCCTGTCTATGTTGCTTACCATGATGAAGAATGGGGGGTTCCTGTCCATGATGACAAGTAAGTTCTCTTTACTCATACGCAGTGTATATAATGGCACTCATGAATCATGAAACTAATATGTTATTAATATGCAGGTTGCTGTTTGAATTGCTAGCACTGACAGGTGCACAAGTTGGATCAGAGTGGACTTCAGTCCTGAAGAAAAGAGAGGCATTCAGGTGTGTGATTTAAACCGGAAAAAAAATGGTTGCATTGAAATATTGATTGACAGAAATTGTGATTAACGGGTTCTCGGACATTAATCGCTACTGCAGGGAAGCCTTTTCAGGGTTTGATGCAGAAATTGTCGCCAAATTCACTGAAAAGAAAATAGCATCTATCAGTGCTGAGTATGGCTTAGACATAAGCCAAGTCCGAGGAGTGGTCGACAACTCTAATAGGATTCTGGAGGTAATGCAGCTTAGCTTTCATCACTTGTTCATATTCCTCAACAGTCATTTCAACCACTTTTTTTCTTACCAATTTCTGTGGAATCTAACATCTTACTTCACTAATGAGTTTCCTGTTTGATAAAAGTAATGCAAAATTAAGTTTCTTCTAGAAAAGAACTTTGGAAGGAACTGATTTAATAGTTAATTAATGACCTTAAAAATCATTTAAAAAACTACCATGCGGACCCAACCACAGTAATTGGAAGTGCTTGGCCATGTTATCATTATTTGTCTTAACTTGGCCTAGTTACTGAGCATGTACTTGCCATGTTACGATGTCAATAGACATGATTAAGGGACTTTACTGTCTAAATTATCCTGATCAAACTTTAATTTATTTTCAGGTTAAAAGGGAATTTGGATCCTTTGACGAGTACTTGTGGGGATATGTTAATCACAAACCTATCTCCACCCAATACAAATCATGCCAAAAGATCCCAGTGAAGACCTCAAAATCAGAAACCATAAGCAAAGACATGGTGAAGAGAGGGTTTAGATTTGTTGGTCCAACTGTCATCCATTCATTCATGCAGGCTGGTGGACTCAGTAATGACCACTTGATCACCTGTCCAAGGCACCTTCAGTGCATAGCCTTGGCATCTCAACTTCCTCGTACTGTAGCCCCACCTTCGCAGAAGAAGTTAATTTGCAAGTGAAGCGTAAGAAGTGGGGGGGCATAGACAACATGATTAACATATTATGTGGCATCTAGTGTGACCATAAATTAAGAAGCAAATATAGTTAATTATTTTGAGTATCTTACTACAGATATAAACTAGGTGATGCTTTGTAATGTTGTAATATAGTGCTTGCTATGTAGAGAGACACTGTGGGAGTTTTCAGTGATGGAGCCAAGATAGAATGGAATGATGAAATGAAAAATTAAAGGAGTATAGGAAGTGGGGGCATATGGGCACGCGATAGCATGTGCAGGTTGGCAGGCAATGACAAATGCACGGTTTCAACTCCCGATGCCTTTGTGACCACCACACCCTTCTCCATTACAAGCTTCCTTTAAACTGGCCATGAGAGGGTAATCAGTGCAGAGCTCTTGGGCTAGACCTCCAAAATATTCTCTCCTTGGCTACATACTGTGTGGATTGGATGAATTGTTGTATCTGCAGCTTTCCTGAGGATAAAGATTATATTCTCAGGAGATACAAGACTTTGATCCTTCCAAGCCAAGTAATGACTTGTTGGCATTGCACCTCATTTCCTAACAAATTAGCCCAGATACATTTGTATTGGCCAGTTTTTAATTCTAACTTGTAAGGGATACCAAGTTCATGTAATATCATGGATTAAATGTACTGTTTGAGTGCAATTTTTGCTAGCTGCTGTTCTGTGACTTTTGCCTTACAAAATTTATTATCATGTGTCTCTATTAGCAGCTCATTATATATAAAGATATATTATATAGAATGACTCCTAAGTTAATCATATGCTCTTCCTCTTCCACGAGCTCTCATCTTCTTAGCTGTTTACTTTTTTTCGTATACTTTTGCGCAGCAAAGTAGCAGGAATATATGTATGGTGATTGATGACAGTTAATTCGTGGTTTTAACTTCATGTAAAGTGGGCATATATTGGAGGGGAATCCAAGGCACTAGCTTGGGTTGAGGGACATCTAGCTAGCTGTGATGACCTACCTCCCACCCAATTGCCCTTGTTGTGCTAGCACTACTATACAGGATTCCCCTTTATTCAATGCGAGATCATTCATGAACTCCTTTTGGTTTTTGGTGGGATCAAGCATGAGAATGCGTCTTTTTTTTCAAAAGAAAAGCTCGAATCTAGTGCTTTTGGGGTTACAAGTACATGATTGTCAGTTGAGCTATAAGTTTATTGGCATCATAAGAACGTGTATGCACATGTTCATCTTCAAAGGGCATTGCCATAAGCATTTAATGGCATTTCTTAGATGCTTCACAAGAACATAGGCATGAGCTACTTCGTCATTATAACCTCCCTGCAACATATGCTCCTTGGGTAGCTTCTGTATCTCTGGAAGAAAATACCATGGGCTAGTGCAAGTAAGAGCTTGGGGCCCTTTCAAAGTCTCTGGAGATGAGGCTAAGTGACCAGAAGGCTGCCGCTATGCTCCTTGGGTAGCTTCTGTATCCGTGCTAAATTGTTGAACTAAAAGAAATTTAAAATAAAAGCCTTCAGCAATTAGTTGAAAGTTGAGGCTAGACTAGGCTGTCGTAATCCAATGTATTCAGGCCTGGGAATTTAGAGTCCATGCATTGCAATTTTATGGGCTTCTCAATTTCCACTCCAGGCCACCGCAGCATCCATTAACAGAACTTGAAAAACAAAAATGGCACGTCCCTCTTATTAGGACTGGAAATATGATCGGACTCTTCGACTTTTTTCTTTCTATTTTTAATAATAAAAGGCTCGTCTTTATTAAGCTAAATCAGCAGAGAGCATAGACAGTATACAGCTTGGAGCTACATCCAGCCACTTCTCATTCACTTCCAAGTACCAAACGCCTTGATACAAAAGTTAGTAATTAACTAGATAGCTGGCGCAAGCTGGGTAATTTTACTTTTTAATATAAAAAAAAGAATTCTATACAAAACTTGAGATTTTAAAAAAAATCAGATAATTAAGTCATTGAGTCGACCAGGTTTGTTAACTTTATCGAATCTAGTAATACTTAAAAAAAATAACAGCAAATAAACCGAGTTAATAAAAAATTAACATTTAGAATATAAAAAAAGTGACAACAGAAAAAGACTTGAGTTAGTCCTGATCAACCCATCAAATCAGTGGATATCAAAAGAGGTGTCACGCGCCGTCCAGATGGCGCGAACAACCTCCACATGCTAGCATGTTCTTATCACGTGCCAACAACTTTTTATTTATTTATTTTTGTTTTTTTATAAATACTAAAACATTCCTGACTCACATGAAATTTATAAAAAAAAAAATTAGAGTTTAAAAGACGCCAATACCCCTAAAGACAAAAGCATTTGTTTTAAAATTCAAGGTTATTTTGGTAATTTCACTGTGCTTGAGAAAAGAAAAAACCGAAAAAACCTCTCTCCCAAAGCAATCCAAAATTTTGCTTCCAAAGGTATTTAGGACTTTACACTCTGCAATAAAGAGAGTAAAAGAAATACATACCCTTCACTAATTTTACAGTACAAAATTTATCACGTATAAAAGTTTAAAAATGCCCCTAAAACTAGTCTTTGTATTTAAAAAAAAAAAAAAAACAATTTAGTAAATTCCCTATGAGAATCCACGGTGAACTGTAAAAGGGGATGTAGCAAAGTGAGCTTTTTTAGTATTTTTTTTAATATGTAGTATGTACCGTATAATGGTATCTTCGTTGGATGAGATAATATTTATAATGGTCCCAACTATTATCTTAAATTATTATTTTTTAATTAAATCCACAAATCACAGCTGCTATGCTATGATCGTTTCAGTTGGATTTCTGTTGTCCTAGCTAGAAATATACACGTTAATATATATATATATATTAACGATCATATTTCGATGTAAGGATACACCTGCATTAATTGCATGCATAATATATGTTAATGATGAAAAGGTAGCTGTGCTGGGATGTCCTAATCCCAGGTTAACGGTGTTGTCGGCCACACCTGGGTAATTTAAATAACGTCTTAATTACCGTGTTCCGATTTTCTAATAACAAATTTCCAATGCATAGTTTTTCTCAATATTTAAAATCACTCTCTCGCGTTTGATCTGAATTAAAAAACATAAAACAAAAACACCGTTCTAGAAAAAAAAAAAAAAAGTGTATTGAAAAGAAAAAGGAGACTACCATTCTTTTTATTCCGTGCCATCCGAGAGAAACTTCTCCGTTCTCACACTAGATCATAAGTTTGAAGGTGTCTCAATTTACGCGTGCTAGTTGTCATCGTAATTAAATTTCTCTCTAAATTTAGCATTATTCTATAGATTAGTTTACCCGCTCATGATGCTATGGCGTGGGATGGTAAAAAAAAATATATTTTGAATGTAAAACTTTATTTGAAATTGTTATTAAATTTGGTTTAATATGTTAAATTTTAAATGTATTGGTTTGACTAGTTGTCTAATTTGAAATTAAAATTAAATTATATAAAAATTGACTTGACATGACACAATTGATTTAATAAATTAAAAAATAACATGAATAATAGATAAGAAACATGGTTTGGTTATTTTTTTTAAAATTCATATATATATTGGATCAACTTGAATTTTATGGCTTGATTTGACAAACCTACAACTCAAGTCATTGACTCCACTTGAGTTAATAACTTTATATATATATATATATATATATGATAACAAAAATAGATATTTGTAAAATTAAACGTTAACCAAATATCAAGATGTTTATTTAATATTGAAAAAAACAAACCAAAATAAACAATGATGATAAATAAAGATCAATCAATTATTTAAGAATAAAATTAAAAAAATTAAAAAATAAGATTAAAAAGAAAAACTAAATTGCTTAGGTCTAGTTGACCTAGCATGCCCGGGGCAAGTCTACGCCCCTAAACCATCTTTATTTTATTTTCTTTTTAATTGATTGAGAACATGTTGTTTATTTATCCCTGTAATTTTTAAACAAAAACAACATGCAACCCTAAAAATTATTTAAGTCTGTTTTTGCTGTCCTCCTTTTCAGAAATACAAGTGGTGATTGAAAACAAAACTAAGGTTACAAGTAAACACCATATGGTCTTGGGTCAAGCAGCATCTGACAAAGGTGCCGACCGATCAATAAAATATTAGAGCTCCCTTGCAGGCAAAGCGTCCCTTCCCGATGCTTATTGCATGCCCAGCCATCAACCTGACAGTCGTAGATGTGTGTGTGTGTGTTGAGACAATTTGCAGTGATTGATGTATTTTACTTAACCAAAGAAATCATTAAGAAATTAAAAAGGTCTTGTCACGTCTTATTTTAAATATTTTTTTATCATAATAGTTGGAAATCTTCGTGTTAGTTACTTGTTTGGCCCCCTTTTAAACGGATCATCCATTATTATCATGATTTTTCGATAAATCAAATCCTAGGTAATGATTTCTGTAATCCAAGATCAATGATCAATGTTTACCTCCAGGAACAGGTAATAATGCGCTAACAAACGGATTTGAGTTCCAGGTTTTAACTTGTAACTAGAGTTAATTTTTTATAAAATTAAATTGATATTATTTTAATACAAAAAATCAATGAATTACAATTGAATTTTTTATTAGGTTAACTTGTTGAGTTATTTTATATTTTTTTATTTTTTTTTTATAAACTCAATCCAGTTCCAATCCTAGATAGACTATCCAAAAAAAAACAGTGACAACCATAAAATCTTTGTTAAAGAGAATTAAGGGACGATAAATGGAGAATTACCTTGGAAGAGAATCCCAGCAAATAAACGACTCTACTCACACACAAAAAATAAAAATACAATAAAATTAATTCGAGAGGAGTAAATACGGTACAACCAGTCTCAATGATATCACTAGAACTGTTTGGTGATGCGGGGTCCAACTCAACAAGTAAAAGACACGCGTCCATTACTCTTTTGCGCCTTGTACAGATTGCCTTCCTCTGCAAATCCTTTTCATAAAATTAATTGTTTAAGAATTCCCGCAATGACAGGAATTATCAGGTCCACAACCCTCCCGACTAGTCGTTAACCGAGTCAATGCTACTGATGACCTTTCGAGTGTGAGAGCTTTATTGGTCCACGTGTCAATATGAGCTACGTGTCTAGTTGATGACGAGGTTTTAGTTTTTCTGGTTATTAAAACGGCGAATTTTGTGGTCCCATCTAAGGCATGTGTCCTTTATGGGGGAGGACAGCCCCACGAGGAGGACAGCGTCTATGACAGACGAAGCACACCGTTTCAGAGAAGACTCCATATGTCTCCAATCCGCTTCCCTCTTTGTTTGGGTGTTAGTTTTTTGAAAAATAATTTTTAAAAAATTATTTTTTAAATTTTTTTATATTTATTTGTTATTAGAAAAATTAGTCAATGAAAACACTTTCCGGTCAACGAAAAACACTTTCCTGTCAAAGAAAAATTTGATTTAGTTTCTAGGAAAGTTTTTTTCCTTTTGGCTGTGTTTGTTTTCCGGAAAATGGTTTCCGGGAAATCACTTTCCAAACTTTCCTGTGTTTGTTTGCCATTAGAAAAATTGGTCAACAGAAAACACTTTCCAGTCAAAGAAAAATTTAGCTTGGCTTTTAGAAAAGTGTTTTCCTAGAAAATTTGGGCGGAAAACATTTTCCGGAAGTTGTGAAAAATTTAGAAATGTCATTATTTGCTGATTATATCAAATTTGATCCTCAAACTTTTGATTGCTATATATAATTTGTTTTGAATATTTATTTTTCAATTTCATCTCTTAAAATTTAATTTTT
>Ga0307517_10011261_pt1 | contig 12414 bp, 14 predicted proteins | sample 23_EM_MG_FD_194515 | JGI IMG/M metagenome (GOLD analysis project Ga0307517, IMG submission 194515) | Populus trichocarpa ectomycorrhiza microbial communities from riparian zone in the Pacific Northwest, United States - 23_EM | ecosystem: Host-associated > Plants > Roots > Unclassified | place...
CCCATAAGCAAGATGTATCCAGTTGTCGATTTCAATGTACCCGTATCTCCGGCGAAGTCAGCATCCACAAAACCATTCAGTGGGATCTGTAAAGGCATATTTCCCCCCAGACCAAGCCGTAGATACCTCGTTCCCGCCAGATAGCGTAGAACTCGCTTTGCGCATACCCAATGCTGCTGAGAAGGATTTGCCCCAAAACGCCCAAGATAGGAGACGGCAAACGAAATATCTGGCCTAGTGCCAATCGCTATCCACCTGAGACTCCCAATTAACTGCTGGTAGACCGTCTTATCGCAGGCTTCTTCTTCCTCCTCTCTCTCATGTGGCTTGTCCTTATCCATTGGTGTAGCCACTGGTTTGCAATCACTCATGCCAAACCTTTCCAAGACTCGCCCGATGTAGCCTTCCTGTGTGATATCTACCTTCTGCACGCACACATCGCCTGACACCACCATAGCAAGGAAATGCTGTGCCAAACCCAGATCAACCATGTCGAATCTCGCCTTAAGCTTCTTTTGCAAATCTGATACGATCGGCTCCCTACCTGCTAAGAGTATGTCGTCGACGTAAAGAGCAAGGATTGTGCCGTTCGTGTGCGTGTAGATGCAGCAATCAAACCTCCCCCGTCGAAATCCAAGATGGGAGACAAGAAACTCATCGATCGTGGTATACCAGCACCGGGGCGATTGCTTGAGGCCATATCGACTGCGATTGAGCCGTGCCATCCTCGGACCTCCCAGGACTCCAAGCGGTAGATGAACGTAGATCTCTTCATCCAGCTTACTCCCTAGAAAGGCCGTTACCACATCCATCTGATGGACTGCATATCCGCGCATACCTGCTATTGCCAACACGATACACACGCTTGACAGACTTGCTACTGGAGCAAACGTTTCGGCAAAATCTAAGCCTTCAACTTGCCGAAAACCATGTGCCACAAGTCGCGCTTTGTAGCTTATCGTTTCTCCCCCAGATGCGAGCTTCCATTGCAGTATCAACTTTGTGGGAATCGCTCTCTTCCCGGTAGGAATCGAATCGACAAACGTTAGAACCTTGTTCTTCACAACAGAGGAACACTCGGAGTCCACAGCCTCTTGCCATTGCTCGGCTTCCGGTGTCTCCATAGCTGCCTTGTAGTTAACCAGACCCACTTCAACCATATAAACCGCAGATATCATGGCGTGAGTCGAACTACAAGCAATTCCTTGTTGACCGCGCGTACGTCCCCCTTGCTGTACTTCAGGTAGCTCCCCTGGTTCTGCATCCCAGAACTTACTCTTCCCCTTAACGCGTAACCCGCTAGGCATATACAGTTCTCTGTTTCCATCCTTTGCTACCTGTCGCGATACAACATCTCCACTTGAGGGTTCTCCACCAGATACCGGCTCAATTTGTGGTTTGCGTAGCCGAAAGGGTACTAGTACTTCTTCAGCTTCTCCCCAGTCAACGGCTTCTTCTTCCTCTTCCTCTTCCTCCTGCTCAGGCAAGATTTCGTTCTCAACTCTTGCTGAGGGTTCATCATCACTACCCGGCTCGTCAAACCCATCATTCCAGGCCAACTGTTCTTCCCACGGCTGGGTTGCTGGTGCATAGTAAGGTTGTGCCGGACTATTATCGAAGCCTTTTAACCGATAATATGATGTGGATTCCTCGAAGATGACATCTCGTGATAGAAGAAATCTGCGTTCAACCCAATCGTACAGCCTGTACTGCTGTGCAGTGCATGTGTAGCCAACGAACATGCATTTCCGGGCCGTCTTATCCAACTTTTTGCATGTATCCTTTGGGATCTGAACGTATGCCAGGCATCCCCAAACACGTAAGTTCCTATATGACGGTTTCCTCCCAAACCACTGTTCATACGGTGTTTCTCCACCCGCTACAGCCTTAGCTGGTAACCAATTGCGAACGTAAATAGCCGTCATTGCAGTTTCACCCCAATATTCCTTAGGTGCGTTAACAGCATGCAAGAGAGCCTGTGTGGTTCCGATTATGGTTCTGTTCGCTCGTTCGCTCGTTCCATTTGACTGTGGTGTATACGGCGTGGTTCTTTGAGCTTCGATGCCTTCTTGCTTGAGGAGATGGCTGAACTCATTGGAGGTATACTCGCCTGCCCCATCAGTACGTAGCTTGCGTACTGGCTTTCCATGATGTATCTCTGCAAGTGCCTTGTAGTCCATAAAACATGTAAGGGCTTCCGATTTGCGCTAGATCAAGTATCCGATCTTGAATCGTGTGAAATCATCCGTAAACATTAACAAATAAAGTGCTCCCCCTAGCGACTTAGGAGTAACTGGTCCGGTAATGTCGCTATGGATTATTTCCAATGGTTGGGTAGCCTTTGAACTGAGCGGCAGGGCCGGAAAAGGCTTGCGTACCATCTTTCCATATATGCATCACATGCAAACGCAACGCGGCACAACTGGTAGCCTCGGTATTGCGTTATCTTCCATAGACAGTCTGCGTACTGCATCCGCTCCCAAATGCGCCAGACGAAAATGCCATAAAGCTGCTTCCTTGCTCCCTGCTTTCTCTTCATCTTCTTCGCCACCATGCGCTGCCAATGCTCTCACACTTCCTTGTGCTGACCGTGTCTGTAAGATGTAGAGCCCATTGACTTCTCTCAGTGTAACACTCAGCCCATCATCGCGCCCAAACGACGCTCCCCCAGTCCGATGAAAGTCAACGTAGTAGCCGGAGTTACATAGCTGGGAAACCGAAAGCAAATTGTTCCTTCCACACTCAGGGACATGTAACACCCCAGGAATCACAAGGTTTCTTTCTCTTCTTCCCTTTTCATCCCACACAGCTAGTGTTACTTCGCCTTCGCCAAGAGCATCTATCTCGAGGTTGTTTGCGACACGTATTTTCCCCTCGCCTGTCGCGACTGCAACGTATGAGGAAAAGTGTTCCTTCATTCCGGTCACGTGGGTGCTGCATCCGCTATCAAGAAGCCATTGCCCCTGACCCGTAGATGCCGACGCTGATGAAAACGCTGTAAAAGTTGAACGGCTTAACGTGTCTGTCGCAGACGCCACAGCCGGCATTGGTGAATTCGAACGATCCACGTGTATGCCCTTCTCACGATCCGATTTCAGTTTTCTGCACTTACTATGTCGATGCCCTTTCTTCTGACAGGAATAGCAGGTTAAGGTCTCGTCCGTACTGTTCCTCTTTCGCCTCTCAGGTCGGGCCTGCTCATGTCTTCTATTGCTCTTCCCACCTGCACGGCCGGCATACCTCTTGCCTTCAACACTGAGTACAGTATCACCGGCTATTCCCTAATCGCGGTTGAGGCTCGCCTCATGGGTCTTGATCGCCGCAACAAGCTCGTCGGGTTGGTCAGGTTTGATGATTGTCGCCTGGAGATCGCGTCACTCGCGCCATGTAGCAGGAAGCCCATTGTGCAGGTAAAACGTCCTCTCACGTGCTTTGATAATCTCTTCCGCTTCGCGCAGGCACTCGATTATCCGATCCATTTCGTGAAGATACTTGGCCACCGTCCTGTGTGCCTCCAACGTACAGTCGAAGAGAGAGCGGCGAAAGTAATACACCTCCCAACCCAGAGCTTCCCGATAGCCTTCGGCGAGTGTATCCCAAAGGGCTTTCGGATCCTTGTCGTAAGCCTCGGATGCGTACTGCGCGCATATATGAGGTTCCCTCGCATTTCGAATTTTCGCCGTTATCCGAAAGCATTTGCGAAGCCATTTATCATAAGCCTGAACATCACTAGGCTCCTCACCATCACTCTGCGGGGCTTTCTCGCGCCCAGAGACGATCCACCACAGGTCTGATTCCTTTAACTGATCTGATATCCGCTAACGCCATGGGCCAAAATTGTTGTCCCCTAGTAGTGGAAAACCAGACGTACATGCTGCTGCGTATCGAGTATCTGTGACATGACGACAATGATGACAATGACAATGACGACGATAAGGCAGCGTAGAGAAAAACCTTTCCACGGATGGAAAGCGATTAAAACGGAAAAATAACAAACAGACGTGGATGTGAAAAAAGGATCTGGAAAATCCGAGTGGTGTTGACAACCCTCTACCAGATGCGCTTTTTCAATTGTGCTGTCGATTGGAATCACAGAGGCTCATAACCTGTAGGAACGTTGTGGTGGTGGAAGAATGACTTAGTGTATTTCCTATCTATGACCGAAGGTATATATAGAGATACATGACCACCAAGAGCCAACAACTGGTTCTACTAACCCTACTGCTCAACCCCAACACATATGAGGATAGCTACCGGTACCTACTGCTACCCTAATATCTAACAATCCTCGCAGTGGAATCTTGCCTCTCCCTGGTCGCCCTCCTAATCGCGGAATGATAAAGACGGGCCGCACTTTGTGTTGTTTGCTCCCCGCCGGAGATAAACCCAGCGACAGCCCGCCTCCACGCATCCTTCCCCTCCCTTTCTCCCAACCGAGCACATGACTCCTCAAGGGCCCTGACAAGGGGTCTCTCGTCGGTGTACCTCCCACTCCACTGGAAGACCCCGCGGCCTGTCCCTCCTATAAGAAACCAGCTGCCGATAGATGCGGTGGCCCACAAAACCATTCCCTTTACGCACGGGCTGTCTAGGACGCCTATGATCAATTCACACCTCCTCTCGCCGGCCCGTACCATCCCTCCTTGGTCCTTGATGGATAATACCTACTCCGCTCTGAAGAAGAGGGTCAGGGAGGCCCTCCTCGCGGAATGGCTCGGTCTCCTCCCGACATCAGGGTACTACCACCACCTCCCCACCTTGAACCCACGACCCTTCATGTGTTTGGGGAAGTTCATAGCCGGAAGGATCCACGAGATGAGATCCGGCAAAATATACCTGGCCGCCAACCCAACCTGGAGGTCCCCCGATGCTGATACGTCCTGCCCACGCTGCGGTCTTGAACCTGAGACGTTCAAACACGCCATCCTCACATGCCCCTCCAGACAGGGCGCTCGCTCACGCCTACTCAACGGTGTCTCGAGCATTGGTCAGGACGCTCCTCTTGGGTCCTCCCTTCGGCTACTCAAGAGGCTCCCCACCTGCATCGGCGTCACCTCCACCGGGTTCCCGCCCAGGATGTTCCCGCCAAATACTCCCCCCTCCTCCCCAGCTTTAACCCTTTCGCCCCTGGCAGTACCCCCCCCAGCGTTTCGTGTTTTCTCGTTAGCTGAGGTGTAGGCCTGTTGGAGTTTCTTTCCTGTGGTTATGTATGCTTTCCTTATTTTAAAACAAGTCTGAGTTAGTTTGTGTCTTTCCTTTTTAGGTGGCCAGAGGCCCGGCGGAGGAGAAACCTTCAGCATAGTGGATATTTAACTGGTGCGGTGACTTTCTTTTGTTATTTGTTTTGATTTATAGGTTTTGTTTTCTCCATAGCTAGCTCTGCATGAGACTTTGTGTACCTAAGAAACAATGAAGGCATGATTACAAAAAAAAAGAAATAAGAAGTAAAACGACCAAGAGATACGCACAGGAACCATCTCTCCTCCACCTCCAGCGATTGAAATCTCAACAACACGGGAAATCATCGTCACTTTCTCGCACCCACCTCTCCTCTCCCACGATGGCTACTGGCTAGGAGTTGATGTTAAGCTATCTTCTCACGTCTCCTGGGCCCTATGGCCTCCCCTCCTTGGGGTTCTTGTTCTCGTTCGTCGTTGACACGCTCATGATGTTCTGTTCTCCCCCTTAACCCGCACTTGCTTTGCACCTCGCTTAGCATTTTGCAGGGTCGGAAAGCTTCCCGCTGTGTTCACCGTCGGCGTTACGGTCGTAGACTCTCGGGCGACGTAGGCCTCGGATTGCTGGGCATGTACCTCTCGTGGGGAAAGCCTGGGTTAGTCAAATCACGGTCTCGTCCTGGTCTCGTCGTCGTCCCAAAAGCCCTTGCTATGGCCAGTTTGTCGATTGGGGCTAGCTCGTTCACGATCCTGCCTCCACCCCGCCTCCTGGTTCTGTCCGCTGGCACCATACTGCCCCATTAGCTGGCACTTTACTGCTTAAACTCCCTCCTGGCTGGCACCCTACTGCTCCCCAACGGCTGGCACCCTACAGCTACTGACAGGCTGGCACCCTACTGCTCATCATCCTCCTCCTCTCCCTCCGATCAGTTGACCCTTTCTCGGTTACGCCTAGTCAGGGTATTGGACTGGCTCCGTGGCTATTGTCCAACGCCTTGGATCGATGTAATTACCTGCACGAACCGTGCGAGTGGGTATAGTGGGCCCACGGTTTCCGTGTTTTCTCCTGTCGACCATCAGCTATCCACCCCCCTCAGGCCCGCATTTTGGGTCTTCGAACAGGCCGTTTCTTTCGTTATGGGGAGCCGGCGGAAGGGTTTGGGCCTTTCTACCTGTACGTTTCTATGTATTGTTTCCTTACGTGTCTGGGGTATATTATCTTAGGTGCTAGGCGGGGGAGACTTTTCCTATGGACTTGGCGTATTTGATTTTTCCCATGAAGAGGTGAAGCGGGCGGTGGGTTTGCATTTATAGGGTTTTTTCTCCTCATAGCTAGTGCTGCATAAGGCTCTTTGTACCTAGAAACAAATAACCCATGATTATAAAAAAAAAGAAAAAAAAAACGACCAAGAGATAGGCCACGAACCATCTCACCTCCACCACCGGCGATTGAAATCTCAAGACCACGGGAAATGATTGTTACTTTGCCCCACCCACATCTCTTCTCCCACGATGGCTACTGCCTAGGGGTTGACGTTAAGCCACGTCCCCTCCTCTTCTGAGGCCTTGGCCTCCCATCCTTGTGGTTCTCATTCCTGTTCATCGTTGACTCCAGCTTATCAAGTTCGGTTCTCCTCCTTACCGCGCAGTTGCTTTGCACCTCGCTTGGCATTTTGCACGGTCGGAAAGCTTCATGCTTGGCTCATGGTCAGCGTAACGGTGTCGGATTCTCGGTCGAAGTAGGCCTCGGCTTGCTGGACTTGTACCTCTGAGGGACAAAGCCTCTGTGAGTAACATCACGGTCCCGCCTGGTTTCGTCGTCGTCCCAAATGGCCTTGCTATGGCCCATTTGTCGGTTGTGGCCAGCCCGCTCGTTTTCCTTCCTCCCGCCCCTCCTGGTTCTGTCCGCTGGTACCGTACTACTCCAATCTTCCTCCTGGCTGGCACCCTACTGCTCTTCACTGGCTGGCACCCTACAGCTACACGCTGGCTGGCAGCCCCTCTGCCCTGTGGCTCCGCTCGCCCCTCTATCCTCTCTGATCGCAGCACTCCTCCTTTGTTACACCTAGTCGTGGTATTGCACTGCCTCCGAGACTACTGCCAACGCCGTGGGGCGACCAATGTAATTTTCGGCCTAGCCGTTACTGTTCGGTTCGATGTCGGCCCACCGTTTCGGTGGTTTTTCTATATGCGCGGTCACCATCTTCTCCCATCAGGCACCCTTTGTGGGCGTAGAGATCTTTGCTTTTGTTTTGGGGAGCGTGTGGAAGGGTTTGCCTCTCTCTACCTGTACGTTTCTATGAATTGTTTCCTTATGTGACTGGGGTATATTATCTTAGGTGCTGGGCGAGGAGAGCTTTTCCTACGGTCTCAGGGTGTTTGATTTTTCCGATGAAGAGGTCAAGTGCGCAGTTGTTTTAACTAATAGGGTTTTTTCTCTTCATAGCTCACGCTGTATAAGGCTTTTTGTACTTAAAACAAATAACGCATGATTACAAAAAAAAGCAAAAAAGATAAAAAACGACCAAGAGATAGGCCACTAACCATCTCCCCTCCACCTCCGGCGATTGAAATCTCCACACCACGGGAAATTATCGTCACTTTCCCCCACCAACCTCTGTTCTCTCACGAAGGCTACTGCCCAGGAGTTGCCGTTAACCCATCTTCCCTCCTCTTCTGGGGCCCTCTGGCCTCCCCTCCTCGGGGTTCTTGTTCTCGTTCGTCCTTGACACACTCATGATGTTCTGTTCTCCCCCTTACCCCGCACTTGCTTTGTATCTCGCTTAGCATTTTGTCCGGTCGGAAAGCTTCTCGCTTCGTTCACGGTCGGTGTTACGGTGTCGGACTCTTGGTCGAAGTAGGCCTCCGCTGGCCGGGGTTGTCCCCCTAGTGTGGAAAGCCTCGGCTGGTAACGTCACGGTCTCGTCCCGGTCCTGTCGTCGTCCCAACCGTCCTTGTTCTGGCTGGTTTGTCGGTTGTGGCTAGCCTGCTCGTGATCCTTCCTCCTCGTCCCTCCTGGTTCTGTCTGCTGGCACCGTACTGCCCGCTTAGCTGGCACCTTACTGCTTACCTCCCCCCCGGCTGGCACCCTACTGCTACCCACCGGCTGGCACCCTACTCCCCGGTGGCTCCGCTCGCATCTCTATCCTCTCCGATCGTGGCACTCCTCCTCGGTTACGCCCAGCCCTGGTATTGCCCTGCCTCCCTGGGTGCCGCCAATGCCGTGGTCGAAAGATGTAATTCCCGGCGTGACCGTAGCTTATAGTTACAGTGTCGGCCCACATTCCAGTGGTTTCCCTCCAACGCGCGATCACTATCATCTCCCTTAGGCCTGCGTTTCGAGGCCTTAGCGAAACTTTCTTTTCTTCTAGGAAGCCAGCCCAAGGGTTTGGGTCTCTCTACTTGTACGTTTGTATGAATTTTTTCCTCACCTGTCTGCAGTATTAGTATCTTAGGTGCTACCCGAGGGTGGCTTTTCCTATGGTTTCGCGGTGTTTGATTTTTCCCATGAAAAGGTGAAGCAGGTGGTTGTTGTGACTTATAAGTTTTGTTCTCTTTATAGCTCGCGCTGCATAAGGCTTTTTGTACCTAAAGCAAATGACGCATGATGTGAAATAAAAAGAAAAAAAACGACAAAGAGATAGGTCAGAAACGCAAGGTCGAACTTGTCTTCTGAGCAAGCCGCCCCTCCCAGTGTAGAAACTGCTGGAGATACTGACACGCTACTTAGCGATACCCCGCTACCCACCCGACATGCCCCATTTGTGCACTTCATCATACTCGCGTGGCTCACAGATGTCAGAATCCAACCTGCCCTCCGAGCGCGAACAATAAGCTAGTCCCATCCTGTTGTCCGACCTCACCCCTCCATTGCTGCAACTGTGGTAATGACCACACTGCCACCTTCAAAGAGTATCCCGCACGACCTCGACCAACTGTCCCCTGCCAAAAACCTACCCGAGAACCTCAGGGTCAAGACCCGATGGCCGTGGCCGTCGATGGCGATCAGGCACCCTCTACTCCCCTAAGCGGGGCGGGTCTCAGTCAGATGGACCTCATGACCCCCAGACAGCCCCCTCCGGCAGGCCCTCTGCGCCCCGGCTCCACTCAAGGCTTTGGCGGTCCTCTCCCCCTTGAGCAACCACGCCGATCTCCAGCCCCCTCAGCTGGTCGGGTACGCCCTGGAAATTAGTAACTCGCCCCCCCAATGCAGCAGGAGGCAGGCATCCTCCCTCTCCCTCCTTTCCGTCATTGAACATAAGTGCCTTGGGAGCTGGGATGTTTGGCTTTCCTTATTTGAGTCTTTCAAAGAGACACGCACATACCCCTCAGTCGTTCTCCTTCAGGACCCTCCTGTTAGTCAGGCCCGCCTTCCCTCTTTCAATAGCTTTGTGCCTGTTTTTCCACCAGTCAGGAAGCCCAGTGTGACATCCTGCGTACATCGTTCTTTCTTGCTCATTTTTCAGTGTTGCCAAGGTGCACAGAGAGGGTCGACGGTATGTCCCTCGACATCTCTTCTCAGAAAGCTGTTTTTGGCTGCTGTTTCCCCTCCTTTAGGCTCGTCAGCGCCTACTCAATCAACTTGGCGGATCGTAGGGTCCACTCCGTCCCCCCGGAATCTCTCTTCCCTGACACGGGCGTCCAGCTCTTGGTGGTGGGAGACCTGAACATCGACAACCCCCGGGCGGACCCGCTGTGCTCCTTTTCATCCAAGGAAGTCTCCTCCTCCGCCCCATCCTTCGAGCTGGCGGCGCTGGGCGGTCTCGCCCTACTAAACCCGCCAGGCATATATACAAGATTCCCTCTCTTGGGAAAGCCACGCCCCTCCATTATCAACCTTGCTTTTGCCAACACCCTGCTCCTTCCTTACGTAGCAGGCTGGGAAACCTCCCTCCCCTCGACGGGCCGGACCACGTCCCCATCACCATATTGCTCGCATCTCCGTCCCCGGATCCAGCCCTCCCACGCCTCAGATGTGACCACACGAACTGTGAGCTGCTCTCCCCCCTCATTAGAAACTTCATAGTCCCCCCTCCTCCGCCATGCCCCTCCCCGAAGGGCCTAGATGACTGGCTCGATGGGACACTTGACCGCCTCACAGGTCATCTTAAAGACCACTCCCCTAGCTCACGAGCTTCCCACCACTCCAAACCTTGGTGGCCCCCCTACCTCACCGTCCTGCGCCGCGAGTATCACAAGGTGGCGCGACTGGCCGGCAAACAAGGCACCATGGCCCTGAGAGAAATGACAAACATCTCATGAACAGGCTATTTGAAGGCCGTCAAGCTCGCAAGAACAAACACTGGTCCTCCTTGCTACTCTCAACCACCCCCCAGAACTTGTGGACGGCGAAGTGGTTCGCCTCAGGCTGAGCTGCCCCCCGCTTCCCTTCCCTCCACGGGGCTGAGACCCCGCAGCAGATGAACAAGGCCCTATTGAGCCATTTCTTCGCTCCTAAAGCACCCTTCTCTCCCCCCCCTAGACTGAGGCCGCACAGCTCTACACCCCCTCTCACGAAGGAAGAGATCGCCCAGGCGCTCTCCAAGTCCTCCTCCTTGTCGGCCCCCGACCCCGCTGGCATCCCATACCTGACCTGGAAACGGGTGAATGCGATCAACCCTTCAATCCTCGTCCAGATCCTCTCCCCTCTAGTTTCCCTGGGATTCCACCCAGCCTCGCTGAAGGTGGCAATCAAAGTGGTCCTCGACAAACCACGAAAGCCCTCATATGAGTTACCCTCCACCTTCAGGATTATAGTCCTCCTCCGAACCGTGTCGAAAATCCTGGAAAGGACAATTGCGGCACGCCTCCTCCTCGTAGCCCGCTCAAAGGGCCTGATTCACTCTAACCAATGCGGCTCCCTCCCTGGGCTGAGCACATATGATACCTGCCTCACCCTCATGAATCACGTAAAGACCCTGCAGAGGCCACGCCTGAAGGTGTCCTCCCTTTTTCTGGACATGAAAGCTGGTTTTGATAATGTTCACAACCCAACTCTGTCCCGCATCCATACAGAAGGCAGGATCCCGCATTAACTGGTCTCCTGGGTCGCTTCCTTCCTAGGTGAGCATAGCTGCACACTTGACTTCCAGGGCGCACCGGGCACCCCAGCCCCCATCCACCTTGGGGCCCCTCAGGGCTCCCCCATCTCTCCTTTGCTTTTCTTTATTTATGTCGCGCCCCTTCTGTTCAGGATCCCGCGGGGACTGATGCTTTCCTACGTGGACGACTTTGCCTTGACTGCCGCCTCCCTTTCCTATCGAGGGAACATCCGCCGACTACAAGAACTGTTCAGGAGCATGCAGGCCATGGTAGCCCATCTTGCCATATCCTTTTCAGTTCTCAATACTGAACTCATACAATGGAGGACCCCTAGCCAAAGGCATTCGCAGTTGTGTCTCTCACCTATTCAGTTAGATGGGGAGATCTTTCACCCCCGCGATTCCCTCTGGTGGATAGGGTACTGGTTTACCCCCTCCCTATCCACATCAACCCACTTCGCACGCACTCTGGTGCTGGCCCAAGGGGCATTCGCCCTCGTCAGACGCCTCAGCCCCTCCGGGGCTGGGCTCGCCCCCTACCTATGCCATAGGTTGGCAACATCACTCGTCGCGCCCATCCTTCTGTATGGGGCGGACCTTTGCACGCCCAACGTGGGCTCTCTGACGAGGCTCGACACCTTCTGGCACAAGGTGCTGAGGTGGGCCACCACCTGTTTCTCGTTACTGCCCCCCATCCACCTCGTAGTGTCGCCGAGGCAGAGTCTGGCCGCCCTTAGGACAGTCTGCTCCCTGCCCGGTGTTAACCCGGCAACAGCACGCCTACACCTCACCTTTCCCACCCTCTCCTCGTACCGGGCCCTGGACAGCTCAAGGGCCCACACCAAGGGCCTCCCGTGGTTCTACCTCACCGTGAGCTGGAAATCCCCCGCCCTTCTCCCCCTCACCGGAACCCCCTCCTGTTAGACGCACGGACTCCCCGTAAGGATTTACAGGGCAAGGTTACCCTACCTTGGCGCATACGAACTTCGAAGGAAAAAGATAACACCCCCCTCCAGCCCTGGCGTTGGGACGGCGCGTCATCACTGGCCGCCTGGGTAGTCGCGTCCCAACACCAAAGACCACTATCAATGGAACATATCTTATAACACCGTATACGTCGCGGCCGTCCGTCCGACCGGATCCTGTTCGCAGGATATATGAGGGGAGACCTTCGGGCACCTTATGCAAGTGGAAGC
>Ga0307517_10011262_pt1 | contig 12414 bp, 11 predicted proteins | sample 23_EM_MG_FD_194515 | JGI IMG/M metagenome (GOLD analysis project Ga0307517, IMG submission 194515) | Populus trichocarpa ectomycorrhiza microbial communities from riparian zone in the Pacific Northwest, United States - 23_EM | ecosystem: Host-associated > Plants > Roots > Unclassified | place...
AAATTTATGTTCAGTATCCGCAACAAAGCATGAGTTTTTATAGTCAGATTAGGTTTTGACCAGGTAAATTTAATACATTACAAGTTTACGTCGATTGTATAAAAAAAAAAAAAAAAAAAAAAAACCTCATAAATATTGACTCCTTGGGTCCGTCTCCGCAACGGAACTATTGATTTTCTACAGGATACGTGTGACTACTGAGCTATAATTGAATGGAATTATGCTACACGTGGATACCAGGTCTCAGCTTAGTTCAGTCCTGATTGGCAACTATGACTCACTGAAAGCTTTTGAAAGGCCTCGTACGTTCATTGAAAGGTATGTGCAGCTGACCTTTATAAGCAATGCTTTCCTTTTCCAACTTGTAGGTGTTTCACAGAAACACGGCTATATGGTATACAGACCAAATTAAGCGAAATGGTACAGACAAGAAAACAGGGATGCTCTCAGGTTCTCTGTTTCTAAATCAATGTTCATTGGAGAAGTTGAGGTACCAAAGAACATAGGAAACCTGGGACTTCCACTTGTTGACTTCTGTGCTCAACAAACAGTACCATAATTCCATTTAATCTTGTAGCATCTTTCATTATAAGCAACTTCAGCAGTTGCAACATCAATTCATTCTCTAATGTCCTTCGTTTAATTCTTAATATTGCTTCGAAACCCAGTGATCTAGCCGAGCACTCAAATTGTCTTACAAGGCAAGCAACTGAGCACCGCAACATGGTTGCATCACATATTCCCACGTAACCTCTGATTTCCAGCTGAACTCTAATGCACGAAGGCTTTCTTGTCCTCACCTACGGGAGAAGATGAAGGAAGCATATGAACAAGGTCAACTCATCAACACATTTCACCTTTAATCCTAAAACAAACTTGCCTGTGGATCATAAGAGTTTCCAGTGTTGATTTAATACATGCACACAACAACAGAATTGTCTTCACAAGAATCCACACTCTCTTTTCTTATGATCTGAAACACTCTGTAAGGTCAATTAGAAAGCAGTCCTGATTTTGAGATATTTTATGACAAAGAAATGGGTTCTTAAAGTTGCTGTGAGAAAATTAATGCCAACGCAATCACTAATGCCTCCATAATCTATAGCCACAAACAAAATCTAACAGCATATTTCAATATGTTAATTTTAACAACTTAATGTTCTAGTCAATAAATTGAACAATTTTACCATTAGATTTACAGAAATGCATATTTACTAACAAGAGTGAGCAAGATCTTAAACATGAACTCAAGCCTGCACATGCAATTTGCTAATGTGAATACAAGAACAAAAAACACAGAGAAATCCTTGGTTGGTGTATCCTTCAACCAGAAATATACAATTTTTCTAACTTGCCACCAGCTATAATGTTGACACGCAATCCTATTTGTAGCATTCAAAGCACTTGCTGCAATCATAGAATATTAAATGCAAAACATAGACCTGGTGCTCGTTATGATACAAACATCTAAGTAACAATCAAATGGTCAATTAGAATGCAATCCTGATTTTGAGACAGCAATGGTCGATCACTATCACAAAGAAATCGGTTGCTTTGAGTGTTGTAAGAGCATCAATAATTAGGCACTCACCTAGTGCCTTTCTAATCTATGACCACAACCAATACCTGCCAAAATATTTTCGGACTTTAAATTCATAAAATAATTATTCAGTGAACCAGTTTAACAAGTCTAACATTCCATTTTTAAAATATTCCAAAAGAATAAAACTTTACCATCTTCTCTGAATATCTTTTAATTTGATATGTTGGAAGTCAATTATGGCAATGAAAAACATATTTACCATGTGCGAGCTCTTAAACTTGGCCTAAAGCCTGAATATGTAATCTTTTGAGATGAAGACAAGCACATGTAGCAGAGATGGCATAGAAGTTGTGGAAGTTAACAGCTAACCTTGGGTTGATTTGGGTTTCCACCGAAAAAGAAAGAATTATTTATATTGACAAGCAGTTAAGGCAGTGGCCACAATTAGAAGACAATCGAAGTATAACATAAACCTGGTTCCTATTGTGCATCAAATATGCAAACTCATAGAATAAGAAAGGCAGGCAACCATGCTACAAAAATACAGATTCATTAATTTTTTTATGCTAGATTCCTCTCTTAAATCTGCAGCTCATAATAATGAAAAAAAGTAGGAGCCAAGTGATCATGTAACCGAACATGAATCAACAATCACAAGGATCAACACTAATACAGTTGCCCTCTGCGCCACCACATCACATAATAACTCACAACCAGGCTTCTTTAAACAATTGTTGATATCGTCTTGCAAAAGAATCAACCCAGCCCACTATAACTTCGTCGTTGAAATGACATTCATATAATTTATGAAGGATTGGGCAAAAGAACAGTTGATGGAAAAGATACAGACCCATTATTGGGAGCACCCTGGATATTGAGAATTGAAGTAACCAAGTTGTATATCTGAACATTCTCGAAAGATGGCACTTTTCGTCCCCTTGCAAACTGAGGACCATGGCCAATGAAAATTGTCCTCATGGAGAAAAGTGCATTGTCATAACCATGTGCTCCTCCACATTCTTGCCTATTAGTTCTCTTCTGCTCCACCTTAAAACCCTCGTCAATCATCCCTATTATTGGTGGAATTCTATCACTTGCTGCATAATGAAGCCTACTAGGCAGCTCCTCCTTAAGATACATTTTCAAATTCTTTCCATTTTGAACCTTCCCCGATTGCAACCCTTCATTCATCTTTGCAACAACAGCCGACGGTGCAAAACCAGGTGGCGGACGGATTGCAAGCAAAGGAGTATAGGACTGAACCCATTCAGGTAAAATATCAATCCAAGGAGCCAAATCATCCAAAAATATCAACTTTTTATCACATGTACCAACCATTCCATGATCACCAACCATAATTATAGTAACATCCTCAAAAACCCCTCTTTCCTCTAATCCATCAATCAACTTCCCAATCATCCTATCAATTCCAGCAACAGCCTCAGTAATCTCCGGATCATCCGGTCCCACCTTATGACCCTGATGATCAGGATCCTCAAAATACAAGGTCATAAACACAGGAATCTCACTATCTGGCAAATCAAAATAACTCAAAACGGTATCAACACGTTCATCAAAAGGAACAGAACCATTATAAAACATACAAAACTTTTGAGGGCAAGTCCAAGAACCTTTATGCACCTCAGAACCAGGCCAAAAATAAGTAGAAGCCTTTAACCCTTGTTTAGCCACTGTCTCCCAAATTGGCTCACCAAGCCACCACTTGGGCTCATGACTTGCCATTGTAAAAACTTCTCCAGTTTTTGGATCAACAAAATGATTGTTAATAATACCATGATAAGCAGGGTAAAGGCCAGTGACAATAGAGTAATGATTAGGGAATGTAAGAGAAGGGAAAACAGGAATCAAACCCGTTTCAGCTTCAGTCCCATTAGCAATCAAACGATGAATATTTGGTGTAGGGGTCTTGAACTGGTAGCCAAACCTGAACCCATCAGAAGAAATCAAGAGAACGACCGAGTGGTTGAGCTTGGTCAACGGACGCGTCGTCGCTTGTAGAGAAGCTGAGGGGATTTCTGTAGGAGTAGCAGAGGGAGATGAGGAGGAGGAGGAAAAGAAGAGAAAGGCAAAAGCAGAAGCAGCGGAGAGAGCGATGCAAGTGACAAGTACAAGAGAGATGAAGATTATGGAGTTGGTCGTGTTTTTGTGGTGTGGATTGGAAGGATCAGTAGCGGAGTCTGTGTTGAAAGAAAGAAGAGAAGTGGATGGGCTTGGTGGGTCTTCTTGAGTTGGTATTGGTGTTGGCTTCGTTGATGTTAAAACTGAATCAGAACCCATGTTTAGTTTTCACTTCTGTTTCTGGGTTCTTTCTATGTGGATTTCTGGAAAGAAGAAGAAGAAGGGAATATGTAGTGAGATGCAAGCAATACAAAGGGTGGATTGGGACTTGGAAGGTAGCTATCACCTGCAAGAGAGAGGACTTGTCTTGTCAATAGGGTTGGTTGAGCTGGAGCTGGTTGTGGTGCTGGTGCTGGTGTGCTGGTTTTGGAGTCGGGATGAAGGATAAATTGGGCAACTAGAATATAAAATGCAAATAAATGGTGAATTAACACGGTAGAGAAAAGATTCCGTGAAATTACATAATCTGACAATATTATATTTTAGAAATGTGATATTTTATTAATGTTATAGTTTAGAATTGTGACATATTTAAATTATATTATTTTATTAAAAAAAATTATTTTGTGTTAATTCATTATTTATTTGTATTTTGTATACATGACATTTGATTCCGTGTCGTGGTTGAGAATCATAATAAAAATTATAATTGATGTCATGGTTCTGAACCGTAATATTTTTTTGATATCGCGGTTATAAACTGTAATATCAATTTTAATTTTGTCTTGATTCTAAACTATGACATTTAATCAAATGTTGTGGTTTAAAACCATGATATCAATTATAATTCAAGATTGATTTAAAAAAATAGTCGGATCATTTCTAAAAACAGTTAAATCATTTTGACAACTGTCCAATTTTGAAAAAAAAATATGTTTTGAGCCTGAAAAGAAGGGATGATAACCACATTGACACAACCATACTATCATTACTTATTTCAAGCCATGGTTTCCAGTTTTGAAAAACCTTTACACCCTCCATTGCTAATACCCGAATAAAAATGAAAAGATATCACTATGAATTTTGTGACGGGATTGCCTAGGGGAAAGAAGGGAAACAATGCAATATGGGTTATAGCAGATCGCTTGACAAAGTCTACACTTTTTTTGCCCATGAAAATGATAGGCTCACTTGATAAATTGGCTACATTATATATGATATGGGATTATTTTATTCAAATAATGCTAATCATGAATCAGAAAGTTAGGAATTTTATAGTTTTAACAAAATTTGAACAGAGTTTTTCTATATAGAAATTATACCTAAAATGTTGTCCTACTTTAAAAAACCTGCAAAAAATCATAATAACCAAACTCAATAAATTCTCACATTTTGTAATTACAAGTAGCCTTAGGAATGTAATATATATATAAAAATAATTCAATAATGCAATATTCAAGTAATTGAAATCCAAAAATATATAAATATAACTCAACAAATTCTCATATTTCGTAATTACAAGTAGCCTTATGAATGCAAAATATATATTAAAATAATTCAATAATGCAATATTCAAGTAATTGAAATTCAAAAATATATAAATATAACTCATCTATCTATCTACGTCTACGTCGCCTACTGGATGATCCGAGCTCATGAGTAGCACAACTAGATCCAGCTCCTGCACCTGTTTGAGTGGCCTTATCCTCTGCCACAACATCATCAAGAGTTAACTTCTCTCCAAAGTTATCAAGTCCAGTGCAGCAAACATTGAACCATCGGGACACAACAGTGTGAACTTTGATTTCTTCATCAGTATTACGAAGATAAGATGCGGCCTCTCAACTTCCCATAGCATGAAGTCAACCTAATATTAATAAAACATTAATGTTTAATTAAAACATCAATACATAAAACTCAACGTTTAACATGTATTAATTATGAAAAAATTTGATTACTTACAATATTTTGAATAAGTTAGGTATGTTGTTCGTACTGCATGTATCCAGGTTGAAGAACCTACTCGGGATTTAAAGTAATGACCCGACGTGTAATACTCATGTACCAAATCATATACTTCTCATTTATAATCACATGATGCATATCTCTAAATATCTCATTCCTCCATGCATCTCACTATGCTACATGAGCTCCATGTCGACTTAATCAGTCATAATCATCATTTTTACCTCGACAAGTTATGACGTGCAATGAATCACTTGTGCCAATATTGATTGGAATGTGCTGTCTATAGTCAAAATTTTGCATTACCCAATCTGGGCAATGTAACTTGACCATCTTCAAAAATATTAGCGGGACCACTATTATCCATTTACCCATCCTGTTAGTACAAATAGCTGAAACAACCGTCAATCTTTCATTTGAATAAGGCATTCATATGACCTATAGAATATAAGTTTTTTAAATATTAAACAACAATGATTTGATGAAGTGTAATGATTTTTATTAAACAAATGATTAAAAAAAAAATACATGGATAGCAAGTTATCTATTTAGCTCGCTTCGATAAAATGTCAACACATGTATTAGATTATACTCCACCTAGAATTAAAAATAGGTTAGTTTAATTACATTTTTTAAAGTTACAATTACACAATATAAATATATATACTCACAAAACAACATCGTAAACCTGTATCTGAGTGGGAGATGAAGTGTAACCCCTATAGTTTGGACAATCATAGACAACAATCTAGGCATTTGGGGTTTACCCACATGAAGATGTTCTCACAACCATAACTGTTATTAAATAAAAAAATTGTTTATTTAATGTTAATAACAAACATTTAAAGTCTAAATAGTTATTTTAAATTTCTCGTTTCATACTTGTAAAAATAACAAACATTCTTCAACCTGTTTGAACCCCTTCATGTATGCAAGTCATAGATGTCTGTACAAGTATGTCAAGACAGTAGATCCTTAGCTATATGTGGGAATGGTGTTAAAATCACCCAGGAGCGTCAGATAAATTAAAGGCATATATTTCTTTGTTAGGTCTGTGAATAATATACTGCCAAATGAATAGAGTATATATGATCTGACATACCTACATAACACATTAAAATTATCATAATAATTCACACAAACTTAACAAATAATCAACATGTTAGATTTATAATTTATTTTGTACCTCCGCAAGACTTCCTCGTTAGCATCAGCTAGTGGTGTTGTAAATATCTTTTTAATTCACTTAAGACATATATTTCCCCCCTTTAATTTAGAAGAAGGGGTATCAATCCAAATAATTGCTCGTATAATGCAATCTTATTACGAACACCAAAGGATGTGATTGTCTGTCATCAATGAGCAGTCTAAGTAAAATTATCACGTCCTATAGTGTTGTTGGTGTCATTTCTCCATGCCTAAGATAGAACATGTGTGTCTCATGTCTCCATTGCTCAATCATTGCATGGATCAAGTCGTGGTCAAGTTTGATGTGGTTTAGACAACTAATATACAAAAACACCTGCCTAAAACATATATGGTTGAACTTGTTCATATAGTCTCATTCGCCTATTTGTACAACAATAAATAGTTGTCTCATCAACAATACATGCATATATAATATCTTAAATGACAAGTAAATTAAACATAAATTAAAAAATATATTAAAATTAAAAATTCTTACATTGCCAGTGAATACATCCTCTGATCGATGTCGATCTTATAGCCGCAAGACAGAAATGTCAGTAGGTCTGGTAGGCATGTATTGTGACTGATGTTCTTCATGATCATACTCATGCTCTCCCTACTCATAGTCCTGCTTTCTCTGCTCAAACTCATACTCTCCCTGATCATCGTTCAAATATGGATGCTTAACATAAGTAGACGATTTGCCACCTCAAGTGCACTATATCTTATGTAATAATGCATGTGATTGACGTGAAACTAGATAAGTTTAATATGTACAAAAATATTATAATATACCATAACATGATAAATAAATAATATATATTTTGTATACAATTGTATTGTCATACATACTTTGTTGATTAGAACATGTTTTCTTATTATGGCATATGTCATTGCATATGCCATACCTATAATGTGTATGACCTTCTCTTGCATCCATCTCATCTCTTGCATCCATCTCATTATGCAAATGAGTTGACATTTGTCAACCATACCCATATTCTCATCTATATAAGTCTGTTTTAACTCGAGGTCTAGTGTAATTGGTTCATTCTAACTCATCTAGTAATGGATGAAATGGCATGTTATATGATGATATATAGCTCTGAATCATGTAATGATCATCAACAAATTGTGTAAAGTTTATGTGATTCTTGGCACAACATGCAAAAACATATGAACATTGTCATTGAACTGTCTGTCATTTACCACATATGCATGTTGTATCATTCAAGCTGACTGCCTGTTTGACTTCTTTAACAACACCTGGTTTAATTGGGGTGTTGACCTGGAACACCCCTTACTTAGAGTCAAACAACATTGCAGTATGATCTTTTAATTTATCCCTACTTATTGTCAATTCAATCTCAATTGCTGGGGGGGAATTTTACCACATTGAATAATAACATTAGCTCCATGTCTCTACTTGACCCAATAACTATTATACATGTAAAATGTTAATTATACCAGAGTTGAAATAAGCATTGCACGAGCACCTTTCAAAACATGATTAAATTATTCTGAAAGATTAGTTGTCATATTACCATATTGACAACAACCATCATAACAATAAACACATTTGTTTTGTTCACGTTCAAACCATTATTTATATGATGAGTCTAGCTTACATTTCTTTCATACCATAAATCAAATTTTTGTCTTGAGGGTTTGTAACACATACTCATCAAATCTTCTTTTATAGCTGGGTCTTTGAATTTATGATTAAATTTAGTAACAAAATGTTTGGCACAATACTGATGGTATCTTATAGGTTGATGCCAAACTTCTGCTACTCTATTCTTAATGCATGCATGTTTATCTAATATTATACATATACATGTTCTAGCACTAATAACATATCTTTATAAGCAAAGCAAAAAACATCTCTAATTATAATTATTTTCTTCATCAACAATTGTAAAAGCCAAAGGGAATAACCCATTATTTGCATAAAAAACAACTACAATCAATAACTTCCCAGCATATTGCCCATACAAATGTGTGTCATTAACACTTATAAGTGGTTTATAGTACTTGAAACCTTCAATACAAGGTCCAAATAACAAAAAAAAAAAAAAAAACTCTCTCAAAAACCATTGTTTCATCAAACTTTTCCTTTGTGCGTCCAATCAACAACTATTCCAGGATTTGATTCATTTATTATCAACAACAACTTTCAAAAGACTCTTTGTGTGAACCAAAAAGATACTCAATAATCTTCTATTTTGCAACTCATATTTGTCATATGAAATTTTGTATTTGCAATGCAATTTTATCTCATTCTATATGCTTGCAACAATCATTAAAAGCTTATTCATTACAAGGTTGATATAGCATTAGCAATAAAGTTTGCATCAAGCTGATGATGGTCATTTTTAATAAAGGTTGAAACACATTTGTGTGACTTTTTAACTTTATTTTCTTAAATGAATCTGACTTTTTATGATATCCCCCATACAAATACCATTTATAATCATGTGTTTGCACACATTGTAATTGAACAAATATAGAGTTTGATCGTTAGACTTGGTATTTAACCGAATATGCAAAGTGTCATTGTTTAACTACATTAATTAACTCATTTTTACTATTGAAAGTTTGTCCAACCTTCAACTCAAACTCTCCTGACATATATCTATGACTAAGTGTCCAATCATTAGAAACAACAAAACTAGACTCAGAAGCATCTCTAAATTCAAGAACATGAGGTATGATTTCATCATCAACATCATTATTTACCATTATATTTAGGTATAATGTATCATTATCTTCATTTTTACTAGGTTTAGAATAGTCAAATTTATGTTAATTAACAAATGGATTGTCAAACATAGTATCATCTATCCTTTGCAACAAATCATCCGATAATAAATTATTTTTACCTCTACTAACTGCATTTGAAAGACATGCAAAAGTTGTGACACACATAGATTTTTGTAGACCACTCACATACAAAACCATCATGTTTAAACCATTTTGAATGAAAGAATCAATAATTTTCTTAAAACTGCAATCACACACAATCGATACAAGATAATACTGATGTTCACCAATTTGACATCTCCAAGTTATTTCAATATCAATATCATTATAATTCCACTCAAGTTCATGAAAAATTAATTTTATTTTATTTTTGTAGATGACACACCTAAATTATCATTTAACAATAAATTGCTCTCACCATTATATGTGATACTATTGTTCACATCATGAATAATTGTGCCACCATAATGACGTAACATAAATACATTATAAGACATCCTACAAAAAAAAATTAGATTTTGATCAATTGAATGTAATTGTAACTAAATTGCATTATCCTAACACTAATTAGAAAAATTCATATCAAATACAATCAAATTCCTAAAATTTAACATTAAAGCAAATTCACCATAAATTAAACATAATTCATGATACAAAATCTAATTAATATTTCCATGCTCAATTGCATTAAATCAAACCCAAATTAATAGAAAATTAATATAATTCAAAGAAAATACCAAATTTGTCAATTTGTCAATAATTAAATGAAACATTTAATTCTTTATAATTCCACTACATCCATGCTTTTATCAATCATCAAGTGCGATTAATTATATTATTAGCTGATTCCAACAATACATATAAAATTTCTATTTCGAAAACTTAGCATCAATTAAATGCAACACATATTAATTGAAATTATTATTTCATAATTAATTTAACTTATTTTCATGTCCAAATATATCAAATCAACCCTAATTGATTATATTCTTAACTAATTTCACATTAATTCAACAAACCCTAAATTCACCATAAACCTTAAATTCAATATAAATAATTATTTCATTTCAACCAAACAAAACATAAATTTATAGCAATGTAGTATCTTTACCTTGCTTATAGGATTATAAAAAAGGCTAGGGTGGTGATAGCGGCGATAGTAAAAAGAACGGTCGATTTTGCACATAAAAAATCCAATGATGCTTACAGATTAGGATAAGTTTGATTTTTAGTTGTTTTAAGGGTAAAATGAAGGTGCTTCGTGGATTTTTTAGAGATATAGTGCGGGCGTTGGTTGGTTGGGAAAGAGAGGTTGTGTCTATGTTTGTTCTTTATGTGTTTTGATCTGAGTTTAAATTTTAATTGATGTCGCCCTTTAGAAGCGCGACATCTTTAAGTTGTCGCGCTTTTTATTAATGACATTTACTAAATGTCAAGCTTCTAAAGCGCGACAATGTCAAAGTGTGTTATTTCACCAAATCTTTTTCAAACGATGTTATTCCATCAAAACTTTAAGTTTACTCTTAAATTTTTCTTATTATCATTAGTTACTTTTATTTTATTAACCCATCTCTCTCTTTCTCTATTTTTTTTCTCTCTACTCTCCAACTTTATTGATAGGACTTTAAAAATAGAGTTTTTTTTTTGTTAAAAAAATAGCCTAGTGGCTAAAACTATATCCAAACTAGCATAGATATAAACTTATTTTTTAAAATAACATAATTTTAATCCCAGATTAACTCAACATTAAAGAAAACAATTGAAAACAGTTAAAATCAAGGGACTAAATAAAAAAGCCAAAGGACAAAAAATATTTTTTTAAAAAAGAAAACATTGTAGAACACTATTACAATCCACATTGTTTTCTCTCTTATGCTACAATATATTTTCCACACCCTTTAGTTTTTACTAGATGTCATGCCCGCGCGATGCCGCGGGCTTGTGGCATGCTTGTGCATCGTTGTGGGTTTGTGGAAAAAATAATAATAAAAATTATATGGAGAAAAACTGTTACAATCCACAATGTTTTCAAGGAAAAAACTACAAAGCTAAATTCTTAACCAGTTTAATATTAAAAAAATAAAATTAACAAAGAAAATTTTGGAAAAAAATCATAACAAAAAAAACGAAAGGAAAAAAAACCATGCAGGGAAACACTGTAGCAATCTATAGTATTTCATGAGGAAATCTACAGTTGTAATTCTTAACCAGCTCAATATTAAAAATAATAAAATCAATAAAGACAATTTTGAAAAAAATCATAAAAAAAATCATGTGGGGAAACACTGTAGCAATCCACAATGTTTTAAAGAAAAAAACTATGAAGCTAAATTTTCAACCAGCTCAATATGAAAAAAATAAAATCGATAAAGACAATTTTGGAAAAAAAAATCATAAAAAAAATAAAAACAAAACTATGTGGGGAAACACTGTAGCAATCTACAGTGTTTTAAAGAAAAAAAACTACAAAGCTAAATTCTCAACCAACTCCATATTAAAAAAATAAAATCAACAAAATAATTCTAAAAAAAAAAGCACAAAAAAATGAAAAAAAAGAAGAAGACAATTTTGGAAAAAAAAAGCAAAAAAAATGAAAATGAAAACAAATGGAAAAAAAAACATGTGGGGAAAGTTAAAGCTAAATTCTTAACCAGCTCAATATAAAACAAAATTCAACAAAGATAATTTAAAAAAAAACATGTGGGGAATCACTGTAGCAAAACAAAAACAATGTTGGGAAACATTATAATAATCCACAGTGTTTTAAAGAAAAAACCCACGAAGCAAAATTCTCAGCCAGCTTAATATAAAAAAATAAAATCGACAAAGATCATTTTGAAAAAAAAATTCATAAAAAATAGAAAAAAAAAACATGT
>Ga0307517_10011263_pt1 | contig 12413 bp, 9 predicted proteins | sample 23_EM_MG_FD_194515 | JGI IMG/M metagenome (GOLD analysis project Ga0307517, IMG submission 194515) | Populus trichocarpa ectomycorrhiza microbial communities from riparian zone in the Pacific Northwest, United States - 23_EM | ecosystem: Host-associated > Plants > Roots > Unclassified | place...
TGTGGATATCCAGACTAGTTTGCGCGCACCTCGATTAATCTCACGGACCCTGAAGTTAACGATCATGTAAACCTTCAGTGGCCCTGAGATTTGTAGAACTCGAACTGATGACCTCTAAAAAACAAACTCAAGATCTAACCAATTGAGTTGCAACTCTCATGGTTATATCACATATTTATTAATTTATTTTATTTTATTTTATTTTATTTATCAAGTTTCCAACCAAAATCATATGACTCAGAACTTGCAATCGGTAGGTCCATCAAACAATGAGGCCCACTATTTGTCTTAATCTTTAAATTACATGGTTGGTTTTTCGTTTTTTTTTTTCAATGGTCTACCATTGTAGTGATACTTGCTTTTAAAATTATTTGTACTTGAAAAGCTATCAAATTATTGTTTTTTTATATAAATTTAATGTTAAAAATAAAAATATATATCATGTGTTTCGCAGTAAGAAAAATATCGTGTTTTTCTATATTAGAGACTGCCATAACATAAATGATATTATAAATTAGGATATATTTTTTTATAAATAAGATTAATCATATTATATGAATATGTTTCTAAAAAGATTAATGACAGCATTGGAATATAAATTTTTCAAGGTAGACAAGTCTTTTCTTTATCGATAAATGAGATAGAGACACGTTATCTTTTAAACTAATAACGATACTCGAACATAAAACTTCTAAATTCGATGAATTCTTTGTAAGTCACCAAAGTTAACATGTTGGAGACTTGATTAAGATAAACTAGGAGAAGAAAAATGTACAATTAGATGTTGGATGGTCCAGCAATTAGACTGCAAATCATTATTGCAGGATTGGAGAATCTAAGGTTCAAATTCCACCATTCCCAGAATACTCTTGAAAGCTTGTCAGAAAAAAAGTAGAATTGACAGATATATGATAGCTACAGTAGGTGGTTGCTTGTAATTGAGCATGCCAGCAAATCCAAATTTGAGTTAAATCTTCAAATGGCAGCCCAAGATCTTGTCCAAGTTATGGCCTAGCTAGCTGATTTGGCATCAAATTAGCTATACAGAATCTACTACACCCACTACAAGTACTAATCGAATCTGGTTCTCGAGGGCTGCCACATGTGATCAAACAAAGCTAGATTTGACTTAACAATGCCATATATCTAGGACATGGTAGCCTCTAGCTATTTTGTTCAAGTGCAAAAATCCTCTTCTTATTGCCTTCATTTCCCACCCTCTCAGCCTCAGGGAAAGGAAATGGCAATAGAAAAATGTAGCCGGTGTGGTGTGCAACTAGTTGTGCCCCCAGACGCTCAAGCGATTCGATGTGCTGTGTGTCAAGCCGTCACCAGGGTTCATTCCTACTACCCTCTGGCTCAAGCCCGCGAGTCAGCTAGCAGGATTACTTCTGGTCTTATTAGCATGGTTTCTGGCAACATTACCACCATGACTAGTTCGGTTAGTAGCAGTAGCTATCCTGTGCCGGGTTATGGTGGTTATTATGCTCAGCCACCAATTAGGCCCGTACTGCAGTTGCCTCTTCCTTCAATGCATGGGAGGAAACGGGCTCTGCTTTGTGGAGTAAGCTATCGAGGCAAGAGTTATAAGATCAAAGGAAGTATTAATGATGTTAAGTGCATGAGATATTTTCTTGTCGAGAAGTTTGGGTTTCCCAATGACTCCATACTCATGCTCACAGGTAATTGTACTTTCATTGATAATAACCAACCATGTTTTATGTCTGTTTTTCTTGTGATTTCTTCTTAACGTCTTGAGATCATGAAATTATCAAGTCATTCAACTGGCTCAGAGATATGGAAATTGAGACCTGATAATGAGATTTGGCCCGTCACTGTATATCTAATTAGCAGTACTGGCTGGAAATTGGCGATACATTCTTTCTTTGGGCTATAACCATGTAAGGTAAATCTACTTGCAGAAGATGAGACAAACCCATTACAGATACCAACAAAAGAGAACATAAGGCTGGCTTTAAGGTGGCTTGTTCAAGGCTGCCAGCCAGGGGACTCGTTAGTGTTTCACTTCTCTGGCCATGGTTCAAAGCAACTTGATTATGACATGGATGAGGTTGATGGGTTTGATGAAACTTTATGCCCCCTTGACTATGAAACTCAAGGGATGATAGTTGATGATGAAATCAATGAGACCATTGTAAGGCCATTGCCACAAGGAGTCACACTTCATGCCATTATTGATGCCTGCTATAGTCAAACTATGCTTGATCTTCCATTTGTGTGCAGGATGAATAGGTAATTAAAAGTAGTAAATTTTGCACGTTTCAGTCCTACAGCATAGCATAGTTGCAGAACGAGTGGAAGAACCATTTTATTTTATTTTACATTTTGCTTCTGACAGGGAAGGATACTATACATGGGAGGACCAAACTCTTTCACCATATGCTTGTAAAGGCACGAGTGGAGGGCTGGCACTTTGTATCAGTGCTTGCGATGATAATCAAACCAGTGTTGATACGACAGTGAGTTAATCCCCCATTTACTTGGTTGTCAGAAGAAATAATTTAGAAAATATTCCTAATCCTGTTGTGGTTAAGCTCCAATGCAAATTGAACAAGACAAGAACTTGTAGGTTTGAACATATCACACCATATTTTGTTTACACTTTAGTGTAGTTTCAATTTTGCAGGCATTGGCAGGCAATGTTTCGACTGGTGCCTTGACGTATTGCTTCATCCAAGCAGTGCAAAATGAACCTGGATTAACATATGGACGCCTGCTTAATTCTATGCGCCAGGTGATTCGTGGTGCGAAAACTGGTGGATTACGCCTAAATGGTCCCATCGCATCCCTAGTAAATAAAGCTCTGTTCAACACTGAGATAACACAGGTATATGCTAACTTTACTATCAGGAATTTTTGCCATCATTTTGAATTGAAATAAAACATCAATGGTAAATCCAAGATAGGAACGATCTTAGCCTAATCCTGTTAATTCTTTTGCTTGTTAATTAATTTCAGGAGCCTCAGCTTTCCTCGTCCGAGACATTTGACATCTACGCGAAGCAGTTTATACTGTAAATTGAATTGGGTCACAGTTGTTATCCAAGTCTTGCAATGGAAATTGTTATATATTAAATGAATGATTATTCATCCATCATAATCTGTCAAAAACACTATACTGTGATACTCACAGTTTGTACAGCTTCAAGGAGCATGGTTTAGACCAATAGATATTAGAGAACATCCTCTTCATCTCTGTAAATTACATGGCTTGAATTTGTGGTAATTGTAATTTCAATAAATTTGATGTTTTCTCAGTTCAAAATCGTTTTTTTTTTCCTATTGTTTACACAAGCAAGTGACCTAAGAAAAAATTGCATGTTCGCATTTGTAACTGCGTTTGAGTGTAATTTAATTATGTATTTTTACATGAAAAAAATATTAAATTAATATATTTTTAGTGTTTTTTAATGGTTTTAATGTGATAATATAAAAATTAAAAAAAAATATTTTAATACATTTACATAAGACAAGTTTAATATACTAATTAATCATTTGCAGCATACCTGAAGAGTGCCTTTCCAAGGATGAAGATGGGCCATATTTGTACATGTTTGCCTCAAATAGTGGAATGCAGAAGAAAAATCCTTAGGAACTGGGAAAGTCATGCAAATAATAGACGTACGTCTATTTTTAAGCCGCAAACATCCCTTTCACGTTGAAAGACGATACTGTCTGATCATAGATTCATAGCCCACAATTCAGAAAGAAATAGATAGCCGAGCCATAGTATATTATTGATGCTTAATTGTCAATCATTCATGGTCAATTCCTTCTTGAGATCGTATTGGAGGCAGACAAATTTGACTATTCCCAGATGACTATTTTTTTCTTATGCTTGTTTAACAGCTATTTTGATGGAGGCTGGTCTAGCAGGGAACCAGATTTGTACTAAATAATACTGCAAATAATTTTATTCATCTGTACAATATTTGTTAATTTTACACAGACGAAAATCTAAATAATATTACCTGCTTACCAATTTCAATTGAGAAGTAAGAGCTGACGAGAAGCAGTGCACCATCTAGCATAAGAGGCACGGAGGTTAGGCCAGTCAGAAGATGGAGTATATGTGAAGTGGTGCAGCCACAAAGACAAGACCTGCTCCTGCTCTTCTTCGTGCTCCAGCATGTCTATCATCTCTTCCAACACTATCTCTAGCTCAGCCCTTTCCCTCATGCTGAGGACAGGTGCATCAGTGCCATTGCTTGCTCTGCATAGCAATGGCAGCCAGGACAATAGCATCTTCATCTTTGTTTGTCGTTGTGGCTCCCTCTGGCCTTCTCCTGCTTCATCAAGTCCCAATTCTCTGGCTTGTTTCAACAGGAAGGCTGAACAAAATTTTAAGCAGTCAAGACATTACTGATTTATGGAAAAAAAAAAAGAATTATACAAATTAAACACTATGAGAATTAACAAGCTAATTTCTTTTCTTGAATATCATTTGCAGCTTGCAAACTAAATTATTTGAGCTTGTAGCAAAATGAAGGCAAGTAATCATGGTGATTCTTTGGGGTCTATGACCCTCACATCATCTCTTGTTTTTTTCTGGACAGATTTCTTTATTTAATATTGGACAAGAAACAAGCAAGAAAATTCAAATAAAAACAAACCCGCATCTTCAAAATGAGATTCTACGTACCACTATTATTAAAAACTTTTGGATTAACTCACCAACTCATAAACCGAGTTTTATATTGAGTTAACTCTTAAATCAGGATTAATAATTTTGAACTCGCTGGTATTATTGATTATAATTTAATTGTTGACCGATTAAAAAACGTGTCCGTTGCAATTAATTATTATTAAAACTGTAAGTGAGACGTGCGTAAGAATGTTTTTCCTTGAATTGCAGCATTCTACGTACGCAACTCAATTTCTAAGAAACACAGCACACCGTTATATTTTATTATATTTAATATAAAAAAATCATATTTTATAGAAAGGATTTTATATTTTTAAAACAAGAATTATTATATTTAAATAAATAAATTAGTTTAGTAAATTAAAACAATGATTGTACAACTACGGCCTGAAAAAAATTAACTTACCTGAGACTTTCACCAACGAACCTTGTAGGCGAGCCTCTGCTGAGAGAGCAAGCCTAGCCAAGTTTGAAGCCGAAGCCCACCTCCGAACAGCTTCCTCCCCACATCCACAAGCTGACAATTTCTGACCCAACCAAAGCAGCTCAGCCGCCAACTTCTCCTCGGACCGGTCCACTCCTTCTCTACCTCTACCAGACCGGGCCCAACTCCCATCCCCAACAGCCCTAGCAGCCTTTAAAATCTGGTTCAAGCGACGCTTAACCGGTCCAGTCCTTGAGCCGCCATTTTCACTCCCGTCATGCGCTATCTCCATCATGGCGGCTTCAAGCTGGCTAAGTGTCCTTGAAAAAGCCGCTGATAAAACCCCACGGTTGACCTCACGTAAGGCCTCATTATTTTCTCCATGGTTATCATCTACAACCTTCTCAGCTAATGATCTGACTATTTCATACTTTCTTGAGCTAACCGGAATATCATTAACGATTGACAGTAGCTGTGTGAGTGCTCGAGCAATACCTGAATCTCCATAACCTGATGAAGGCAAGTAGTTTGCAGTCTTGAGTGGCTTAAGATGATGGTACTGAATATTATCATGATCTTGGAGATCAGAACTAGGGCTTAAAGAAGGGAATAGAGAAGGAAGTAAACGTAGAAAGAAGAGAAAAGAAGTGACAAGAAGATAACGAATATGTTCAAGAAGTTTGTGCTTCTGGGCCAAGGCAACAAGGGATTTATCAGCAAAGATAAACATGGCGGTTGCTATGTTTCTTATTAGCATAGGAGCTATGGTGATGGGAGAGGTTTCCATCATGCCCATGCTTCGATTGATGGAGTATATGTTTTTCGTTTTTCTTGGTTTTTCAATCTTTTGGTTGGATGTGGTTGTGCTTCGAATTGTTTGTGTGTTATATTTATATATGGTCAGGAAAGGATACAAGAAAAAGAAAATTAGGGGTATTAGTTTATTTTTGTATTTTAAAAGTGTTTTGTAAAAAGCAATTTATTTTTTGTTTTTATTTATGTTTTTTTATATAATTTTAATGAACTAATTTAAAATATAAAAAATATTATTTTTAAATAAAAATACATATTAAAAAACAATTATAATCACATAAACAAAGCTATTAAAAAAAGTTGGAAATGAAGAGATTACAGTTGTATACGGTTTATGAGCAATGAATTTTAGGACAGTTGATCGGAATTTGCGGTGATTGGGAACCACTTGTGGTGTGTCACACGGGACTTTCTGCATGCTTAGAGATAAATTCACGTTTCAGATCAGCCTAGGCTCTGTGGACGAAATTCGTAGCCTGTGCCAAACAAGGACAGAGCTTGGACTAAACTTGCTTGTATTTTGCTTTATATCATGAAATTCTGTCCACCCACTTTGACACGTGGCTTATCCATGTACATCAATTTAAAAGACTGTTTGGTCTCATTATCAGTTTTTTGTTTATGTTTTTTAAGAATTGTTTTCCAAAAAGATATTACTGTTCATTATTTTTTATTTTCAAAATCATACTTTTGATTATGTTTAGTGTCCCGCGATGAAACAAAAAATATATATATATTTAGCTAGAAACAACAACAAAAATATAAAATAAACAGTTTTAAAATTAACTTATATAATTTTAAAAAAAATATATAAAGAAATTTGTCCCATTCCTTTTTTTTTCTTATCCCGAGACATTAATTAATACATGTCAATTTAGAGAATGTTCGGAAATACAGGCCAACTTCCATTTCTAAAAAATTCAAAAAGAAAATTTTTTTTACTAAAAATTAATTTTTTTATGTTTTGAATCGTTTTGATGCACTGGTCTCAAAAATTATTTAAAAAAAAAAACATCATTATGATATATTTCGGAATGAAAAGTACTTTGAAAAACAACCGCAAACATACTCGTAAATTGTCCTTACTCAAGAGAGCCAATAACAAAAATATAAAATAAACAGTTTTAAAATTAATTTATATAATTTTAAAACAAAAAATATAAAGAAATTTGTCCCATGTCTTTTAATCAATACATGTCAATTTAGAGAGTATTTGCTAAAAATTAATTTTTTTTTAAGTTTTGAATCGTTTTAATGTTCTGATCTTAAAAATTATTTTTAAAAAATAAAAAAAATATTATTTTAATATATTTCATAATAAAAAATATTTTAAAAAAAAACTATAATCACATTTCAAAACAGGCCATTACACGGGAGAGCCAACAACGTTTTTCAAATATAATAACATGCAAATATATTATTCTAAACCACAAAAACTAGGGTTTTATATTTTGAAATTACGAAGTTGTATGAAAACTCAAGTTAAATATTCAAGCTAGCTACCTCTATTTTGTTCATTTTCTAAACATAATTGCGAGAATATGTGGTGGCCAGCCAACCATATGGACCAATGACGACCCTTCTAGACCAATTTCTTACCGTTGATAGTCTCTGACCAATTTTATTAACAATAGCCAGATTGATGGGATTTTTTTCTTCTTCTTCTTCTTCTTCTTCTTCTCGAGGAATTGAATTCAATCCAGCTGATCAGCAACTTCCAAAACCATCAAACTGTATCGGAGAAGTACAAATAACTCTCAGTTAGGACAATTCAAGGGAAGTACGATGATCAACAATTTCTGCTCTATTACCATCCACGGCCTGTTGAAAACAGGCTCTAACAGGTATTTTCTTTTTACAAGCAATGGATATGCTCAAAACAATCCATGTCAAATCACACTAGCACTTGATGAACACGAAATCTACCATATTTATTTTTTAATAGAGCAAGAATTAGATATGCACAAGCTATGCAAGAGCAGTACTTTGATTTATATTATGATGCTGTTTGGTAATGTGGTTGCGGGTGAGGTTCACCCGCAACCACATATTTGAGTGTTTGGTAACAAAGGAAAAATTGATTTTTATTGGTGGGACCCACCAATTTTAACTATTGCACCACAGGTTTGGAGAAGCAGCATTTTCTGCTTCTCGTTGTGATTTTCTCTTAACAGTGGAGCATGGCTCCACTGTTCAGTGAACAGTGGAGCCATGCTCCACTGTTGCACTGTCCACGTGAACAGTGCGTCGTACTGTTCACGTGAACAGTTGTTATTTATTTTATTTTTTGATAAACTAGTGTGTTTAATTTATTTCACCCGCACTGTTCACGTGAACATGAACTTCTAATTTTTTTTTTGTTTTTTAAAAAAATTAGTTTAAGGTGAATTAAATTTACTCGTACTGTAATCTCAATTTTATTCCTGATAATATATTACCTAATTTTATTGCACGCTCAAAAAATCATGAAAACTGTAGTTCTTGTCGAATAAATTTTGGACGTAATGAAATTATAATTTTTTTTAAAAAAAATTGAGTTTTACTTGAAAAACTAGTATTTAATATTATTTAATAATACTATATAAATTAGAAGGATATCGCATGATAACGTAACATTTGTGAATTTTGATCGCAATTCCAATTATGTTCTTGCCGGGTCCGACTCAGTTAAAAAAAATTCAGTTTTTATTTTTATTTTAATTGTGTTTTATTCATTAAATTAGAAGGATATCGCTTGATGACGTTACAAAAAAATTCAATTTTTGTTGTTGCGTGCTTAAGAAACCATGAAAAATATAGTCATTGTTGGATAGATTTCGTATGTGATGACATTGCATGTAGTTTAATGGAATAATAAATAAATTTTGATATCAATATTATTTATTTCATGATGTAATAATAGTAGTTAAATCTACAATATTTAAATTAAAAATATTTTTAATTATTTTATAACCTCAATTTGAAAAGCATTTTTTTAACCAAACACATTAAACTACTTTTTCTTCAACCTCAATTTCAACCACAGTTTTAACCAAACACCTATTTTTTCAAACCAACCTCAACTAAAAGTACTTTTTTAAAACAACTTTTTTCAAACCACAACCACAACAGCAACCGCAATACCAAACATACAATCAATCTGATATGAGTCTATGGATGGCTTAGAATTTCATGCAGTCATCAATGCATTTGTATTATTGGACCAGTGGTGATTTGTCCCGATAAATTAAGCAAAGAAAACTGGAAACTAGACAAGGATTTATGCTTGGATCTTGCTATAGAAGAGAAAAAAGACGTTGATGGAGGCCTCAAAACATGAGTTACATGTTAAATTACTTTTGAAGCAAAGATTCTTTTTAATAAAAAAACCTATCCAAGGGAACATTGTTTGCCTCTATCTGCGGCGGAAAACCTCTAGTTTTTTTCAAAGGTACCAAACTACCGTGCTAATAGAGAAAAGTTGCAGTAGCCCCACGTTGTCTCATAACTATTCACATATCCTGGAAAGGATAGTAGCACACAGAATTCAGCCGTTCTTGATTTGTTTCAGTTTACTCAAATGCCACAGTAGTGTCAACTATAGGGGAGGGTAGGCACACTTTATAGCTACAAACTTACATGACAGGTAGGAATCACCATCTGTGTTATCTTCAACATCCAATACCAAAATGGAGCCTAATTTTCTTTTTCTTTCCCCACCATAATTTGCTGACCTTTGGAAATAGTTAGGTAAGATCCAATCCGTCAAGGGCACAAGTCAAAAATGGATCAACTCTTGCTTGGATTACAATATTCAACTTTAAAGATGATGTCAAATTGAAGCATTCGATGTCGCAATAACATAAGAGTTTTGAGATTACATAAAGGTAAATGGTACTGAAATATTGACATCCAGATAAACGAGAAAGCGCATCGCAAAACGCCTCAATGAAATGGCACATTTATGTATATATAAGTTTCACAACCACACCCTCCTCCATATGCCCACACATCTGTTTGTTTTCCCCAAGATGATTGACAAAAAAAACACCAAATGCAAACCATGTGCTATTCTCAACCAGCCATGCCACCCACCAAAAAGAACCAAAGCCAAAAAAAAAAGACAAAAGGCTCACCCAGAGTACATAAAATTAATTCAATTTCCACAACTATCTGAGATGGAAACATTAAATACAAAGAGTTCCTCAATCTGAGAAGGGGTTTATCTTGAACCTGTAGAGAAGTTTCTTCTTCTTTGAGGTAGAGTTGTCAACTGTGAGCAATATTTTTCCCAGCTCACCAACTTTGAAGCTGTTAGACACCACTGGCTCATTGGTTGGGGTCATTTTTGTGGGTTTTGTCATTATAATTGTGTATGCATCTTTAGAATCGGGCACGAATTCAGCACTATAACTCACCTCCCATCCAACAACTCGCAACTCCCAAACAATGAAACATTTCTGCAATGCACAAATTCATACTTCAAAAACAGAACAAACCTTTCGTTCATAGCCAAGCATTCTTAGCAGTAGCAGAAATGTCCATAATCAAAGCCAGTTAATAAGAGTTAAGAATTGCACAGTAGCACGGATAAATTGTAAGTACTATGGCACAAAGGGAGTAGTGAATTTGTACCTCATAAATTATAATTTCCACAGTTTGCTTGGTTGCTGGTTTTACAGTTATCTCAGTAGCAGGATCAGCAAAAGTAAATTCGGGGTTGCAGTCGCAGAAATCCACGCTCAAGCCACCATACTGAATAGGAACTTGCTCAGGAGATACATATCTGTTTCACCAGTTTTAGCTTTAGAGTCTATATCAAACAATAAATAGGAGAAGAAAATTCTCAAGAGGACCATCAAAGGACCCTATTTTGGCAAAAATTAAATGATTTAGAGACTTCACTAACTTGAAAAGTGTCTCAGCAGATTTTGATGGGCCTGCGAATACAAATTTGCTTTTGGTTCTTTGTGTCATAAATGGACTGATCATTGTATAAAATGCAAGATACCACCAAGGGACATTGATGAACACCTAAACAAAACCAAAAACCACAACACTCAGTACATAACAAACAAACCATTCAATCAAAATCCAATCAAGAAAGCAAATAGTCATGAGAATCTACCTGTTTGGCCACAAACTCAGGGTAATTGTCCTGAAGCAATAGGAGAGCCTGTTTAGTAGCCAACCTAAGCTCTCTCTTTCCGGGTCCTGGAGAGTTCTTGAGATCATTAACCTGGAAGACGGTGGAAATACCACTAGGACTAAAATCAAGCTTCCTAATACTCCTCTCCAAGAACTGAATCCGCCACCTCAAAAACTTCAATCTTTTCTCCTCATCAGAGAATGTCTTCTGATACAACTCTTTATTTTGAAACTCACCATACACATTATAACACACAGGATGCCCTTCCCTGTCATAACCATGCATAAACACAACTTTCTCCAAATCATCACCTAGATCTTCATCAACAAGCTCATCAATTTTAAAGTCTCTCCTCCATTGAATTGTGTTCTTGATCATTACAAATGCATCGCTTACCTTAAAATCCCTTGCCCTCAAGAACTTCAAGAGAACCACATCACTTCTATCATCTTTCAGAAGAGGGATCCCCCATATAGTGATCTCCTCTGGTGAAGGTGCAGCCTTTTGCTCTTCTTTTGCCACTTCTTGTGATTCTTTTTCTGGGGTTTCTTCAACTTTTGATTCCTGAGTCTCTGCTGGTGGTTTAATCTCAGTACTAACATCAGATTCTGATGCTGATGCTTCATTTTTGGAGGTTTCTTGAGTTGTTTGTGCTTCTTGGGTGACAATAACACTTTGTCTCTCGTCTTTTTTTGGTGCAGTGCTAAACTGGTGAGTATTGAGAGCTTCTTGAACCAACTGCTTCAGTTCTTCTAAAGCTTTTCTCTCAATACCAGAGAGATCAGACACTAGGTTACTCTCTTCCTTAAAAGAAACTAAAGTTTGAGGAACTTTATGCTCTTGTACTTGCTTCTCCTTCCCAGTGTCGGCAACGGCAACAGCAACAACCTCTTCTTTAGTAGCTGCTGACTTTTCAGTTACCTCAGTTTTCTCCTCAGGAGGTGGTTGTGGTGATGAAACTGATTCTTCTTTCCCCATCATCGCCGCCAATGATGATGATCTAGAGTCCTTTTGCTCACCTTCCGGTGGCGGTGGTAGTGTTGGCCCCTGTAACTCCTTCCCCTTTGCTCCCGGTGATTCAGCTTCATCAGCTGGTTCCGGTGCTGGTGCTGGTGCTGGTGCTGGTGCTGGTGCTGGTGGCAAGTCTCCTTTATCTTTCACCATGGCTGGAGAAGGTGGAGCTTGCTCAAGTGATGGCGGCGGCGGCGGTGTTACGGGCGGTGGAGTAGATTCTTGGGCCATTACTTGGTAAGGTAAGAAAGTGACTAGGTTAAGCGTGTAGGCTAGACACAACACAGAGTGTTTTTTTATGTTTAGGAAAGGAAATTGGTCACGCCAACTGACTTGCTGTTTTTATTCTGTCTTTTTTTTTATTATTATTA
>Ga0307517_10011264_pt1 | contig 12413 bp, 10 predicted proteins | sample 23_EM_MG_FD_194515 | JGI IMG/M metagenome (GOLD analysis project Ga0307517, IMG submission 194515) | Populus trichocarpa ectomycorrhiza microbial communities from riparian zone in the Pacific Northwest, United States - 23_EM | ecosystem: Host-associated > Plants > Roots > Unclassified | place...
ATTAAGGAATTAGTCTTCTCTCTGTCTTCCTCCAATGCGCAGACACTCGAACTTGCGGAATTCAATCTCTCAAGCTGAGTAAGAAGGGCTTCCATAAAGTCAGTCAAAGGGGAAAGGAAGAGGGCACCAAAGAAGACCTTTTTCTATAATAAGGAAGAGTTTTGTTTTAGTCCTTAACTCAATCTTTGTGGATTTCGGGATCTGCTCTGATGATCTCCCAGCCTTGTTTGAAGAAGTAAGAAATGAAACCATCTAGCCCCGGGGCCTTGTTATCTGGAATAGAGAATAAGGCCATCGTTATTTCTTCTTCTGTGATCGGCTGGATGAGGTTGGGAGTGGAGATGGATTGAATAGTAGTGGGATATAGCCTGGAGATGTTAACTTCAGGTGCAGGAGAAGGGGTTGTCAGAAGCTTTTGGAAATATGTAACTGCCATAGGCCCAGCTTTTCCTTATCATATACCTGGTTTCCTGCCTCATCAGTTAGGACATGGATAGCATTTCTGGTTTGTCTGTGGACAAGGGATCTATTGAAAAACTTGGTGTTTCTGTTACCAAGTTGCAGCCACTGAATCCTGGACTGCTGCTTATAGATTGCTTCTTCATCCTTGCAAAGCTGATTGTATAATCTTGCATGGTTCCTTTCTATGGCTATCAAAACCTCTGAGGCAGGGGATTCATCTAGAGCCATCTGAGCTAAGTTCCATTGAGTCTTTGCTTCGGCCACCCTGTATGAGATATGGCTTATATGGTGTCCATGGAGAGTTCTGAGTGCAATTTTCAGAAGACGAAGCTTGGTTGTGAAGCAATACATAGGGTTGCCACTAATTTGATTCTGCCATACTGCTCTAACAATGTCCATAAATTCTTCTCGGTCAGCCCATATGTTTAGGAACTTAAAGGGGGGAGGGGGTAGTGGCTTATGGACATTGAGATCCATAATCATTGCACTGTGGTCAGATAGGTCTCGAGGGAGAAATTTTAAATGTGTTGCTAGCCAAGTGGAGAGGAAGGAGGGATTGCAGAAGATCCGATCAATCTTTTTCAGGATGGTATGCCTTCCTTACTAACCATTATGCCAAGAGAATTTAGGTCCTGTGAAGGGGACTTGGATGAGCTCAGTGTCTTGGATGAGCTCAGTGTCTTGAATGCAGTTGCTGAATTCATGATGATGGCTATACCAATTCATGTCCCACCTAACTGTCAGAAGATTTTAGTATGGCATTGAAATCACCCATCAATCCCCAAGGTGAAGAGCCAAACAAGGGGGCTTGTTATAGCATGTATTCCCATAACAATTTCCTCCCAGCTAAGAATATTGAGACCATACACAGTGGCGGAGCTAGCCACATGGTGTCAAAAGGGGGCAATTGCCCCCTTATTTTTTTTTCAACATATTTTTTATATTAAAATATGCAATTGCCCCTTAAAATTTTTTTTTTCAAAATATTTTTTGTATTAAAATATTAATAATATCTTAACATGTTTAATTTTCTTTGTTGGCTACTAATTAACCCAAGTTAGCTATTGTTAATTTACAACATAATATAATATATAATATATATGTTAAGCACATTTCACTATTTTTATTTCTTTTTTTTTTCATTAATTAACCGAGAGCATTTCTTCTTTCTTTCGAGCTACTATGCTTGTCTCTCTTTCTTTTGCAAAATTTCCCTTCAAGTTCTAAGCTATTAACTAGTTAAGTAAATAACCTCTTATGTTTTATGCTTTATGTAAGTTTTCTTCATCTTTTCTATTTGTTTCATTATTTAATTTTAGTTTTATTCCTTTACAATTAGTTATTGAAAATGTTAGGATTTATAATAATTTAAGAGTTTGTTGAATTAATATGTGTATGAGTAATATTATATGCATATGGATATGAATTGAAATAAGTTTTAATGAATTAATTATTATTTTACTATGAATTTCATATTGAAAATGGATGGCGATGAACTTACTAGTGATTAAAAATGAAGTATAGGACAACTCAAAAAATTAAGGACACAATAGAGAAATAAAAAAAATATTTAACATTTATGTTTAACCCACCTGTAGAAAACAATAAGTCAACAATAACAACATCAATTTGTCATGACAATCCTTTTAAGTTATGGTTTTAGCTACTCTCTACCATATGTCAGCATAAAATTGTTGTCAAGAACTTCACTAGTCCTTGAAAGATTTAGAAAACACAAGCATTGAACCCACCCTAAACTAAAAATAGATGAATGACAGTTTGGTTGTATATATTAAGAAAAATATCTTTGATGAGATTGATAATAAAGTTATTATGAAGCGGTTTTAAAATATAAAATTCGAAAAGAACAATTATAACGTAAGTTTTTTTATTTTGAAAGTATTTTTAAATTAATTTTGTTTGATATGAGTTAGTACATATATTTCAAATTGATTTCTTAATATAATGCATGTCTACATAATACATAATATCAAATATTTGTTAATAATTTGCCTCTTCATTTAAAAAATCATGGCTCCGCCACTGACCATACACAATAGTGATCTTGAAGGCTTCCTTAGTGGACAGGGTAGTTACTTTACAAGTGACCTATTGGTCGGAATAATGCATACAAGAAAGGTTAAAAACTGTAGGATCCCATCCTACTAGAATCTGGCATATGGGGGAAGCATTAATATTAGAAACAAAGCTCCAAGAGTGCAGATTAAGACCGACAAAGACTGTATTCAAGTTGGATACAAGCAATCCAACTATGCCTAGCTTAGATTTAAAAATCCATTCTCTAATAGTTTTTTGTTTTTTTGGGGCTATTAAGTCCCCATATGTTCCAGCATCCTATCTTAAACATAAATATGTGTGTGTGTGTGTGTGCAGGTGCTACAACCAAGAGGGTTATAGACCTTTGGCCTGTCTCAGCTTCTTCCCTTTCTTTTTCCCTACTTGTTTAGTAAAGGGGGAGAGAGGGTTACCTTTGGGGATCGAAGATGTTTCTTTAGAGTTGTGTCTTACTGATGTAGATGCTTCACTAGAACTTCTCAACATTTAGCAAAACATGTGATGAGGTGCTGGTTTTCTTCAATGGAGTGTGGGTCATGAGCTGAGTCTGTGTCTGAACCATCCTCAATATTATCACCTGGGCTACTTCCTGTTAAAGCCAGCATGTTGCTGTTTAGCCCTACCGGTTGTTTAGTCAGCTGCTCCAAATATTTTTGGGGTATTTGAGACCTTCTGCTATTAGTAGACGCCACCTGCAAGGAAGTAGCATGCATAGTCAACTGCTACAAGCATTTGGCCTGTGGCTGAACTTTCCTGCTAACAGAAGATGTTACCTACATGGCTACTGCAAAGTGTGTATCATCTATAGGGGGTGTGGATTTAGTTTTGGATAAAACTATGCAACCATCCCCATTCTCAGATGTTTTGGTGGCAATACCAGTACTACCTATCCCATCCTCATAAGTTTTGTTGCCCATCCCATCCATATGTGCATTGCTGCCATCCATTACCCCAAACGTTTTCCTGCTCACCCCATCTCCTACTTCAATGGTTTTGCTCACAGTGCACGCAGTCTCCCCATCATTTGTTTTACTGCCAGTTCCTGTTACCGGGGAATCCCAGAAGAAGGCATGTTTCCCGGTATTCTGTTTATGCTTTTTCCTTTTGTGCAGACATGGCTAAAGAGGCTGCATCTATCACATCTCGGTGGCTTCCACTCATATTCCACCTGGATCAAGATAAGGTCTGCTGAGAGGGAACTTTCAATCTCAAATTGGTGAATGAAGGGTAGTGAAGCATCAGCCTCCACACAGACTTTTGCATGGTCCAGGCGGGTACAGTTGTAAGTCTATTCGTCACAGGAGAAAGGTCTTCCCACCATACTTGTAACTAAGCTTAATCCACTCTTTGACCACAGAGGGAGGCGTAGTCCATGCAACCGAATCCAATTTGGGAGTTTGGATATTTTGTTTTTATCAAAAACAAAATGGGGGTGCCATTGCTGCAAAATGATAGTTTTGCCTCCAAACATCCATGGGCCTTTTCTAGCACTTCTTGCATCTCAAGTTCGGTTTTGAATCTGAAGAGCATAAAACCATTTGTTGTTGTCATGACATTTTCCAACCCCTTGTTCTTCCACACTCTGAATGCAATAGTGTTCACCGCATGGTATGACATTCTGAAGCCAGGAAATAATCCAACCATGCATCTTTCTCATTTCCCTGTTGTGTCTAGCAGAATCTCCTCAGGAATAACAAGTCTAGCTCCGATAGACTGCCTGGGGATGCCCTCTAATGAAAATCTGGTACTAGAGTTGTGACTCGAACTCTTTCTGCCCAAGAGGTTGGGGGGTGAGATTGGTTTTTTGGTGTTATAGGGTGGGGTAAAGGTTATGTGTATCTTGTAGGGGGTGTTTGAGTGATGACTGGTTGGTGGAGCTATTTGAAGTGTGATGGGATTTTTGGAGGAAGCCATAATAGGCAAACGGATGAAATAGGAGGGGTTGACGAGTGACAGGGGAAGAGGCAGGGGTGAGAAAAAAAACTAAAACTCTTTATTGGTTACCTGTATCCAAGATCTAAACAATCAGTTTTCAATGAGGGGCGAGGTGCACCACATATCTGAAAATGGAGGTGTTCCAACGATGACCGGAGGAGATATGGCAGCACAACCTCTCTCTAATCTCCTATTTAAGACCTTCTCTCACTTAAAGTTATTCCTAAACTTTAAAACCCTAAACTCCAAAACCCTAAACCCCAAACCCCAAACCCCAAACTCTAAAACTCTAAACCCTAAACCCGAAATCCAAAACTCAAACCCAAATCCTAAACCCAAAACCCCTAACCCCTAAACCCCTAACCCTTAAACCTGAACCCCGACCCCTAAGTCCTAAGCCCTGAGCCCTGAGACCTAAGTGTAAACACCAAAAAAAAAAAGTAAATTGAAATGACTCCACCATCACTGCCGATTTTTGAATTGGCAGCGGCGCAGTTTTTGGCTGCCGATTTCTGATTCAGAAGCGGCCCAATTGGCTGCCAATTTCTGAATTGGCAGCGGCATAGTTTGGCTGCCGATTTATGAATCAGCAGCGGTGTAGTTCTCACTGTCGATTTCTGAATCGACAGCGACACAGTTTGTGGCTGCTGATTTCTGAATCAACAGCGACACTGTAAAACCTAACAAAAAATTGGTGTTGGACCGACCTATTCTAGGGGAGAAGGGATGGAAACCAACTCAAGGATAACCCAAAGAGGGATTAGGACAACCTTGGTCCAACGTCCAAACACCCCCTTTTTGCATTTAAGAGAGGTATAAATGCAGCAAGGAGAGAGAGAGAGGGACACTCTTCCCCAAACGAGCTGCATGCTCTTGTCCCCTTCCCTCTTCCCAAAATGAGTTGCATGCTCTTGTTCTTTTCTACTTCCCAAAGAGAGCTCAACCACTCTGTTGCATGTGCCCAACAACATGCCCTTTCTTCTCTTCCCCTTTCCAAAGAAAAACTTGACCAAACCCCAGCTGCATGTGCCCTCCTTGGGCATGAGAGAGAAGGGAGAGGGAAGGTTGAACAACCGAAATCATGGAAAAAGAGGGAGCCTAGGGCCGGCTAGAAACAACTAGTAGAGGAAGAAGGTCAGAAAACTGAGATTTGAGGGAAGAACCATACCACCAAGACCTGCTCAAAGACTGTCTAAAAACATGAGGTAAGACCAATATCCTTCTCTTGGCTGGCTGTTACCCCAAATAAGGGAAAGGGAAGAAAACTCGAAAATGGAAGGGGTGGTGTTCTTGCACCTTAACTCAAGGAATCTTGACTAAATGGACAGACTTATATAGAACAAAAGATGAATGAACACATGCACAGACCCTTACTCAAGATACATGAACGATTTTGAATGCATGAACCTAGGGGAGGGTCGGCCATGGTGAGGGTTGGACAGAATATGAATTAAAGTGATAAAATGCATGGATGATGATCTCGTGAGACTTCTAGGAACATTTTTTAATCAATAACAGAATCATACTTGTGTTGATGATGTAAATTCTGCATATTTGATTGATGAAATTATATGGAAAGATGGTGGAATGATGTTAAATACAAATTGTGTTATTAATGAACCTTGAAAGCATGCTGCAGCTGAAATAGGAACCACACCATATAATGCTTCAGTTTGGTTTGTTTAATGAAAGAACATGTGTAATTATGAATCTGGAGAATGAATTGTGAATTGTGATTGTGATTATACTTGTGAGAAATATGATGATTTGCATGTGTAGCTAAGTGTAATGGGCAGCAATGTCCAACCATAAAGATTGAGGGAATAATGAGAGAATTCACCGTGACGAACACCTTAAGGGAATTAAGTCCATGACTAAAAATGAACACTTATGAATTATGAAATTGCTAGTAGTGGTGTTGATGTATTACCATAATGTAAGTGAAAACATGGAATGAATGAATTCAAAAAACCTTGCTAAATGAACTTGTATAGTCCGCAACGAACAAGTGTTCGCTGCCGCAAACTATGTTGTCTACAGCGAATCAACGTTCGCTGCCGAAGTTATGTTGTCTGCAACGAACTAGTGTTCGCTGCTGAATTGTGTATTCCGCAGTGAATCAGGAATTCGCTGCCGAATTTGTGTTGTTTGCAGCGAATCAGGTGTTTGCCGCCGAATTGTGTTGTCCATGGTGAATCAGGTGTTCGCTGCCTAATTGTGTATTCCATAGCGAATCAGGTGTTCACTGCTGAATTTGTGTTGTCGGCAGCGAATCAGGTGTTCGGTGCTGAATTATGTATTCCGCAATCGAATCAGGTGTTCGCTGCCGAATTGTGTATTCCACAGCGAATCAGCGTTCGCTGCCGAATCTATGTCGTCCGCAGCGAATCAGGTGTTCGCTGCCGAATCTATGTCGTCCACAGCGAATCAGGTGTTCGCTGCCGAATCTATGTCGTCCGCAGTGAATTAGGTGTTCGCTACTGAACTTGTGTTGTCCGCAGCGAATCAGGTGTTCGCTGTCGAACTTGTGTCATCCAAATCTGCCGAATTTATGTTGTCTTCAGTGAATCAGGTGTTCGCTGCCGAATTGTGTATTCCGTAGCGAATCTGCGTTCGCTGCCAAAGTTGTGTTGTCTGCAACAGAAGTGTGATTTGCTGTCGAAATTGAGTTGCCTGTAGTGAATTAGCATTCGTTGCCAAAAGTGTGTTGGCTGTAGTGAAGTAGCATTTGCTGTCGAAATTATGTGACCAGTAGCGAACCAGTTTTCGTTGTCGGAGTGTGCGGCCTGCAGCGAACCAGTTTTGGCTGCCGAATTGTACGGCCTACAGCGAATCAATTTTCCCTGCTGAATTGTGTGGCCAGCGACGAATCAGTTTCGCTGTCGAGTTTCTGCAATAAACACCTGGGCAGAAATGACTTAAATGCTTGTAACAATTTCATTGTATGATGGTGTAAAATGTGCAATGCTTGAATGTGTACATATGGACTCTTGAAATAAGTATGGTGATGAAAGTGATTTAAAGATGCAAATGTACTGATTTGTGACCATTGATGTCTTAGGTGGTGTGGCCAAGATCGGACCATTGCTAGGACAAGGACAACCCACAAGTGGAGCAGGTAGGTGGTTTCCACCTTTTTCTCGTATGATGCTTATATTTTGAAATGATTTACTTATGATGATATTTTATTAAATCCTTGTTGAATGATGAAACGACGATGAAGTGTTTGATTGAATTCTTGATGATTTTCGAAACGACTATGAAATGTCGATCGAGTTCTTGATGAATGTTGAAACAATGACAAAAATTTTAGTGTTATAAAATGACCCATTTGAGGTGGATATATTATTATGTTGTGATAAATATTAAACCGAATATGAGATGTTGATTGGGTTATTATAAAGTTGGGTTGCTGATGAATGGTAGTATGAGTATTACGAAGGATCTACCGTTTTAATTCATATTGAATGTAATTGTGACGAATGTATTATGAAGGATCTACTATTGTATTTTTATTGAATGTAATTATAACGAATGGTTGTATAGGTATTACAAGGGATCTACCGTTTCATATTATTGAATGTAATTGTGACGAATGTATTACGAAGGATCTACTGTTGTATTTTTATTGGATGTAATTGTGACGAATGGTTGTATGGGTATTATAGGGGATCTACCGTTTCATATTATTGAATGTAATTGTGACGAATGTATTACAAAGAATCTACTATTGTATTAGATTGAATGAAATTGTCATGAATGGTTGTATGAGTATTACGAAAGATCTACTATTGTATTATAGTGATTGTTAATTATCATGAATGGTTGTATGAGTATTACGAGGGATCTATTGTTGTATTGTATTGAACATTAACTGTCATGAATGGTTGGATGAAAAATATGAAGGGTCTATTTTTATGTTGTACTAAATGCTAAATTGTTATGGAATGTTTGTTGGTGTATTACAAAGGATATAATATCTTGTTATAGTGATTATATGAACTACCTCTGGAATGATTGACGGGTTAATGATTAGCTTCGGCCAATGGCATCCTAAGTGGATGGTCGGGACTCACAAATTGCATCCTAAGTGGATGACCGGGACTCACAAATGATTAGTTTCGGCTAATGGCATCCTAAGTGAATGACCGGGACTGACAAATGATTAGCTTCGGCTAATGATATCCGAATGGATGACCGGGACAAATGATTGATTAGCTTCGGCTAATGGAATCTAAATGGATGACCGGGATAAATGATTGATTAGTTCTGGCTAATGGCATCTAAAGCGAATGATTAGGATGAACAAATGATTAGCTTCGGCTAATGACATCTGAATGGATGACCGGGACAAATGATTGATTAGCTTCGGCTAATGGTATTCGAATGGATGACCGGTATGGATGATTGATTAGCTTCGGTTGATGGCATCCTAAGGGGATGACCAGAATGAATAAATTATTAGCTTCGACTAATGGCATTCGAATGGATGACCAAGACAAATGATTGATTAACTCTGGCTAATGGCATCCAAAGCGGAGGATCGAGATGAATAAATGATTACCTTCGGCTAATGGCATCCAAATAGATGACTGAGACAAATGATTGATTAGCTTCGGCTAATGGTATTCGAATGGATGACCGGGATAAATGATTGATTAGCTTCGGCTAATGGCATCCTATGGGGATGACCAGAATGAATAAAAGATTAGCTTCGGCTAATGGCATCCGAATGGATGACCGGGATAAATGATTGATTAGCTTCGACTAATGGCATTTGAATGGATGACCGGGATAGATGATTGATTAGCTTCGGCTAATGGCATCTTAAGGGGATGACTAGAATGAATAAATGATTAGTTTCGGTAAATGGCACCCTAATTGGATAACTAGGATGAGTAAATGACTAGCTTCGGCCAATAGCATCCTAAGTGGATGACTTGGATGAATAAACGATTGGCTTTGGCTGATGGCATCCTAAGAGGATAGTTGGATTTGAGTGTTATGGGTTAGTTTTAAGAACTAATGTGTTCATGTATACTACATTTTGTATATACTAAGTATATGAAAGAACTACGATTGTTATTCTTTAAACAGAGAATAACATTAGCTCGGCTAACGGTATTCGAGATGAATGATCGGGTTTGAGTATTGTAATTGGGCGCGGTAATTGATGAATTATTAACGATGGTATTTACATAAGCAAGGAGAAATGAAAGAATTGTGCTCTTTTGGTCCATGAATGAAATGTAACATTAATATTATTTTATTATGTTTTCTTAAATTGTCTATAATGCTTGAAATTACCCTGTGCTGTAACAAGGATATCATATCAATATGGTGCGTAAGGAAGTTCGTTTCGTGGCTCACACATTTTGAAAATAAATATATATTCGCATGTTATGGGTGATATGAGTTCTGCATGAACGGACATGTTAATCACTCAATTAGTCATCTGACCCCCTTTTATAAAGACTAGTAATGAAAAATTGAAACGGAACACAGATGTGAATGTACGAACAAGTTGATATAATGTGTATGAATATTCATAAGAGGTATTCATCTAATGAGGATGTCGTGTTGTGAAAATTACATGCAAGCAGGATAACAAAAGTACTAGTTATGTAACGTGTTGTTCGACACTCTTGTATGAACTCGTGATGATAACAAGATTAGAACAAGAATGTGAATTTATGAGAATGTCAATATGATGTAATGTAAACCTATGAGTATGAAAAAATAATATTATGGGCACGTGTATTGAGAATCTGTTCTATGGGAATGTTGATTTACGTTATCCTACATAGATTGTGCCTTGTTAATGAATAGAATGCAATGATAAATCTGAAAAATGATATGGTGAAAAACATCTAGACACCAAACGAAAAAAAATTTCCAGCGATTTTAGCCTTGAAAAAGTCGGGTCATTACACTAAGCCCCAAACCCAAGTCTTAAACGCTAAACCCCAAAACTTTTTTTTGGAAAAGTTAAGGAGTATATTAATTATAAAATGATAGTCTCTATATAATTACGAGGGGCATACCCCAAGAGAAAAGCGAGAAAGACAGAACATCCAAAAAAACATAAGCTGTTTGGCAACAAACAGTAACAAAATAAGAATAAATAAAGAAAAGGGAAGATGCATGGCCAATGCGTGAACAGTGGCTATGCAATTAATTCTTCCTTTAATTAAGAAAACCATGCATAATTAAAGGAAGAATTAATTACATAGCCACTGTTCATGTAGTGGCCATGCATTTAAAATTATATATATAAAAATCTTATTTATAAAATACAAAAGTCTTATCTAAATAAAACTATACAATTCCTAAAAAGAAAAATCATTGTTTTGGTAGTGGCCAAGATGGACTTGAAAACATAATAATATAGACAATAAATAAGCATAAAATAATAGTTTACACATACAACTTTACTACTTTACAGTTACATTACAACTTTATTATTCTCCATTTCATTTTATCTTTTTTTTCTCCATTTTCTTTTAAATATTTTCATTACTAATAGTTTATCATCACCTAACTAATCTCCAACCCTATGATTGATTTAAGTTAACGTCTTTAGTCCTCACCAATAATGCTTAGCTCTTTTTAAGTTATTTATCTGCCTCACATGCATATCTTTTTTTAATGTAATTATTTTGCCAAAAATATCATTTCTATGAAATTGTTTTTTCTTCGGCCTTGAAGACATAATTTCTCGTAATGTCAATTGTACACAATACATATAAATTTCTTTTTGTTGCATCTAACATTACAAGAAAGTTTAAATAATTAAAGAGGTCAGGGGGCAATCCTTACCTAAAGCTTTTGTTTGATGTGCTCCCGACAAATCAGGTCCTACATTAAAATTTCTTATTTCTCCTCATTTTCTCATCAAACATGGCAAATTTCTTATTTCTCCTGATTTTCTCATGAACCATAACCTAAAATGTACAATTTAGGCATAAACTCTTAATCAAATTCAATATAACTTATGTGATTGAGTCTAAAACCCCTTACTTGGTGATGAAGTGAGTTTCGATCCTTAACTTGTCAAAATTTTTCGGCACTCCTTCCTTTCTCTTGGCTAACTTCCTATCCTCTTCAAATTCCCAAATCTTATCACTTATTTTTCTTTGATTCTTGCCTTGATATTGTTTCCGCACTACTTAGCCTAAATTTCACCCAAACCCCTTCAATTTGCAGGATTTCCTCTAAGTTTTTTTTTTTTTTTTTTGTAAATAGGCTTGAAAACATTCACCCTTTTTTTTCACTCTTGTTGCCCGGTTTTTAGAGGAAAAAATAGGGTATTTATAATCAAATCTTCCAATATTTATATATTGAACCCATTTTGTTTGGTCAGTATACTTTGTCCCCATTTTTTTTTCTTACAATAAGTGTTATACTTTCTTTTATTTATTTTAATTCCATCCTTTGATGTTTAGTTCTATATTCTTAATTTAATTTAACTCATTCTATAACTAGGTTAAGATTTTAATTGTTTTAAAAAATAATAATCGAGGGTTTACAAAAATGAAGAAAATGAATTTTCAGCTTTTTTTTTTATCCATTTTCATTGGCCTTCCTTTAAAAAGGGAGAATAAATTTTTTAATTTACCAAAATACCACTCATTTAATATCCTATAGGTACATATTTATCTTCTTATTTCTTCCAAAGTTTTATGCTAATTCACTAGGAATTTTCATCACAATCACATAAATTCTTTTTTAAATTTATTATTTTTAGGTTGGGATTTAAGTGATTTGTCACAAGATTTTGATAAAAATAAAAGAAGTAAAGCTGGAAGCATAATTTAAAATTTTATTGTGCTTTTTAGCTTCAAAATGATCTTGAAATTCAATGAAAAGCCTGAGCTATTCATTTATCATAGTAGTTTAAAGAGCAACATTCTATTTGATTTTTAATGATTTGAGTATTG
>Ga0307517_10011265_pt1 | contig 12413 bp, 6 predicted proteins | sample 23_EM_MG_FD_194515 | JGI IMG/M metagenome (GOLD analysis project Ga0307517, IMG submission 194515) | Populus trichocarpa ectomycorrhiza microbial communities from riparian zone in the Pacific Northwest, United States - 23_EM | ecosystem: Host-associated > Plants > Roots > Unclassified | place...
TTTTAATGATGGTTGCAAGCATACAAAATAAAATAAATTGCATTACAAGTATAAAATTTCATATGACAAAGCATGAGTTGTAAAATAGAAGATGATTAAGCATCTTTTTGGTTCATATGAGGAGTTTTTTGAAAAATTGTCTAGGTTGTTGGCAATAAAAGAATTAAACCCTAAAACAGTTGTTTTATCGCAAAATGAAATCTCGATGATAGTATAGTGGTTTTTTAGAGAGTTTTTTTTTTTTTTTGTCATTTGATCCTTATATTAAAGGTTTCAAGTATTATAAATCACCCATTAATGCTGATGACACATATTTGTATAAGCGATATGATGAGAAGTTATTGATTGCAATTGCTTTTGATGCAAATAATGAGTTATTCCCTTTGACTTTTGCAATTGTTGATGAAGAAAATAATTCTAAATTGAGATGGCTTTTGCTTTGCTTACAAAGATACGTTATTAGTGATAGGACATGTATATGTATAATATCAAATAAATATGTAGACATCAAGAATGGCGTAGCAAAAGTTTGGCGTGAACCTATATAATACAATTAGTATTGTGCCAGATATTTTATTAGTAACTTCAATCATAAATTCAAAGACCCAACTACGAAAAAAGATTTGATGAGGATGCCTTACGAACCTTCAAAGCACAAATTTGATTGTGGTATGAAAGAATATGTAAGCTGAACTCAACATGTATAGAAAAGAAAAATGGGTTTTATGTTATGATGACGGTCACCAGTATGGTAATATGACAATTAATCTTTCATAATCATTTAATCATGTTCTGAAAGGTGCTCGTGCAATGTCTATTTCAGCTTTGATGTAATTATCATTTTACAGGTGTAATATTTATTGGGTCAAGTAGAGATATGAAACTAATGATTTTATTCAACGTGATAAATTTAGCCCCCAACAATTCAGATTGAATTAACAATGAGTTGGGATAGATCAAGAGATCATACTGTAATGTTGTTTGACTTTAAGCAACATATGTTTAGGTCAACACCCCTATTAAACTAGGTGTTGTAAAAGAAGTTAGACGGACAATCAAATTGAATGATAAAACATGCATATATGGTAAATGATAGACATTCCAACGTCCATGCTTACATGTTTTTGCATGTTGTGCCAAGAATCACTTAGACTTCACATAGTTTGTTGATGATTATTATACGATTTAGAGCTACAAATCAGCATATGGCATGTCATTCTGCCCATTACTAGACGAGTTATAATGAAGTAATTACACTGGATCTCGAGTTGAAGCAAACTTATGTAGATGAAAATTTAGGTGTGGTCGAAGAATGTCTACTCGTTTGCACAATGAGATGGATGGAAGAGAAGATCATACACATTATAGGTGTGGCATATGCAATGACATAAGTCATAATTGAAAAACATGTCATAATCGACAATGTAAGTATGACAATACAATTGTATGCAAACTATGTATGATATATTATTATATTTTAGTTAAGCATATTAAACTTATCTAATTTCACATCAATCACAAATACTATTATATAAGATGTCATGCACTCAAGGTGGCATATCGTTTACTCATGTTGAGCGTCTATATTTGGATGATGATATTTCTGGATAGCATGACTATAAGCAGAGAGAGTATGACTATAATCATGAAGAGCATCTTTCATGATACATGCCTATTGAACCCGCCGACACTTCTGTCTTACGGTTACAAGATCAACATCGATCGGATGATGTATTTGCCAGTACTATAAGTATATTTTGTTTTAATATATTTTTAATTTACTTATCATTAAGGGTATTATATATGTACATACTTATAAGTTAAATTATTATGCAGGATGAGTCCACTATTTATTATCATACACATAGACGAATGATACTGCATGAGCGGGTTCAGCCATATGTGTTTCAGACAGGTTTTTTGTATGTTAGTTATCTAGACCATATCAAGCTTGACCATGACTTGATCCATGCACTGATTGAGCTATAAAGATGTGAGACACACATTCCATCTAAGGCATGAGGAGATGATACCGACACTACATGACATGATGGTTTTATTTGGACTGCCTATTGATGGACGGTTAGTCACATCTACTGATGTTTATAATCGAATTACGTTATGCGAGTGATCATTTGGATTAATACTCACTCTTTCTAAATTTAAATGGGGTAGCATACGTCTTAAATGGATTGATGAGACATTTACGACACCATGAGATGATATTAACGACAAGGTCTTATGGGGGTACAAATTAAATTATAATTTGAATGACATTTTAATGTGTTCATTATTTGTTAAGTTTGAGTGAGTTATTATGATAATTTTAATCTGTTATGTAGATATGCTAGAGTATATATATTGCATCTGTTTAGCAGTGTATTACTTACAGACCTCATAAGGAGATAAATGCCATTAATTTATCTATGCTCCTGAATGATTTTAACGCTACCCCCATATATAGTTGGGGATCTGCTACCTCAAAATGCTTGTACAGACATCTATGTTCTGCATGTATGAAGATGGTCAAACAAGTTGGGTGGATGTTTGTTACTTCTCCAAGTATGGATCGAAAAATTAGATTATAACTATTTACATTTAAAATATTTGTTGTTAACAATAAATAATTAACTCGTTTTTATTTAATAATAATTAAGATCCTGGGAGTATCTTTATGTTGGCCAGCCCCAGATACCCATATTGGCGTCTATGATATCTCCCACTATGATACAAACATTGTAAGGTTATTTTGCAATTTTAATGCAAATTTATATTGTCTAATTGTAACTTTTAAAAATGCAATTAAACTAACATATTTGTAAAGCTAGGTGTTGTGCTGGTAGAGCATTTGAAAATAAACCAACACATATATTGATATTTTATCGAAGTGAGCTAGATGGGGCAACATGCTATCTAGGTATTTCTCGAGCAATTTGTAAAATAAAAAACTTGGCTTCGTCGAATTGTATCTTTTTAGTATTTAATAAAGTTTTATTTTAAAGGTCAGATGGATGCCTTACATGAATGAAAAATTTGTTGTTGCTCTAGCTATTTGGACTATCAGGATGGATATATTGCCATTCTTGGTCACGTTGATATTTTTTGAGATGGTCGAGCTACATTGCCCAGATCGGGTAATATGTCAGTTCGGTTATAGACAACACATTCGAGTCAATATCGATACGAGTGATGTTTTGCATGCCATAACTTGTTAGGGTAAACATAATGATTACAACTAATTAAGTCGTCATGAAGCTTATGTATCACAGTAGGATGCACAAATGAAAGAGATATTTACATAGATGCATCCTGTTATTACAGATGAGAAGTATTTGATTTGATACATAAGTATAACACGTCGGGTCATTATTTTGAATCCTGAGCAGGTTCCTTCACCTGGATATATGCGGTACAAGCAACATGCCTAGTGGATTTAAAATATCATAAGTAATCTAATTTTTTATAATTAATATATGTTAAACAATGGATTTTGTGTATTGATCTTTTAATTTAACATTAATGTTTTGTTAATATTAGGTTAACTTCACGCTACGAGAGGGTTGAAAGTCCATATTAGTGCTTTGTAATATTGACGAAGAAAACAAAAGTTACACGTGTCTTGGTGGTTCAATGTTTGCCATACTGGACTTGAAACTTTTGAAGAGAGGTTAACTTTTGATGATGTTGTGGCAGAGGAGGAAGCCACACAGGTAGGTGTAAGAGCTGAATCCAGTCGTGCTATTGTTGAGCCCAAATTATCTAGTAGACAACGTAGACGTAGATAGATTAATTATGTTTATAAATTTTAGGATTTTAATCACTTAAATGTTGTATTATTTAAGTGTTTTAGACTCATTTTGCATGTGTGTGTGTATATATATATATTATGATCTGCATTCTTGAGGCTACTTGTAATTATAAAATATGAGGATTTGTTGAGTTTTGTGATCATTTGTTGAGTTTGGTTATTGTGGTTTTTTTACAGGTTTTTTAAGCGGGATAAAATTTTAGATATATTTCCTATGTAAGGGAAACTACCCAAATTTTATTAAAATTATAAAATCTTTAACTGTCTAAAATCTTTAACTAAATTAAATGTCAGATTAACAAAGTAAATAATAAATCTTATAAAAAAGACTTTCATTTGTTAGATTTAAATGGCGCAGTAGCCATGCTACCAATTCTCTAGCTCAATTGGTCAGTCAGTTGATCTAGTTGTATAAATCTATCAATTGGTTCATACAAAAACTATGATTTTATGATTTTTTTTCTTCCCAATATGTTCTAAGTTAAAATATATATCTTTGTTCAATTTATAGACTAAAAAATAGACTACAATTAAAATCTCAAGAATTTATTGTTCACACAGTAGCTTAACTTTGATTTTTAGTGTCAAACGATCAGCTGCTTTAATTGACTATTATGAAATGGTTGGCCGACTTGCTATGAATTTAATCAAATGTTACGGTTCAAAACCACAATATTTTGTTAAATATCGTTTCTAAACTGCAACATTAATTAAATATCGCAATTTTAAACCAAAACATCTAAAAGTATACTCTTTTGCCAAAACCTTTTGCTTTTATGCTAATTCTCCATTTTTTTTGTTTTTGCATGCTAATTGCTCAATTTATCTAAAGACAATCTAAATTCAAAATGTTCGAGACTGAGTTCAAATGACTATTTGAGAGTATGATAGATTTTTTTAAAATATATATTTTTTGAAAATACATCAAAATAATATATATATATATATATATATATATATATATTTTAAATTTATTTTTAATATCAGTAAATTAAAACAATCCAACACACAATAATTTAAAACTAAAAAAAATTAAAAGTTTTCGAAAGTAAGGTTTAACAGCAATGTAAAACACACTTTGATCACCGTTTTCTATCACCAGCAAAATCAAGGATAGGAGTTTGGTGGTTAATTTTGCTCACGTGACCGGTTCTCTCACTCACACCAATACAAGCTTAAGTTTCCCCTGGCCAGAAAAACAGAAACGAGTAGCATTTCACATTTAGTTCTTGATAACACCCTTTTTTCTAAAAATAAAAAAATAAAATTTCCAGCCATTTAGACCCGTCCGAATCCAGCCTTAACGGGCTAGAATTTCAGCCCGAGAACACCCGACACCCTGCACCGACTTGGCATGCCCCTATATTATTATTATTATTATTATTTTGTTTCCCACAATCTTTTCAATGCTGCACCACATTTTTACACCATTTCCGGATTATTTTTTAAAATGGTTTTTATATAAATTGTTTTTATTAAAATAATTTTTTTTTTATTTTTTAAAATTTATTTTTAAAATTATCAAAACAATTCAAAATAGAAAATATTAATTAATTTTTAACAAAAAAAAAATTAATTTTTTTAAAAACATGAATTGGCACACGTTTGTAACAAATGTTCTCTAACTCTCCATGCCCAGAACGGTTAGCCACCGTCTCCAACCAAAGTGCATAGTACAAGCAACCCAAAAGAGCATGGCACATCAAGCAAGACAAACAAGGCACAAGATTCAATCTTCTCTTCCACTAGGGAAAGAGTATATAAATACACTCAATTACCAGGTTAATGAGAGTAATTTTGATCTTTGCAATTCATGTCCGACATACAACGAAGAGTGAAGGCATGTTAAAGGCTTGGATGGGCTATACTCCATGTTAAGATTTTATAAATATATTTTTATTAATTTTATATAAAACAAATTCATAATTCTCAATTGAGTTATTAAAAAATTCTGAAAATTTGCATGGAGCCTTCTAATATGATACTTTAACTTGGGTTAAAATTTCAGAATTTTTGAAGAAATTTAGAAATTTGATGAAAAATCACAATTTGACCAGTTTTACGTTATTGGGAATAATTTTCAATCCGACCATCAAATTAAACTGAAATTTTACGAGGGATCTTAAAATACATTAAATAAAATCCGGTTAAAATTTTAGGATGAATAGAGCTTTGTAGTGCTAACAATAAAAAAAGGACCGTTAAATAAAAGCAAAACGACTCATTAAGGGTAAAATGGTTATTTGCTATTAAAAAATAAAACAAATCAGCTCTTCCTTTCTTTTATAAGTTGCCAACTGGGCAGAAGCAGAATAAGAAAAGAAAAGGTGAGAGAGAGAGAGAAAAGTAAGGGAAAAATATTAAAAAAAAATCCAAGAAAAAAAATAAGAAAAGTGAGAGAATAACTTTGTAAACTTATAAAGTCTAACTTATAAAACACTAATATAAGAAAGAATCAAGTGAAGGAAGGAGGAATTGAAAGAGAAAAACAATTAATTACTTTTTTTTCCAATTGACATGAGATTTTTTATTTTATCTCAGTTGAAGGGTTGTTATACTATCGATTCAGATTTGATTATAGATGAATTATATTTACTTCAATAGTGGATTTATTTTTACTTTCACTTTAATTTTGTGTACTTTAAAATTTATTTTTTAATATTTGAGGTAGTATATTTAAATTAAAACTTTACTGTTAACTTAAAAAATTCATGTACATAAATTATAATTGATCTTAAATTGTTTTTATATATTTATTTAATAGTCCCGGGCAGGAAAAATTCCTGACTGTGGACTTACCCTATTGAAAGCTAGGGCTATTCACCATGGCCAGGTCGAACAAGCATACAAATTTTAAGTTTAGAAACACAATCTACACACAACAAATACACATCCCTTAAACTTCAATTACATTTTATACATTATTTTCTCAGAGGGTCCCCATTTCCAACATCAAGACTGTTTTTTGAGGAACAACCCAAACCATAAGCGTTCATCACTCCACTAGCTCAAGATACGACCATGGGAGACTTGATTTTTGTGTGAAGTTTTTTCACACCTTCATTAGTTCTCATGCCTAACAGCATTCCTCTACTTGAGTACTCCCATAACCTATAGTTGAGCATAGAACGATGTGTTTTGCATACATAGGAAGTATTTCCTGCTTGCCTTTATACTTAATGCACTTGTGGGAAAGGTTTTATGCTTTCCCAACGTCTTAATTTGCATTGCTTGTTATTAAGCAGATATGCTATGCTTGTGAGAATTGGCATTAGAGCTTGGGAAAATAATGAGAGCGCGGCCTCAAACCAGGAGATGGGAAAATTACATTCTACACCAACAGGGCATGGAAACCAATGGGAAATTTTCTGGTTAGTTTCACAAGTATCCATTCAGGATCTAAGAGATGGATTGATTGCTGACAGGTGAGAGGATTTTTTCTTTTGTTCAGGAGCGCATTCCTATGAACTAAAAGGAAATCTATTTGAAGGGTAGTGGTAAGTGGTAAATGCCATTGATCAAGCATTTAAACATTAACATCGTCATGTAAACAACATACATCACATGAACACATGCACTGATTATATTCACAAATCATGACCTATGCACAGTAATGACAATATTTCCAATCTGATGATTTGATCCGAACGATGATGCAATTATAATTAACATTTCAAACATCACAAATCAACCATGAAGTGATAATATGGTGCAGTACTATGCTGGAATGCTTAATTTTTCCATGAATTACTATATATCTACAGGAATTCATCTGCTTCATGCATTTAATGGGTTTCACATTAGGCTATTGTAAACCGTTTGATGAGCCTAGAGATAACTTTGGCATTCTAGTTAGATACAACAAATTTGGACCCCACTGAGAAGCGGCCGAAATTGTAGGGGTTGTGGCAGAAGATATATAAAAGTCAATTCACATTTACTCTCCTATCTTGTGAATTTTGAAGAACTCCAATAAGGTTGAACTTACAACTGTATCTGCAACACTAACTTTCACCTTTCTATTTGTGTTGATAGAAGAGTTACATCAACATTACTCATTGCATAGCTGGAACTGAACCCCCTGCTGCCACAATCTGTCGCTCCAGCTACAGCAGCCAAAAAGGAAGAAAAAAGAATGAAAACCGTTAACTTAGGATTGAAATTGATACAGAAATGTCAAAACAAATTCTAATTTTTTACAAGAAAGATGCTTGAGTGATTTTTAATCACCCAAAGGAAGGGAATTTCTAAAAAAAACTCCCCATGATTCCTACATGGCACATGGGCAGACACCGGAAACTAAATCAAACTAGGGATTTTAAAATGATGTGTTGGACAACAATGATGGAGTTTCAACAGATGAAGTAATCTTTTTACTACACATTTTTTACTCACCGTGAATAGAGTTTGAAGATTGGCTTTCAACTGCGTGTACTCATGATTTACTTGTTGCAGACATCTCAAACACCTGCACAAACATTATGGGGTCAATCAAAATCCTCTGCAACTGCCATAATGATACGGATCAGCTCAACACCAAGCGTAATCATGCCAACGACCCATTGGAGGTGCCAATTGGGCCAATCACAAGAGCTAGGACAAAGAAGCTAATATTCGTGGGGTGGGAGTTTCCGTTTCCGATAGTGCTGGTGCCTAGGTACAAGTAATCTTTGTGTCGCACTCCTATCAAACCTGATTTACTTGGCTTTCCGGGAATTGATGTCTTTGCGTGTGGGTTGCGTGACCACGCGATCACGAGGTTCGCATCACATAAGACTTAAGGTAAAAAGCCAAAAAAAAAAAAAAAAACTGGCCAATAAATACCCAGCAAGATCAACATGAAGGCACTTAATATCAATTACATTAGCAAATCAAGGCTCCAATTCTTCAACAGTCAATGATCTTTCAGCTTCAATGTCATGGCAGAAGTTTTTAGGACTTCATCCTAATTCTATAATCAGTCAAGGGAAGCAGACAGACCAATCCTGAAACATGGCCATCTCATGAAGACCTATTAAACTAATTGCTTAACTGGTATAGTATTCAAAATTGTCAAACTTTATATCCACGACCATTTAAATAAGTTATATACAATTCAGGAGACCATAGGAACTCAGCTGTAAGAGTAAAAAATTATAACAAAGAAAAACCTGAATCTACACATATAATTCTTTTGCCACTTCTAACAAACCAAAACATAAATAATCAAGAATCTTATGGTAGATAAACTTTCAAGAGCAACTGGATAAAAATTATGACTTAATATTGATTGAAAGGAAAAAATAAAACATTGCAATAAAGGCGTGTGTGTAAGAAATCTCACCCTTCACGGTTTTGGGCTTCACAAAAAGTTTTGAAGGCAATGCAGACATTTTTAATTCTTGCTGCACCTATGCTGTTAGCCATAAAAAGCAATAATATAACCAAAAAAATATATGAAACAAAACCAGTAAACTAACAAATATGTAAAGTGATTCCCACAACATGACTCAATATTAATATCATCAAATTTCCAATGTTATGATTACGAGTTCCAAAATATCCCTGGCATGGTATTACTGATTTTTGATGCAGTCATTAAACATGTCTCCTCGGAAGCGACTAAATCACAAATGAGACAATCAAATAACCTATGATGAAATAAGGATGTGAGTGAATACCTGGAACTACTACCTTTCAGTTGATGAACGTGAGAATCCACCTGTTTGAAGTCCACAACCTGCTGTTCTCTGAAAAAAGAAAAACCCAGTAAGGCAATTTTCCAGGCGAAGTACTTTCTGCCTGCCACGAAAGCGAGAAGCAAAGAGCTGCACAATCAACTAGAAAACTTTATGTATCTCTAAATGAAATCCAAGAAAATGAAGGCATGAAAAACAAACTCACAGGGCTTTGGCCATATTATTAACAAGCTTTTCACAATCTTCAAAGAAGAGAGACACAACCTCCATCACAAAATCAGGGCTGCTCTCATCTTGTAGCTTTTGCAACTGAGTAAACTGATCGTCCACAAAACCCTTTCTCAAAACCAACAAAACCCTTTCGTCAAAAAAAACCTCTAAAACCATTCCAAATCAAGAAACCAAATATTAACCAGGAAACGATTTCCCTTAATTCAAGAAAAAGAAATAAAGACAACCTCAAAATCTTTCCTTAGTTTCCCCAAACAGAAAACAAATCGTATATTTGTCTTAATTATTCAAAATCAAACAGTTTTCTCAGTTTCAGAATATTTACTACATATAATAATTACAAACTAACCTCACGGTAGAGAGGAGCTAGGAAATCGGCAAGCTGTCTCTGCAACTGACTCACAACATCCATGAATTGAGTTGGATTTCAACACAGAAAAAACAAAAAATTATACTCAGTATATCTTTATGGCTGGACGCTAGGACCTAGCACTAGCACTAGTCCTAGTCATAATATATATTATATACAGATTAATGTAAACGTAGATTTGGGCTTAATTAAAATGAATTATTTTTGGAAATAAGAAGACTTGTGGAAACTAACTAATGACTTATTCAAAATTGGGCTAATTACTATTCTAATGAGCACTAATAAGAAAATTTCTGCTTCGTTACTGCTTTGGGCTATTTGTTTATTTTTTTTTGCAAAATCACCTACTCCAATCAAATCATAAATAGAGCATGGCCCGATGGCTGAAATTAAAAGTTCGAGCAAAGCCCGATACATTAGCAGGCCAGGCCTACAAACTAAAATGAATGATACGAGCCAGTCCGAAATCAAAACCCCGCTCACTATACATCCTCAAAAGAATTAAAACAAAAAATAAAAAGCATCAATGAAACAATGTGGTATAAGATTTATTGTACTGTGTAATAAAACAATGATGTCTTTGCTTTTTGAGAGCAATTGAGTGTAAAATCATCTTTTTTCGAGAGATCTATTAGACATTACTGAAATAATTGCGATCAAATTAGTTTATACACATAGTTTTAACATAAGATAAAGACTTTGTTATCTTTAAAAGCAAAAAAATAAATGTTTTTCAGAGAGTTTTTTATTTTTTATTTTAATAGTCAAATGACATTTTAAACCCAATTAAAAATGCTTGGGTAGCGTGTATGGTGTGTTTGATCATCGAATGGTGGCTTTCAAGATTACGTTCATATCGTCTCGGCAAACTCTTGATACGAACCAAGTTACGTTCGAATTTTGTTTTAAAATGTTTACTGACAAGTTTTGCGAGATCGAACATATCTATTAAAAAGTATATCATATTGAACTAAAATTTTATAGAGAGATACTAAACACATGAATTATACTGTGATAAAATTTCATGTCAATTGGAGTTCGGGAACATTTATTGAAATTAGTTGAACTTGTTGTTACTGTTTCGGCAAATTCGTTGTCAAAATGTTTTTTCTTGGCTATTTTCTACCCAATCAATTTAGACCTGTAATGGGTTAATTTTGGACAACAAAAGAAGATTAAATTAGGCCTATTTAGGCCCTAAACTTGTGTATGGTGTTGGGATACAAATGTTCATAATATGGCTTGGATTCATTGATGAATTAGAGTCCTTTCTTTCCTAAGATATATGTGGCGACTAGAGGCTCTATTAGTACTTTAGTTTCAGTTGTTTTTTATTTGTTTTGTCTCTCTTAAAGTTTTAGCATCTTAGAGGGAATTTTAACACTTGATTTTCCATTCTTTATTTATGCTTTTGGGTTTGATTAATTAACTAAGGCCCAAAGCTTGTTTGAGTTTAATTATTAATTAGTTTTTAGCTATAGCCAAGGCTTGTTTGGGTCTATACTTTCAAATTTATTAGTATAGATTTTAGGTCAGATTAGAAGTGGATCAATTTAGCCCACAAGGATAGTTCCATTAAGGTTTTTATTTTCAATTGTATAAATACTATTTGTAAAGAAAAAAAATATTTAGACTTGATAATATGATTTCTACCAAATTTATTTAGCTTGTATGAGAGAGATTCCCATTTTCTTTGATTCTCTAATGAACTACATTGACTTATTGAAGATTAACTGGCTCCGTGATGTTTTTCTTATACTTCTTGTTCATAAATTAGTGTTTGTAGGGTAACGGTTCTTATTTCAATAGTGTTGGTTTCTTGAGACAAGTTCTCATTGTGTCATACTCCTATCAGACTTGTTTTGGATTTCCAGGACTCGTTGTCAATCTTATTGTGGGTTGCGTGACCACATGATCACAAGGTTCATATCACCCCTCCATGTCGAGGTGGCGTGTGTGGCTGAATCACCTTCTGTTCGGCATCAGTGATCGTTTCTTTTTTATTTTCATCTTTCCTTTCTCCTCCTTGAATTATGTGCAAACCCTTTAAAGTTTCAAAGCAGCCCTTCAAGTTTTTTTCCTTTCAGATTCAGTCCCTGTCCTTTTGAATGGTTTTTGTTTTCTTTGAAATAATTTATAAATTTGAATTTTTTTTAATTTAATCCTCCTTTAATTTTTTTATTTGTTAGATTTGGTCATTGTTCTTTTAATTGCTATTTTTTTTTCTTAACTTGAGATAATTTTTAAATTAATTTTTTTTATGATTTCATCATCCTTCAGTTTTTTTCTTGTTAAATCTAATCCTAATTCATTTTTTATCTTTTTT
>Ga0307517_10011266_pt1 | contig 12412 bp, 11 predicted proteins | sample 23_EM_MG_FD_194515 | JGI IMG/M metagenome (GOLD analysis project Ga0307517, IMG submission 194515) | Populus trichocarpa ectomycorrhiza microbial communities from riparian zone in the Pacific Northwest, United States - 23_EM | ecosystem: Host-associated > Plants > Roots > Unclassified | place...
TACAGAAGGCTGGGAATGTTGTGTATATAGATTAGTTGTTAGTCCACGATCTTGAGGGGATAAGGTGAATATGCGGAATATACATTCTCACGATTATGGTACTATGTTTGTTGTTTATTTTCTTCACGCCCCATGGCTCGGAAAGGAGCCTCATACACTATATAGCAAGTTTGGCTACAAAATGCATCGAGCGTGGGCATGCGCCCAAAATTTCCACCGAGCCAGGCACCGCTGACCGCTCCGGGTTTAGACACAACTCCCTTCCCAAAAGGTTCATTGAACGTCTCCTTATACGCCCCGCAAGCTCCCCCACCCCTTCCAGCCAAGTCCCTTGGACCATACTGATAACAATGCTGTACGGTCTTCCGAGCACTCCTTTCTTCCACTCCTGTCGACAATCTTCTCTCAGGCGTCCTTCACTTCTTGTCGTTGACTCCACTTGAAAATATCAACGCGGTTCTCTAGGGCTACTCTTGGGATTCTGCCAATAAGCCCGCCGGTATCAGCATGCGTTTCAATCAGTAGGGAAAGGGGCAGGAGTGTACTAGAAGGTAGGCGAGCTGGACGAGTTAATTGTTCCGGGGGGATGCGGGCATTGAAGTAGGTTGCTAGACGGGGCAAATATGTAGCCCAAGTTGCTGGGTCATCGTTGACGATGTTTAGCAGCTGGTTCGAAGTTTGGGGGGCGAAGGTAGCCCAGATTTCGAACTCTACATATATCAACGTGAGAGTGTGTTCCCCCCCTCCGGGGCTCTTCACAGAAGGGGGAGAAGTGCCAGCAATTAGCTCAGAATAGCTGTGGCTGCCCCAGTCAGTGTAAAAAGTCTCATTCCCGGGGAAGAGCAACGGCTCGTTCGATTCATGGCAGACAGGTGCATAAATAGCGAACGCCAAAGCAATGCTCATGTAGTTTCCTACAAAGATGCTGTATGTTAGCAACCAAACTCCTGTGTTTAGTTTAAGAACAAGCCCACATGAGCGTGACCGATAATATCATTCGGCATGTAGGAAAAAAAAAGGGCCATTAACACTACCACACAAAAAAATTCATATGGATACCAAAACTTCTGCGGGGCGCGCCTAATCTCAATTCCTATCCTCCGCCTCATCGCGGAGTATCCTAGACGTAATAAAGATTCGGTGGGCGTGTTGGATCGTCAACCCTACGGCCGGTCTCTTCCGCTGGGGGCTTAATTTGGCCATGTCGGACTACCCGTACAATCATCATTTGTCACTCACCCACCCCTATATCACTTTGTCCCCGTCGTCAAAACCACCCTCCTCAAACACCCCTCCAGTCTCGCTACCTTCAAACCCTCTGTAAAATTCTTCAGCATCCGGCCATTGACATTGGCCATCTCCCCCTCCGTTGGCTTCTCCATGTACGCATTGCAGAAGACGTATGTATCCTCTCCACCCGACGCTCCAAATTGGTTTTTGAGCTGCGAGGAGACCTCGGAGGGGGAGATGAGCAGGCCTATGGGGGCGTGCTTAATTTTTTCTGGCGGAGGCGGTTGGGGGAGAGCGTGAGGCAGCGTAGATTTGAGTCCAGGTGGCCGCGTCAGCGCAGAGGGCTTGGAGGGTTGCGGTGCCGTTTATACCTGTTGCTCCGGTTGCGATTGCTCGGGGGATCGCGGCGTTTGGTTGGTTGGTTGGTATTTATATGTTTGGGGAGAGTTCAATTCGACTACCCGAGTGCCGGTATGTGCTGTGGTTCGGAGGAATCAGAACCTCTTTATTTACAGTCCAACCTCAGCTCTAAATAAACAAAAGAAAAACAACATCACGGCGTTATGACGTCGTTGAATGAACGAATGGTAAACTTCTGGATTGTATCGTCCAGATCTACTCGTCGACGGAATGTCTCGGCATTATTGCGTTAGAATTAACACAGCTTTCTCCACAAAAAAAGAAAAGAAAAGAAAAAGGCGCCACCCATGGGGCGAAACACGGGGGGGTTTTTTTTGCCTCATTTGCACCATGGGAAAAAGCAATCACATAGGTCGTAAAGTACCCGTACTAGTAACTTAAGCTGCCCTGACACTGTACCGGTATTTTCGGATGTTTGGTTTCAGACAGTTATTCACGACGGACCGCTTAATTCTACTCTGACTCTATTCTACTGCAATAGCCTACTAGCACTTGTCCTAGAAGCTAGCTAGCCATGACGGCCGATCCTACGAGTATGATACCGGCACTACTGCGTGAAATGTCCAGGAACGGACTAATCAAACGTCCAAACGAAAATCTCCAGATTGTAGTGTAAACAATTAAAGGTGCTTCGCGCTCCTAGGGGGGCTATTTATTCTTCGGACGGAATGAGAGCCAAATGACTGGGTGTGGTCGAAAGAGCCCAATTTAATGTCCGTTTAAATTAAAGTAAGGGGGCGAAAAAGGAAAGAAGAGAAGAAAGAAAAGAAGGTATCACGAGTGATACGGGGGCAAGGGATGTAGGAGGTTAAGCTTTCCAAGGGGAAGAGAGCTTCAAAACCCAAGCAAGGAATAGAATAAAAAGAGCAAAGGTGTCTCGTTTCGCACACTGTGGGTAAAGATAGTGCCCAAATGGACAATAATCCAATATAAGCCCGCGAATACCATACGGCATGTGCGACTATTGCATCGTATAGTATAGGGTACATGTGCCAAGGACAAGAACATGCCATCAAACCACTATAAAAAGCTTCGGAAAGCCTAGAGCAAAAGTGCCAGTCGAACTACCGCTTGAAGTTGTTCTTAAACTCATCAATATAAATATCAACGAATTTCTTGAAGCCATGCCCGCCCTTGCCTAAGCATTGATAAACCCAACCAATTAATAACCGTTGAACAAAAAAAAGAGAAGGAGTTTCCTCAGCCTTCGAGAGAACAAAGATATCCTCCAAACAAAACGCATCTCCGCATAGCCAAACGAGCTGACCACGCGTGAAACATGCGCAGGGGGGTTATAGCAGTAAAAAAGGTACAGTTGGCAAGTAAAACAAATAAAAAATGAGCAAACCTTGAAGTTTTGTACCGCCCAACTCACTATAATCCTCCATCCGCCCCTTTCCCGTCAAGCGGCCGTGCATTCTGCCTACCATCCGGTGAAAGGAAGGGCTCCGTAGTAACTATTCGGTCAGCAAAACCTATCCCACATAGCACAGTGCAACCATATCCACCATGCCACACGGGTCACGAGAGGTGGTTGAGCCCGCCCTAGCTGATGCTCACTAGATCAGGCTGGTGGTAATGATGCAGCGGAGCAGAACGCACCGCCCGCGACAATGCGCAATGCAGACGGATCCTCCTAGATGACGAGAAGGAGGTTGGGTTGGAGGATGAGGTGGGAATGGATTTGTTGTGGTTTTCTCATTTTTTATTTTTTTCTCCTTTTCTTTTCTTTCGTCCAAAGGAGGGGTTAGAACTCAACTCTTGCTACGAGCCATGCCTGAGCCGTTACGTGAAGCGTTAGCGCTATGCTGTAACTGTTGAGAAGAGCGGGGTTTATTCCTCATTGCAGATCCGTAGCTCCCGTAGTAGGAAAAGAGTGAGGAAGGGAGGGGAAAAGAGCGGGGTGTGTTAACGCACCTCGAAGACACGTATCCATAGGCTCATCTTTTTTCCTTGGTTCTTGAGGAAAGTTGGGTCAGATGACAATGGGGATGATGGTGACGATGATGATGCCTCTCCGGTGGTTGATGCTGTCGGTGTTGTAATAGGTGTTGCTGGTTTCGCCGCTGAACGGATGATGGTATCGTACAGTACTTTTTTTTTCTTCCCCTTCCTTCTTTTTCTTCTCCCTGTCACTCAGCAAACGAATGGCTATCGTAAGTTACTCCAGGCTGATGGCTGTGACCAATTTATGGAGATCAGGTTTTTGAAACCCATGACACGGGGGTTGGAGTTGCCAAAGGTATTGTGGGCTAAAAATTTAATTAGAAAGTCTTGCGCACTCTACAGCATGAGCGTGCTTCCGGAAAGTTCTTCCCAACGGAAGCCTGCAGCCATGGCTGTACGAGTACTGAAACTTACAATTGCCTTGTTCTACCCAGTGCGCATTTTATGGCTATGATAATTGGTTGATTTACCAGTGCGGGTCAAGCACCCTAATGGGAGAGCACTATGACCATTGCCACGTGCAGTTTCCCCGCAAACGAGGTTTTGAACTCAGCAGGCGGAAGGGATGGAGACCATCCTAGGGAGAAGGCAGTCAACGAGATGGCGATAAAGTGAAGATACGGGTGTATTCCGAAACGATGAGGGAGCAATGCACGTACCCGCAAGTACAAATGCCAGTACAAGACAGTACAAGTACAATAGATTATGAATTTCTCCGCGCCAGTGGCCTCAAGCACCCAAGACAAGAAAGCCTACCCCCAGGGTACCGACTGTACTGTTGCCTAGTGTCATACAACGCACCTGAGCTGTGTCGTCACGGAAGGAAGGAGGAAGGAATGGAAGAATGTGGAGAAGGGGGAAAGTAACTTGCTCCTTAGACAACTGTACCCACAATCTTAGCATCAGTAGCTAAAGATGCAGAGATTCTGAAGGGCCTTGGAAGAAAGATGCTTTCAGGGTCTCAGCTAGGCAAGGGTCCAGCAGTCCCAGTGCTACGGAACTGATGGCGTACCGGTGCTCGAGGATCGCACGGTAAAAGTGCTTTTGCTCGTGCTGCACCTAACCTGTGTATGCACTTTACACGTAATCAAGAAGGCTATCATCCATACGAACTCTCCATGCTGTGACAAGCTCTGATAGGTTAGGAACAGCCGCTCTTCCTACTAAACTGTTTCCTGTGGGTGGGCTGGACGGAAGGTGGGCACAGCATCAGATGTATGAGGCTGTGTTCGCATGAAAGAAAAAAAAAGAATAAGGATGGATGAGGGCCCAAGGGAACAATTGTTTTTCATGACATCTCATCTGGGATGAATCATTGGACTGATGGCATCTCCTAGCTCTCTCCCACCAATAGTTTTTCATCAGAAGCTCAAAGGGAGTAAAAAATAATAGTAATAACAATAATAGTAATATGTACTCGTACAAGTACTCGAGCACTTGGCCCCATCCCATCCATCTCTTTATCACCGGGCAGGCGGTAAATGTTAGGCCCATTATCAAAGAGAATGGGAAGCCTCTCCCGTTTTTCTCCTCAAGTAAGCTGCGGCAGTCAAATCCATGGTAACAAGCCCACACCAGACGTAATTGTTTGAGGCTCTGCTTTGTAATTGATGAGTGGGTGGAAGGTGACCATAGGACTGTGAGGGCTCTTAAGCGACCCTGCAATCTGCCCGGTAATGGAACGACAGCGGGAATGGTTTGGATTTGGGAAGACATGAATGGCTGTTTGGTTCTCAGTCATTTCATTTACCAGCGCCATGGTATTCTTGTTGTTCTTATTCTGTCCGGGTCTGTTTACCCCCAAAATCCTTCTTCCTCTCCCACCAGTGCACTTGTATGCCTCCTTTTCCTCATGTTTCCCTCTTATTCCTCTTAGCTTCTTCCTTGGAGTAGATCATATATATATATATATATATATACATATGATTCCCACTTCCCACTTCCCTCCATAATCCTCACACTTGCTTCACCACAAGAAAATTCCTTCCACCGGCATTCTCAACTCAGTTCATTGTCGACATCGGATCATCGCGAGCACAACAACTGATTGTTTACAGCAAGGAGCTTCAGCCAGCAACGACAACAAGCAAGAAAATCGAACAATCAACTGTCTCATCGGCGGCGAAAGAAAAACAGAGCGAGACCCTGTGCCAACCCGGAATTTGTCCAACAACCCTCCATATCCTGGGAATCCGTGCAAGATCCCCACAAGAGAATAAAAGAGGAAGGAAAGAAAAAAGTAAAAGACCTGCAGCAGAGTAACGTCAAAAGTACTCAATCAGTCATTTAGTTACTCAGTCAGTACCACGGACACCGACAGCACAGGCAGAGAGGGTAGACAATTGTTCTCAATAAATCACCCACTCAGTTCTCTCCTGCTTGTTTTCTATCAACCTCTTTGCAGGAAGGTAGGACGGGGTGAGGAGGACGCGAATCATTAGAATTCTACGCATCACTTTTCTAGTACTGCATGCAGCTTCTATTCTCGACCACCGCAAAGCCAGTCAGTCAATCCTCTGGCCGTTCAGATCTCTGCCATTCTCCTGCAGCCTAGCAAGAAAAAGTTGCAGAGGCACGCACTTAGCCCCTTCACCCATACACGCACATCAACCCGCCAATACCACCCCACACCCTCCAATTCTGGGGCGTACGATCTTCTCTCTCCCACACTTGTCTCAAACTCACCCTGCCTCTGGCACACCTAACGCACGCGATCTGCCGCCAGCCATCGTGATCTGTCCGTCAAAAAGGCCCTCCTTCGCCGTCCCATCTTGATCTTGAACTGCCATCTTGAATACCCCATCCCCGCTGCCCTAGTCATCTTCTCATTCATCCATCTACCCTACCCGCCCACAGCAACCCCCACTAATACTTAGCCCATCCCATTAGCAACTGCTCCATCTCCTTCTCCTCCCAATTCTCCTTTCACTACTCTCCCGCCAAAATATTTTTCAAGCTACCTAAAACGTCTTCCCTCTACACTTTAATCCAAATGAATACCCACGTCTGGAGAGCAGGGTCCCAATCCCTTCCCCATCCTCTTCCTCTCAATACAGCAAGACCATCGCAACGCTCGTCTCGATCGCGAACCCGCCATGGCCGCTCAAAAGAGAAGGGAACCCCAAGATGGTTAACCCAATCAGTTACTGGTAGGTGAAATTGGATATCTTTCTTTTTAACCCTATCTTCACCCCTTTCACTCTCCTTCAGAAACCAAGCTCTTGGTCACATGAAGACATAATTAACATTTCGTGTTCACTCCGGTAGATATCCGACGGAAATTTCGGGAGCTAGAGTTATACGAGAGGGAGCGGCTACACGAGAGTCTACACCCCAGCGAAGACACGCAATGGAAAATCGACAGTAGTGATGAAGTCACGACGCGAAATCGGTACTCCAATATTGCAGCCTGGGATAGTAATCGGATAAGACTACGGGTACCTGCGAAATACTGTGATTATATCAATGCTTCGCCAATTGTTTTGAAGGGCCGGAACGGGTCAGTAAAGCGGTACATTGCTACGCAGGTACGTGATAGGGATACGGGTGGCGCTATCTTGGTGTTTATTCCCCGAGATGGGAGCCTAAGCAGGAACGTGTGCGGGGAGCAAAGCTGACGTGTGCTTCTTATCGCGTTGTTTAGGGACCGAAAGAAGGACAATTCAACCACATATGGCGAATGGTCTGGCAGGAGACTTCCGATGTTGCTGTGATAGTCATGCTCACAAAGACTTTTGAACTGGGACGGGATAAATGCTTCCAGTACTTTCCTGAAAAGCTAGACGATAAGCCTTGGACTGTCGATGGTGACGAGGAGTTTGGAGACGGGTTCAAGGCGACGATAAGGCTTTTGAAGAAGACTAAGGATAAACAAAGTTCATGCACTGTGCGAAAAATTTCATTAAAGGTTGGCGAGAAGGAGAAGATTGTGTGGCATCTGCTGTTCAAGGGATGGCCGGATTTCAACGTTCCCGAGGGAGACGATCGGAACGCGTTATTGGAGGCGATCAAACTGGCCAATGAGAAGAACAGCGGTCCCCAGAACCCATTGATTGTCCATTGTTAGTAACTCTTGAACAAATTTTGGGCTGAACATCATCTAACCCTCATCTTTCTATAGGCAGCGCCGGAGTTGGCCGATCCGGAACGTTCATCACCCTGGACCATTTTCTTCGTGAAATGGATGCAGGCGCTATTTCCGCCGACGAGCGTGAAGACCCGGTTTTCAAGGTGGTGAACCAACTTCGCGAACAAAGAATGTCCATGGTGCAGAGTCAGGTCCAGTATGAATTCTTATACCAGGTATTGAAGGAGAGGTTCCAACGACGAGCAAAGTCGGCTTCTCCGCCGACAGTTTCATTGGATGACCTGGCGGAGACAGATTCGGAGTTTGAGAACGGCCAAGGCGGGGTGCGGCTGCATTAGCTCTGCTGGCAGCTCCTGTTTGAGTGCATGGATACACTGATCCCTATTTTCACCTTTTTTGTTTAGCCATTTGCCCTTGGCGTTTATTCTGTGTCGCTTTTGTTTATACCCTTTGGATTGCATATACCCACGGTTTTACTGTTGTTGTTTTTTTGTTTTTTTGTTTTTCATTTGTTTCCATTTATTTCTTTTTATGGTTGCGGTAGGGAAATGGAGAGGATAAAGGCACAGGAGTTTTTTGTTTTTGTTTTTGCTCTTGTTTAAAGTTCCTTATTGTACTATTCATAGTTACTCGAGCCTTTCGCCCCATACCCCTTATCTTCGTCCGCTTGCTATTTCCTATCGAGTATTTGCATCCTTTATACTGTAATGCACCCTTTGATGGACATTGGACACCGCTGGAGGTAGATCCATTTCTTGGGATGGTCTCAAACGGGGCAACCACCCACCCCCCCCGACCCCCCAATTAATCAAAGCCTTGTATAATATACATAAACTTGACTATCCTAAAATCGCCTGCATGTCATATTATACATTATACCCTTTCATTAAACCTTTTTCCTCTTTTCCACAAATCCCCCTTCTGCGAAACCCTGGTGCCTCGGTGCAGAAAAAATATGACAAGCCACACAGCTTTGCGGAATGCGGGAGGGCGAAAGAGCCCTTGCTCGAGTTACCACTGGATGCGGCGGGGAGCTGCTCTATGATACCTTACTCGTGCTGCAGTCCTAGAAACCAGACCACTCCCAGCCCGGCCTGCATAATAATATTACGACACCACGTACAGTGCATAACTCATCTACCACCCATCCCAAGCACAACCGCAGACACGGCACTCATATACGGTATCCCCAACAACTCAAACAAGAAGAGGAAAAAACCCGAGGGAACACCAGGACACATCCCCCCGTCCCACCAAGGATCCCGGCGCCTTCTCCGGAAGCCTTACGCGCAGAGCCGGCGACCAGGTAGAAGTTGCAGGGGGTGAGGGAGGGGGGGGTTGTCCATTGCAAGTATTATATCATGGATACATAATATTATTACTGTGTATCCTGGAGGACTACCGGGTACCGTATAATGGGGTGTGTACGATATCAATAAATTGGCCGTTTCTGCTATGATAGGGCTTAGCTAGGGTGTGCGTGTGTGTGTGGGGGGGTATTCTCCTTGGGGGGTTCTGGATCTTTTTACGGCGGTTGTGGGCTCTGTGACAACTTGGGGGTGCATATTATGATAGATGTGATAGGGTAAATTCAGGTGGGTGTATGCTCCACTTAATTCTCCGAGCACGATCTCCTACGGTTTTATACATAGCAGAGTGCTGGACGATGCTCGAGTAGGTTGCTTGTAGTTTGTGTAATAATAATATTATTATTATTATGATAACTTTGATGATTTATTATTATGGTAAGTTTATTGGGGTTTCTACTAATTTAAATAACTTCCCAACTAACTAACTTGGTAAGTAACTACGGTAGCCGATTAGCCAGCTTAACTCGATACGAGTTAGTATATTAACCTACATACCCGCCCAAGCGCAGTACCACCAGCCCCTGGAAACGCTTCGCCAGCCCTCCACTTCCAACTACCCGGTAAACTAATTGCAATAAAATTTTAGAATGTCATTGAAGACATATCCGGAAACGGTTATCTAAGAGGCCCTCGCTATTCTGCTGCTATTATTAAGTGTTGTCTTTGGGGCACAAGGGGGGGAGGGGGTGCTATAAGAACTCTACGAGCACAAACGCGAGTATGCAAGGACAATCTCAACGATAGACAGACATGAGCGAGCCCAGAATCCATAACAAAAAAATTGCCCAATTGATCAGAAAGAAAAATTCCTACCACACAGCTCTCCCTCCCCATCACTCCCCCCGGGGGCTCTGACAGGCCCAGAGTCTCCGCCCTATCCACCACGAACCAATCATAAATTCGAGCCCCCCGCTAGCCTTACAGCCAGGAAATACATCTTCAATACAAGCTCGCTACCCTCTGCTCCACCTACGCATAACCCTGGATTCACTTCTACCCCCCTACCCTCCAGATCACCCTCGCCAGCTGGGTGGTTCCCAAGTTGAGCCGAACTCTAAAGTCGCCTTTCCAGAGGCCATACACGCGCCCTGGCCTCCACATCGCCTTGGTATCCACTAGGGGACTGTGCTTACACTATCCCTGGACCGGACTGTTTAGTCTGGTTATATCATCCTTCAGGCGGGCGATATGATGTTTGGGAGATTTGGAATTTTGGCGAAGGGTGAAGGATATATGCTTAGGATAGTACCATCTGTTTTTTTTGCTCGTTGTTCTTGTGATCTTAATTGAAAGTAGAGGTGAAGCTCAGCTTGCTAAGAGCCTATCGCATATCTCTCTTGGTCCCTTCTTGCGGCGCAGCGCGAAGTGAAACTACACAATCCCACCTAGACATCACAACCCACGAGCTGGCTGTCGCATGTGCAGTGTGTCCCCTCGGCGAATACAGCTAGGCGCGCCCGAGGTGGTGGGGGTGTAAGTGCTTGCTAGGATCTCCGGACACTCTTGAAGAGCAAATTTGGCGGGCATTCTGTATTGTGCAACGATAAAGGAGCGGCAGCTTGCTACAGCCCCTAGCCGTAAGCGGTTGTGTGTGTAAGTAAGTCATAGCCCTGCCAGGGTCGTCGCTTCTAAAATCGTCAATATCTGCAAAGGACCGATACCGGTGGCCTGTGAAGGTGGTGGAAGGGATAACATCCAACCGCCAAGAAAAAGATAGGGGGGAAGTCAGATATTCTACAAAAGATGTTACTTCTCCTGGTCTGCGAGTCCGAGTTAACTGGCCATCGGCCACCACTGTTCTTATAGGGTGCAAGCCCCACGAGTGACAATCCATGAAATCACGTGACTCGTGGTGGAGAGAAAGTCTTGCAGCAACACTCCTAAGGCAAGCACCCGCCGCCGTCGTCCAAACGCAACGCAGGCTTCCCGGGGAATTCGGGAACGTGAATACGGGAAAGGGGGGAATGGGAAAAAAGGAAGTGTAGTAAAACTAGGAAAAAGGAGCTTCCAGCAGTGACATGATTACTATCCTCATTCTCTCCGCGGTGATATAAAACCCCAAAAAACGCCGAATACCCCATGCCCGATCAACCAAGCAATCCAACCCACTCTTGTCAATGAAGAACCTGTTTGACTACTCTCACTCTCACTTTCTTCCTCTGCCAGTCCCGGGGTCCTCCTCTTCCTCACCCTCATCGCCAGATAATTCAAATTCCCTAGGCGCGATGGCGGCCTCTAGGTCCGCGAGCTCATCGCCTTCATCCACGGCAACACCTTGGTAGCCCTTCGCTTGTCGCTTGCGCTCGAGCATGCGTTTGTGGTACCAGGTGCAGATCGCCAGGGCAGAGAGTGATCCGAAGATGTCGGCAAGAATGTCCCAAGGGTCGAACTTTCGGGCCTGTTGGAGGGGTTAGTTGACTAGGCCGAGCAGGAGGCACTGATAGAAGGGGGCATATTACGGATAGGAGAGTCTGGAGGAATTCGCTAGACGTGGAGAGAAAGAGGGTGCATATCTAGCCGGGTCAGCAGGCACACCGCAAGAAGGTGAGAGTCCAGGAGCACTACGAAAAATGTGAGGTTGAAGACTCGACGACGGGATGTATCCAGTATCCAGTAGAAAGATATCTGTGATCTAGATATTAGCCTCTTGGCATGTTTACACGGGGGATAGATAGAAAGAACAGAAGGGGTGGAACCGTCAGAATGAAGAACACAGCATAACTGAGGAATTTATCGTTGATAGGAATCGGAGTGGTAGTCGTTCCCAGCCATAGCGAGAATAGCGATAGTATAACGAAAGCTATTGCAAAGGGCGTTCGGACCCTGTATAATGAACCTCTATTAGAGCAATACCAAATATAGGATGCGATATGATGATAGGGGATGAATACCTCATGTTTGTTCTCTCTCGTGTGTTGGTGTTTGTGAGAGCGACGATGGTCTGGCGTGAAGTGGAATAAAATCCGTGGACCAAATGATCTGCGGTGGACGTAACTGTTGCCAAGAATGTAATGACTAAGCCTGTGGTGTTACGGTTATGATAGGGCAGAGCCTTCTATTCTTTGAAGCATGCTGCCGAGCAGGGGTTCCCCGATTACGCTTTTCGGTTTTTCACAACGATTTTATTATGAGAGGGATAGCAATGACGGTAGCCTTCACATGTATCGAGCTATGGGTCAATGAGCCCCTCGGCGCTCACGGATTCTCACTCGAGCACTCTCGCTTCTGATATGAAGAAAATAAACAACAAACATAGTACCATAATCGTGAGAATGTATATTCCGCATATTCACCTTATCCCCTCAAGATCGTGGACTAACAACTAATCTATATACACAACATTCCCAGCCTTCTGTAC
>Ga0307517_10011267_pt1 | contig 12412 bp, 10 predicted proteins | sample 23_EM_MG_FD_194515 | JGI IMG/M metagenome (GOLD analysis project Ga0307517, IMG submission 194515) | Populus trichocarpa ectomycorrhiza microbial communities from riparian zone in the Pacific Northwest, United States - 23_EM | ecosystem: Host-associated > Plants > Roots > Unclassified | place...
TAGTCGACCTAATTTTAGGCTCACCAAAATTGGTAGAATGTTGTGAGACCTGTTGAAGCACGCTGGCCCATCCCCAAAGCGCCCGCCTGGCCATGAAGCCCAGCGGAGCCTGTGCGCGACCCCGGTGGTAGTGGTCGCTGAATAAAGTTGGTCTACGCGTTTGAGTTAGAATCAGTGGTTAAGGAAGCAGAGGCGCTCATAACTTACGAAGACCACGCTGGAGCCGTAGAACTTAAGAGATCGTTAATTGGACGATGGAAGGAGTAGACAAGATGAGAGGAGCGCACTGAGAAGCGTTCCGCAAGCTCAACAATGGCGATTACTGTTGCGAGTTAATAAAGGAGAAATGTCCAAAAAAAAAAACGAACACACAGTAGGCGTTCCATGGAATGGTACCTGGGACACGGCGGAGGGTGGCTCTCTCCTCTTCAGTTGGAAATTCGAGGCCGTCATGGATACCGCCAAGCTCGTATTCGTCCTCTGAATTCTTTTGGAAAGAATCGGTGTCGCTTTTCTTTATACCAAACGCCGCAGCGAATGCTGGGTCGTCCCTCAGGGTTGCATTGGACATGACAATGGCAGAAATTGCCTGAGTACGGCGTCGATAGAGGATAAAGCTGCCTGGGTGACTGACGAGGAGAAGCTTCTTTAAGTGATGGAAACGCTGCTTCTCTTCTGTATACCCACCCCCGCTTATTTATGCAGTGTGCGTTATTTTTAAATCGCCCCAGAGCGGTGCCAAGGTGAAAAATTATCTTCCCACAAAAATCGCGTCTTGTGGTGGGATAACAGCGTAAGACCCAAGTTGCGCCCTTTCCGAGCAGAAAGTTTCAGCTGGTTGAACCAGCCCTGGTGTCAGGGATCGCTTTTGGAAAAGTGGTCCTGTATTTCGTGGTAAGTGGAGAAGAGCAACTTGAAATGAGAATATATTTCAAGCTAACGCACCAACAATTGTCTCATCTGATCTCGGAATCTTCATGTTATGGGCTGTCCCAAAATAGTGGCGAAAGGGCGAGATGTGATCCTTTAGTTGAGGAAGATTTGAAATTCTCAAGATCGCCGCCTGCAGCAGATGTCCACATGGTAACCTGGGTTCGGACCCCTTGACAGCTCCGCCCTCATGTGCCATTCAATGGAGCTGCATCACTAACTTTCCGGGGATGTTGAACGTTCCTGAGTTCCCAGCAGGTGAAGATGTGGAAATGGTTGGTAATGTAGTAGCAGACAGAGTCCCAGAGACCTTGGGATATGAAGAACGGCCCGGGAAACGATGCCTCGACAAGAGAAGTGACGCATGCCCATTTAGACGAAAGCACCTCGCAAATATCTCCAGGAGGCTGACTTAGCCAAGTTGAAAGTCTCGAGAATGAACAACCACGACTCGGATACGCTGAGCGCTATACTTTGTTTGTCACTAAAGCTCCAGTCAAATAAAAAGCTAACAATGGTCGCTGGAGTCCAATCTCCTCTTACTCAGCCATCCACGATAACGACAGACGGTCCCCGTTTTACCAACAAACTCACATCGTCAACTGCTGTCGGCCATACTCAAGCGGCCCTAGGGCCTCAGAACTACGTCGACTTGGGAGAAGAGGCTGCCGTTTGTTGCAGAAACAACAATCCCGGAGTCCAACGGCGAACCCGAAAACTTGAATGGCGACAAAGGAAGACCAAGAGACCCTACGGCTTCTCGTGCAACATGTTTCTCGAGCGTTCTACGAACCCAAATTCACCATTATCATGGACCAGCTCGCAAGGCACCCGGTGTAAGTAGGCACATCCGCATTTCGTGGGTACTTTGGTGTCATGCAGATCTTCCTGATCCCCACTTCATTACATACAAACTTGATTCTTGTATATTATCTCTCTGTGCAGTTCCTGACGTTTTTGGTGCCATTGCAGCCTCAAAGACGATGATTTGGCGGGCCGGATGGGACTCCAGCCCAAAGAGCTGAACAAGGTCATTGCAGTGTTGTCAAATGACTCATTGGTGAAGATGTGCGTCTCGTTCTGTCTCACTCTCTATTCCTCTGGCTCTTGGGTTGGAATGCCAATTGTTCAATGTGCAGATATCGTCAGAACGAACTGAAGGAAGGCGCTCAGCGGAGTGTTGGAAAGCAGTACTATTACATTGACTACGAACATTTTTGCAACGTTGTCAAGTGGCGAATCGCCAAGATGAGGCATATTATTGATTCCACCCTGCGTAACGTGCGTTCCTATACTATATATTTACTCTTTCGTTTGAACATGACGGTCCATTATAGGAACTCGACAACAAAGGGTATATATGTACCCAGTGCAAAAAGTCCTTTTCTCCCCTAGAAGTCGACAAGTTGATGGACTTCGCAAGGGGGATGTTCATCTGTGACATCTGCTATGCGGAGGTCGTAGACAATGAAAATTCGGAGAGCGTTTTGGGCAGTAAGGATCGTATGCAGAGGTTCAACAACCAGATGCGTTTCATTCGGGAGGGTTTACAAAGGAGCGAAGCTATGGTGCTACCTGCGTAAGCTATAGTCGTTTCTTTGTCTCTGTGTTGACATTGACCTCCTCCACACAGATTTGACGTAGCTGCTTGGATCAAACTGAACCCTTCGGAATCAGATAAAAACAAATCCTCATCTGTCGTTGCTGGGCTCAAGGTTGCAGGAGCTGATGGGTCACGGAAGGAGGATGAGGGCGTGGGCGTGATGATGGCGATGGACAAGGATGAGTCCACACGTCGCCTGGAGAGGGATGCCGAGGCAGAGGTGAAGAGGCAACAAAACGCACTCCCAGCCTGGCATCTGAAGAGTACGATTACTGGGGATCTAACGGCGCTGGGAGTGAAGGAAAACGCGAGGGATGCGGCCATCGTCGGCGTTGGAGGAGCAGGTCAATTATCTAACGACGACATTTTGAAGGGACTGGGTGTTGTCGGCGGTTCCTCGAGACCAAATGGTCAAACAATGCATACTCAGTCGCGGGGTAATATGGAAGATATTAAACCTACCATCAATGTCGAGGCGGACAGTAAGTTTTCATTCATTTCCTTGCCTGTTTTCCTCGTTGACAACCTCGCCTCCAGTGTATGATCAATACTATGCTTCTCTCGCTGCTTCATCTACTGCAGCATCTGCACTAGCAACGCCCACCGGGACCGGTGTACCTTCCTCATCCTCGAATTCTCCCGACTTCCCTAATTCACATCTGTACGACGATGATGATGAGGACAAAAAGCCAAACGTGGAATACCTGGATTCGCTCAACGCGTATCGGAAGCGATCAAGAAGTCAGGAAGACGTTGGTTCAGCGGACAAAATCAAGATGGCCAAAATAGGCAGCAGCGGGGAAGTGAAGACCGCGAATGGTCATGCGAACGGTCAAACGAACGGTTTCCTGGGGGTGAATGGGCTCGGCCATTACGGGAATGGCAATAGATTCAGCGCAGAATTTCGGGATGAACTTATGCAGCCGCAAGCAGTGGATGAAGGATTGACAATACCGGAGGATGATCCTATGATTCTCGGTGAGTCCTAGCTATTTTTTTTTCGTTCTGTCGCTCATTGTCCTGATCACGTGTTTAATACAGTTAACGGTACTCCTAAACCTTACTCACAGGTTACAGAGGACGACCACGACCTAATGACCCCGGACGAATATACGGCATTCTTCGAGGTCATGCAAGCCCGGTCATAGTGCCAATTGAAGTCTCTTGATTAATTTTAGGCTACTATCCCCCCCACTTCGCTTCATATCAAACTGGGCCACATCAAATTCCACGATAGCACTTTGATGTCGTGGCTCATCAGGACGATATTTCCAATGATATTCGGTCTGGTGGGGATGATACTTTAGCCCTCGAGGGTTATGTTGGTCGAGATCTCATGTTGTTCTGCTCTTTTTTTCACGGGGGTAAATGAGGGGGAATATAGATGGATGAGGATCGGTGTACCTTAGGACAATGCATATATTAGTACTTTCTAATGAGATCATTTTGTAGTATCAGTTCGCAAGTTCGAGAATTTGATATTTTACTTGCATCTAGATGTGCATAGACAACTATGTAGTGCGGCTAGCGGAAGTGCCTACATATAGGTATAGGTCGGCCCGCCCCGCGCGAGCTCGACGTCCTCTCTGGTCTCGAGGATGGTAGCCTCTCCTGGAGATCTTACCATACAGGCGGCAAACTGCACAGCAATCGACCATTTCCCAGTTGCCACTCATATCAGTACCACCGGCCTTCTTGGTTCCGGAGCTTGTTGTTGTGGAGTTGGCAGAGCTTATCTTATCGCGGCAAATTGGCAAGACTTTCTAGTGTTGCGGTTGCAGAAGTTTAGCCCACGCGATGATCGTCGCTGGTTCTATACGATCGAGGAACCTAGATTTTCAAAAAATTTCATCAGTAAGAAAAACCGAAAAAATGAAGGTGAGAAACTGACCCAGCTGTCCCCTAATTCCTTCAAGTCAATCAAATCGGCGATGGCAGCGTCGAGGTGTTGATCTTCCCCTTCTGAGTATCCGTAGGTCCTGTCCAGCCGTTCGACAAGATGCTCGGCCGCCCCGACGTTCCTTGAAATGATGAACCCTCGAATCATCGAAGTATATATCACCATATCGTATTTTGGAACTTTGAACTTTTTCGGAAAACGCTTCCCAGTCCGCCATGAGGGGCGACTCATCCGAAAATGGGCATTTTTCTCCAGCCTGTCAAGGATGGAGAATGCCTCTTCCACGTGCCCTCCGCGGGCATAAAATCCAGCCACCTGGGAGAAGTGATATCTGGTAGGCAGAAGTCGACAGGTGAGCATGTCGCGGAGAATCGCCGTGCCAAAGTCGGGGCCATAGATGTGCATTAGAGGCGCGAGGAATGGGGTGAAGGCGGCGGCACCGACGTACCTCCTCCGCACTGTAGGAACGAGTGGGTCGGCAGCAGCAATAACACTGTTCGAAGTAGCGTCCTTTCCGGTTCGGGCGAAAGATACCAATTCGTCGTATAAGCGTTTGACGTCAGCGTCGTTCTTCGTCGTTTTGGCCAATGCTTCCCAGATGAGGTTGCAGTGTTCGGCCAACGGCCAAACCTTGCCTACGGGGAGCGAACGTCCGTCGTTGAAGTCGTAGAATCTCCTGAGGTTCTTTCCTTGAAGATTTTGATGTCGAATAAAATCTAGACGTTGAAGAACGGCTTCACGAGGAACGCCGCTGAGATGGAAGTGGTCTGCGAAGGCTTTGATGACGAGGTCGTATTTCTTTAGTCGGCGATAGAAAAGCATCTCTGCAAAAACAAAATTTCGTGTCGCAGGAAAATTATTTCGAATGGCTTTTTCAATCAGCATCTTCAATGCAATTGTTCTACCTGTCGCCAGGTAGCCGTTCATAAAGTTAACGAGTGTCGAATGGTGTGGGATTTCGGTGGAGGAGCCAATAGTATTTTTCAAATAGCGAAGACCCAATGCGAGGTTCTTGCCAAAGTCGAAAGGGTCGGCTATTTTGGCTCGAGGGGGGGATCTGAAGTCCTGCAAGTCGATGTCCCGCGTATTTCCAGATCTCGTGGAAGCTACAATGCGGAGCTTCTTGATGACAGGAGTATAGGTCGGATAGTTGACTCCCAAGCGAGTGTGTCGCAAAAGCGTATCGTAGGCGTCAATAGGTAACTTAAATCGTGGGTTATTTGGATCAGGTAACATATCCAATGCTTCCGACAGGCGATTGTTGTAAGTCAGGGCTCGAATCGCCATTCCGCGAGACCATTCGAAGATATAATCTGGCATGTCTTTAGGCAGATCTGGCGGATGCCTTTTGCAAAAATTCCGATAGGAAAGATTGAACTCTTCCATGAAGGACTGGACGGCTTCGGCATTGGAATGGCGAATGATAGTAGAAGCAATTTGAACTGCCACATCGCGAGCGTAGCCCTTCGACACGAGTGTAAGCGAGAACCGACGAAGGAGGGTAATGTCGGTCAGAGGTGCATTTAAAATTGGCCTCCATTTTTGAGCGAAACTGCGGTCGGAAGACGCATCTCGTGGGGGGATGAGGGTAAGCCACGCGAAAAACTCTTCGATTTGCTCAGGAGACAAAAGTGACTGCTTCCTGAAAATCGCAACGGCCGCATTTTCAAATTCGGTAGAAGGTGAGATGTCGACTCCCAAATCCTTCATTTCTTGAAGCAGGCGATATGCCTTTGTGTATTGCTCCGTCTTGACGAGGTCGACCAGAACTCCAGTGGAAACAGAAGCAGAATGATCCTGCGCATTTGTCGACAAATGTTCGAGGTATTCTTCGGCCGGGTCCTCAAATATTGAACAGTCCGCTGTTGGCTCTGGAAGGAGGGGCGGCAATTGGGCTTCGATGAGTTCGGTAATGGACGGTTTGGGGGCTATGGATCCATCCTGAATTCTCTGATAATCCTCGCTGCTCTCTTCGAACACGTCGGCGCTCTGCGCCAGCCTTGACTTTGGAAGTGAGGCGCTCTCTGCAGCAGCCAAACTCGCTTCTATCCGCGAAAGATATTCAGGCGTGCCGAGCTGTTTAACAATGGGTATGATTTCGTCCTTCACAAAATCCGTATGTCCCCGGGTAGCCAACGACATTCCAAACTGCGAAAGAAGAGGTATATTTGGCGTCTCTGGGGTTACGAGAATGGACTTTATTTGTCGAAACGCGTCCAGGTCTCCGCTGGCGGTGGCAAAGTCGATAATATCAGTGATGACTTCACCCGCGTCCTCGAAATTCCCTCGCTGGACGAGGACAACAAGTCGCCGGATGGCATCCACGTCGTCAAAAACGTCAATTGGATAGGCGTTCCTCGTTTTCTCGTTGCTATCTGGTGAGTCGACGAAATGGTGTGTTTGCCGAAGAAAAACTGTCGCTGAATGACGGGTCCGTGGTGAATTTGATAGCCAGCGAGAATGAGGGAGTAAATTGAGCTGCCTGTGGAGATGTGCACGACCTACATGCACACCCTGTGCGCGTAGGACCGGCCATGAGGCTGGCAGCATTCAGAGAAGCCCCGAGAATGTGAAGACGAATCGCAGTGAACGGCGACGAGAACTTTTTGTCACGATTGTTATGTCACGTCACAAGGCAAAGATGGTTGAAGGATGGTTCGCCTCCGACCTCATATACCACTTTGCCCGCTGGTCGAGCCGCCCGCTTAGAACATCCTATTTTTTTCCTATTAATCAACCTATATTTGTCCATCATGCAGAATGTGTCCGATAGTCCGCCTCGCGCACCGCCAATCAAGTACACCGCACCTCTGGGAACTCGCTGGGATAAGGAGAAGGCAGCCGCTGGTGGTGCAGCCGCGTTCGATCTGCCGACAGACCCTAAGAGTATTGGACCGTGGATCCTTGGCGAATGTGTTGGAAAGGGTGCATCTGGGCGAGTCAAAATTGCCAAACATCGCCGAACTGGCCAGCTCGCCGCTGTCAAAATCTTGCCCGTAGCCCCTCTTGTCAATTCTCGCGCATCTCTTGCGACCCAGCAGGCGAAATCTGACAAGCAGCGCCTTGGTATCGATCGCGAGATTACCATGATGAAGCTCATGAACCACCCAAATATCATGCGCATCTATGATGTCTACGAAGGCGACAAGGAGCTTTTTCTCGTCTTGGAATACGTCGAAGGTGGCGAGCTGTTCGATTTTCTGGTTAACCGAGGAAGACTCCCACCGAACGAGGCTCTGATTTACTTCAGACAGATTGTCTATGGACTCAATTATGCTCACACATTCTCTATCATTCATCGTGATCTAAAGCCAGAAAACATTCTTATTGCTTCGCTTTCACCTCCACAAATCAAAATCGCCGATTGGGGTATGGCCGCTTTTGCTCCTCCTACGCTTCAACTGGAAACAAGCTGCGGTTCTCCTCACTATGCTAGTCCTGAAATCGTAAATGGCGAAAAGTACCAAGGAAACGCCACGGATATCTGGAGCTGCGGTGTTATTCTGTATGCTTTGCTCACTGGGAGGCTCCCTTTCGACGATAAGAATGTGCGCACTCTTCTTTCCAAAGTCAAGAGCGGGAAGTATGAAATGCCATCCTGGATCGACCCTCTTGCTCGAGACTTACTCAGTAAAATGCTTATCGTCGACGTCAAACAACGTATTACCGTAAGTAATATTTGACCACGCCACAAGGGTTCAAACGTTCAAGTGTTAACATTATGATTCTCTAAAGATTCCGGCGATACTTTCTCACCCCTGGTTACTCTCACAACCTGCCATACCGTTCTCTGTCGATGGAGCCTCGTATACTCTTCTGGCTCCACCTCTTCCTCCTTCGCCCAGCATCTTGGCCCGTCCTATTGTCTCTCCTGATAAAATCGACTCGGAACTTTTCTCTTCCCTGCGCATTATCTGGGGTCGTCACACGGACGCACAAGGAGACTCTATCAGACGCGATCTCTGCGCTCCTGCGGGCCAAGGCGTTCACGCGAAGGCTTTTTATTTCCTGCTTGGGAAGTACCGCGAGGAGTCTTACAGAATCAGAACCAAGGACGCCGAACATGAGTTACGGCAGCGGTCAATGACATCCTCGATTGACCTCGAGACCCTTAAGTTCAACCTTGGCTGGGAGCTCGAGCATTCCAGTGGTCTCCGAAAATACGAAGTACCGAATCCTCGTCACATATTCTCAACCCCTCAGGAATCTTCGACGACCACCATGTCTGAGGCTGCGCCGTCATATTCTTCTCATATTTCGACGGGCCCTCCCAGCGTCATCTCTCGCAAGAGGACAATTACTGACGGTAGTATTCCATCGAAAGACCGCTCTCAATCCCCTGCCGGTCCCCGTCCCCCTCCTAGGGATGAAAAAGTACCAGTAGAAGGCCAAAAGTCTCAAATATCAACTCGTCAAGGTGCCTTACTGGCCTTCAGCTCAACTGAAGCCCGCCCGAAACCTTCCTTGGGAGTGGGCCGTGGTGGTCCTCGACCTTCCCCTACGTATCGGGCGTACACGACCTCCATGGTTTCCGATGGCAGAGGAAACGATCAGGTGGGACCGACGTCGATGGGCTTCTCTCGCAACTTGCAGCAAATCCAGGCCAGAACTGCTTATGCTGCGACGCACAGACCCAAGTCTTCTGCGGGCCCAATCTCACCTTTCGTTGATGCGGAAAAGAAGGCCATGTTCTCACCATCGCTGTTGCCCAGGTCTCCTGTCTTGAGAATTGGCGAGCTAGGCCCCAGCCGTCAGCCGTTGAGCCCGAAAATCCTTCCTTCGATTGGTGTACCCTCACTCGTGGACGTGAACCTGCCGCTTCTGACTTCGCCGAGGACGGAGGACCCACAGCTCCAACGTACCATGGACGACATTACTCAGAAGGTGAACGATCTCGTTCAGGCTGTTACTCAAGCGCCGACCATCATCGGCGATGGAAAAGAGGTGGCTAAGACGATCACACATACGAAAACCAGCGGAGATAAGGAAAATCAAAGTCTGGATGAAGGTTGGAGCCACGTAAGTGCGGAAGGCGACCATTCTGGCGGAATCGGCCTGGGAATGGGTGTTATCGTCAATCGAGACGTCGGAAAAGATGTGGCAAATGTTGGACTCCCAGTTATTTCTCCCACGAAGGTGAAGAAGGAGAAGGAGAAGAAGGCGAGACGTGAGTAACCCTCCGTTCACCGATGGTATATTCCGTGACTCAATCCCCATGTGCAGCTCCTCCACTTGAATTACCATCTCAAAATCCTGGCAGGCGCTCGACGTTTGCGATGCTTGCTTCACCCATCGCCCTGTCGTCACCGATCCACCCTCCGCCGTCCAGTAGACTTCTGACTTCTCCTGTCGTTGGAGAATTCAAAGGTTGGTTCTCAAACCTGTTCAATTGGAAAAATTCAAACGGGCAGGGTGGTATCTTATACTCCGTTGACGATATCTACCGAACCCGGTTAAATGTTGCTGGATTACTTGAGAATTTGGGCATTACCACGGGCCACAACACCTCGGGCGAGTCTTCTCTGACAGAGCAGATTGAAATCCTTGTCTGTCGACTCGACCAACCTTGCGTGGACCCCGCCACAGGAATCAGCCTGAAGAACGTCCGGTTCCGGGTAGAGTTCAGAGCTAGTTCGGGGCTATCTGATCCACAATATTTGATGTCTCCGAATTGCGAGGAGAGCCCTTACATCTTGGCGACGCCCGTTGCTCCAAATTCGAGCCACTTGGCGACCCCCAGTAGTTCGCGACCACGCGCAAGCATTCTATTGGGCAGAACCTCCTCCAATAGCAGTTCTTTTCCTAGCTCAGCGGGATTGGCCAAGTGGGATTTCCCGCCCGGCTGTTTATGCGCCATCGCCCTGGTGCATGAAAAGGGATCGATGTCGACATTCAGAGCGGTGTGGAGGAAGCTCAAGGACGAGTATAATGCGAGCACGGCTTATCCGTGCTTCAGCCCCGCGATTCCGAATACACCGTATGCGGAGAATCAGAGGATGGTATTGTAAGCTTGTGTGTGACTTGTTCGCTGATTTGGGACAGCGCTCAGGTTCGGGATTAAATGGGATGTTTGACAGCATACGTTACAACATTATTTTTGGCAGTTCACCGCTGCTTTCAGAATCTATGTACTCGTCACAATCAATTTTTGTACGATTGATACCAGGCCAACATATTCGCCCAGTCGTTCAGTTTCTGGTTTTCGACGGACCGACGGGACCGGTGTTTGTTCCTAAGGGTCTTGCGTACACAAGACCCCACAAATTTTGGCAGGCATTCTCAATCAACTCATTTTCAAAGCTCGGACATACGCTCCGTGCAAAAACAAAAAGGAGAACAAGTTACGGAAGGATCCACTTTAGTAAACGCATATTCTTTAAGAACTCCGATGGCTCTGTGGAGATGTTGAACGTCGCCCTAAAAGCTTGTCACCGATATGCGTAACATTTGGCAAATCCTGCGGGCCTGTTGATACATGACTCATCACAGGCTCGGCCGTTAGCTCTGTTGTGTGAATGTGAAGCTAAACGCCGAACAGGTTTGAGGAAATCCGTGGAATTTGAGGGGAGTAAAATAGTTCGAAGGGTTCCTGGTGGAAATACAGGTTCTCTTTGTTCAGTTCACTCGTTCGCGGCCTCAGCATTAGTATTTAGTGGCGTGTTATTCGGATAGTTAAACCTCTGCACATAGTACTCGCCGCCGTTGAGGGTCTAGAACTAGTCGCCATTGGCCTAGTGGAGCAGACAAATTGGTCGGTGGCTCAGAGCCCGTGTAATAGTTTTTTATAAATAACTCCTCATGTCCTCAATCTAGCGTTCAATTAACAGGCTCTTCCAATGGATTGGAGACCAATTTGCTAATGGTAATTCTTATCTTCATTTTGTTCAACTACATATCTGGAGAATGGTGTCTCCACACATCAATCACGTCAGCCAATGGAAGGTGATTCAACTCATCACTCAATCTCCATGACTCGTGCTATTTTGGGATGCATCCAGAGATGCACCCAATGATGTGGATCGATGTACTGCCTTACATAGCCTGCAGTGACCACTTCTTCTTTTTCTTAGTTGTCACAGATGATTTATTGATACCTTGCTGATTCTTGTTGCGTCAGGAATACCACAGCTCCCCCAGCACACCTCACCTGCGGTTGCAGGGTGGGTGACTGCTCCTGAATCTTATCGTAAAGCACGTTAAAGGGGAGGGGAGAGCTCTCTGTATGCGTTGTTTGCACATGGTGGTTACTCGTTGCTTTCGGGGAAAACCCAAACCCAAGGATTCGGTGGGAACCCGGAATTTCCCATGACCTGGGAACGATTGTTACTGATAATGGGGCTATCCATTTAAGCTCCGGCCATTTCTGGACGAGCGTTCAATCAGTTTGGCAGTGGAATTAGTGTGGCGATTTCCTGAATTCATTGGTTGATAGTAAGTATGACTTGTAGTAGACGTGTGTGACAGGCAAGCGTAAAATGCCACTCGCTATGAAAAAATCGTTAGTCATTGCCTCAATTTGGATTCGGGAAACAGGGGCATGTAGCACGAGCACAAGGACATCAATTGTGTCAACAAAGGAAAATATAGACCTGCATTTAAAATTAAGAGGCTGAAGTTGGACTAATACTAACTTTGTGATCCCTTTCTCCTTAAGCAGGAGAGATGGATCCAGGAAGCAGTCGCCATTCTTGTATCAATGACCCTTGATGATGATTATTCCCGAATGGTAAAAACGGGGGTGAAAAATATTTATACTGCGTGGCACTGGTGTGGGGACGTACACGCGGCACAACGGCCGCCCGCAGCACGTGTGATTTGAACAAAGGGCGGAAGAGACAAGTTTTTCATTTCACAACTTGTATTCCACGAAGGTGACTCCATGAAGTGGCATTGTTCTTTGGCACGAGTGCACCACGTTAGAAAACGTTCCCACCAGGCTACGGGCTATACAGGGCAGGGGTAATTGGCCTGCATGCTTG
>Ga0307517_10011269_pt1 | contig 12409 bp, 14 predicted proteins | sample 23_EM_MG_FD_194515 | JGI IMG/M metagenome (GOLD analysis project Ga0307517, IMG submission 194515) | Populus trichocarpa ectomycorrhiza microbial communities from riparian zone in the Pacific Northwest, United States - 23_EM | ecosystem: Host-associated > Plants > Roots > Unclassified | place...
CACTTCAGGCAACCACCTACCCCCCCCACCTTAGGGTGAATGCTTCCACTTGAAAGACTGCCCTAAGAGGGGTGAAATTCTGGGGGATCCACCACTTCTACCTAGGAACTTCCATTTCCAGGCCTTTTTGGGGGCTGGGACTTCCCAAATCTCCTAATGAATTCCCAAAATTAGTGCTGGAAGTTCTTTATAGTTGGTAGGGAGTTTCTTTTTAGTTCCATGAAGCTTCCAAGTTGATATCAAATTCCCTTGGGAATTCTTTACCTTTTTATGGAGTTCCTCCTTTATAATGGAAGTTCCTCCCTTATATTGGAAGTTTCTCCCTTATATTGGAAGTTCCTCACTTGTATTGGAGGTTCCTTCCAATTTCAAGGGACTCCCATACCTTGGGGCCTTTTAATTATTTGGGAGCTTCTGCCATTTGGGAGCTTCCACTTTATGAAATACTTGTAATTAATTTATTCAGATTTCCCATGGAGTTTCAATTAACTTGGCAATCACAATTGTACTGGTAACACAAGAGTCAATATTTACAATATAAATTATAAGATGCCACAACAGCTATCTGCTTTGTTGGGGGTACTCCACCTGTTTACTTGGTTCAGCATGATCTAATTCTTATGTCATCATGACACCCACGCGTCTGTTTACCTTGGCAGTCACAAATGACGGACTCGATCACATGACGGTTCCTCCCGCCAATCTATATGCATTCGCACTGCTTCAAAAAAAAAATGAATAAAAAAATGCATCCAATTGGGGTTATTCAGTATGACACTCTACCGCTTCCAAGGCCTAAGTAACTTATTTATTATTTTTAGGTCCCAAGACACCTGAACTTCAAGGCTTCCTTTGATTCTATTGAAATCATTCAAGTTCTCAAAAGGCCTGAGCTCAAGAACGACTCAAAAAAAGATATACCACCCATAATGCACTCATGGTTCCCAGATTCTAATGCACTAACAAAATCTATTGCAACTCAATGATTCTAACAAAGTTATAACAATTCTATCTAAGACCACTGTAGTTCTCATCATCCACATAATCATAGTCATCAGCGGGTGGGGGGTAATGGGGATGCCTGTTGTAGTTAGCGTAATAAAGATGGTCAGTGTTTGATGGACCCATCGGAGGCAGCTGATAACGGGGTTGTGGAGCGTCGAAACAGTGAGAAGGGTGGTACATGTCGTCAGGATAGTTCGCAAAGTGTTGGTAAGGTACCTGTGGACGTACTTGCAATCCTGGCCGACCAGAATGCAAGTACATCGGTTGTTGCACCTGCAATCCCCTGCCAAGATGCGCCATGGACCCTCCCGAATGTTCCACTTGTTCACTTTCATCCAAGTCCGCCCTCTTTCGCTTGTGAGATGCATCTAGCTGGGGGCGTCGAGTGGAGTGCGGAATAGTGGGTAGTTGTTGATTTGTCGTCCGAGGCACATCCAGGTGGAGGGGTTGAGAGGAGGGGTGAATAACAGGTGGCCGTCGAGTTGTACCAGGGCCTCGTGACTTGGAACGGACATCCTGGTTCGGCGCCGAGATAGCAGACTGTGCATGGTTGACACGGGGTCGCTTTGTTGGTCTTGGTCGGGTATCCTCTGAGAACGTTGGCCGGTCTGGGTGATGCTCTACCTCAACATTAGGCAGGCGTTGAGCAGGGATGTTGTGGGATCCTGGCTCCCCTTCAGATCCGGATGAGGTTGGTGACAGTTCACGACGTGAAGGGCGGCCGCCAGACGCAGTAAATGGAGCCAGGGGAGGCTCGGGCTGGTCTTCAGCTTGTTCGTCGTCATTGGATGCCTGCAGCTCCTCTTCCTGCATCTGCTGCTGGGACTTCGTCGCCAAGTGAGACTCAGACTGGTCCTCGTTTTCTTCATTGTCGTCAGATGCTTGCGGTTTCTCTTGCCCCATCTGCCGTTTATACTTCGTTGAATGTCTGACTTTAAGAAGAACCTTGCCATCCGCATCGATGACAAGCGGAATGTTTCGCTGATTTTTCAGGGATAGAGAACGTTCCTCTGCAAACCATTGTTAGCGAAGAATCATATAACGAGGGAAATAGCCATACCATCGCTCCATGAAACAATCCTCATCACTGTTTCAGACTCTTCGTCGTCTGGGAATTCCGCAGCTTTGTCCCGACCTGCTACCGCTCTTTCAGCATCCTTTCCACTGACGTCCTTTAGTTTGAATCCAGAAGTGCCAGGACACCGTTTTCCTGGGAACCAATTGAGGAGAGTTAACTGGTTCTCAAACGCTTGGTCAGTCCAGCTTGTCCATTTCATCCGAATTGCAGTTCCTTTCACAGAGCTGGCTCTTCGTGACTGCAGGATTCGTTCTAGGTAGTGGTCGTCAGCGATGGCAATTAATGAATAAGTAAATATCAAAGCATACCTAAGTCCTTACGATAGAAATTAGCGAAGCGTCGGGCATAATAATCCCGTTTCGACTCCGTTGACTTGCGAATTTCGACGGTCTCATATTGTGTTTGTTCGACCTTGTCCATCTCTAAGCTCCTGTTGAGATTTATGTAGGAAATAAGCAAAAGCGTCAAGGAAAGGCATCACAGGATTTAAAACGTACCGAAACATGGTCACATAATCCAGGGTTTGTTGGGTGATTGTCGTGGCCTTCTTCATTCTAAGTTCTTTATATGGAGGTGCTCCTCCCCAAGCTACGCTAGAATTGGTGCCATTGGGATTTCCCGTCGTATCGATAAGATACCCGAAGAGAATCAAGTTCGACTCTTGATATATCTCAACAGACTAAAAGAGGCGTATATGGTTAGCACCTCAGGGACCGAGAAGAAACCAAGCAGATGACATACCAAGTTCGTAACAAGCTTTGCATAATGACCAATCGTAAGATCGAATTTTCCTGATTTCTTGGTTTCATGGACATTGGCTTGGAGGCGCTCTCTGTACCATTCAATTTGTGGTCGAAAGAGCTCGGTTACTGCCGCTAGATCGATGTTTTGCTCACCAAGCGAGGCAATCTGCGCTTGGTATTCCGCCTGGACAACCTTCGCCCATTCGCTGCCTGGCACTATAAACGATATCAAGTCAAAATAAATACGAATGTAATTGAAAAATGTACGAACTGCCTTTGGGTTTCTTCTTTTCCCCACACGATGCATACCATGACTGATAGGCGTTCCATGGAACCAGAGCCCGAGGTATTGCATTTTCATCGCCTACAAGTCGGAAGAGAGTTTTAGGAGGCTTGCCGCAAGAACGGGCGAGGTCCTCCATGGCAGTGATGTAATCCTTATGGAGAGTGTAAGCTTGGTCCTTGACTGATTCTGGAAGGGGCCCAGATCGATGTTGAAAATCTTCATCCTCATCATCGGCCTGCTCGCCATCCTCGCCTTCCTCTTGTTGATCCGGCTGATGTGCCTTTCCTTTCCGACCCTTCGGTTGGGGTAGTGAGCGAAACTCAGTCTCCTGAATGTAGTCCACTTCTGCCCGGAGATCGTCTTCTTCGAGTTCATCAACAGTCGGCGAGTGTGGCCGACCATACTCTCTTCTGTGCTGACGTTTCGCCTCCTTGCCGCGTTCTGTTTCCGAGAAATCGGATCCAGAAGTTCCACTTTCCTCTGGATCGTCAGGCCTTGGAGACAAACTGGCAAGGGGTGGCTCCGAAGGAGATGGCAGATCCATCCGGAAACCGATCATCTTACTTAAGATGAGGGGGTCGGTCTCATCGTTCAAGTTGTCGAGTGGGTTTGGGAGGGTAATAGGGCTTTTAAGCCCTGGTAGAAACGTGGTGTTCTCCATCCCTGCGCCTGGAGAGGGTGGGCAAGGTGATAGTGAAACCCGGCTTGCTTGGCGCAGGCTGTTGCGACTATACTGACGAAGACGAGCCTGCGGTGGTGTGTCGCACTGCAGAGAATGCGGAGGTGAGGGACGGGATGGAGAAGAGTGTGTACTCGCTGGAGTTGGCACCGGAGATGGACGCGGTGTACTCGCTGGAGGAGTTGGCGCCGGAGATGGACGCGGTGGCAGCAGGGTCTGAGGAAGGGCTGGAGCAGGAAAAGGTGGCACGGACATTGCAGGTGAAGCTCGAGGAACAGGGCCCGCAACAGGAGGATTTGAAAGAGGCGGCGCTGATGTTGCAGGTGGAGAAGGTAGAGGAGCAGGGGCCGGAACAGGAGACTCTGAAAGAGGCGGCGCTGACGTTGCAGGTGGAGAAGGTAGAGGATCACCTTAGGGCGCTTGAGTACATAGCGTTTGCAGTTAGCAAAAACACTTACGAGTCTGATTCGTTTGGGGTTGCTTCGGTTGCTTCCATCCTGCACGCGTCGACATAAAAAAACGGTCCTCTTCTTCGGAGGTCTGAGGTTTCTTGCGAGTCGTTATTGGTCGAGGAACCGGACGAGGTCGGGATGGTGCAGCTGGGCTGGATATACCATTCGAAACCGGTGGAGGAGGAAGCTGAGGCAAACCGTCAGATAGAGATTGAACTGGAAACGTGACGAAACTCACTACTCTTTTCCGGGTTGGTGGTTCTCGACGCGGGGGAAGCGGGATGTCGGGCACAGGTGCGCGTTGAGATCGCGTTACGCGATCAGGGTTTGAAGGTTGGGCTTTAGACTTGGGAGGCATAGCGTGGAGTAAATAACTGTAGAGGTGGTGCGAGTCAATGTTATAGGTGAAAGAAATGGGGCTCCCACCTGGGCTAAATCAGCCATTCTCATCATGGGCCAGTGGGCCAGGATAGTTCCTAGCGGGTAATGTCATGTGTTTCTCCATTGCGTACTCGCTGGCCCAAGAGGGTGAAAGCGCCAAAAAAGGTATTATAACATGTATGTAGGATGAATTACAAAAAGACAGTGTTACACGACAGCAAAAAAGGGGCAATCAAATTGGTGGCAGGGTGTGGGGGACAATGGCAGCGCGAGCAAAGTGGTCGAAGAAACATTGTGTATAGAAATGGGCCACGGCCCACTCGACCTGGTGAAACTCTCGTTCTGACAGATCATCTACCCCTTTTGTAACATGGAACTGAGCCCCCTCGAATCCCCTCCACGTTTGCATAACTGTCCGCATCGCAATGATGGAGCATCGTTGAGCTCTCCAGTTGGTTGCCCCTAAACCCTCACGCGCCGAAGTGATGGGAACCACTGCCAACGACGTTCGCCCAGGGAAACAGGCCAAAATCAGCTGATCGCGCGATGGCCCATCAACCTCCCCTACCGGTATGTGTGCCCGACGATCCAAGGCCTTGAATTCAAACCGAAAATTGAGCTCGTAAATCTCCCAGAGAATCTCCTGCGCCACCTGGACTGGAGGAACACACGTCGACGATAGTGTTTGGCCCCGCCAGTTGATGTCCAGCAACGGCCCTGAGTTCAATGTCACCTCCTCGTCTGTGTTGAAGCATGACTCGAGCAGGGTGTAAACGATATCGTGGTGCTTTTGACTCAAACTGGTTTTCTCGGAGATGTCGCGTTTCGGAGGAGCGGTGGGGTTGTGATCCAGAGGTAAATTGAGGAGTGGCCGCCAGAATTTATTACTGAATGTACTTGCAGACGAAGAGAATGCCAGGCGATAAATGAGAGCATCTCGATACTTGACCCAGTTCGCGAAATATGTCGTTTGTCTTTCCACACCGGTGACGCCGACGAAGAGTCCTGGTTCAGGAAAGGCATAGCCAGCGTCTGCGGCTGTAGTCTCGTACACAACCCGTTTAGGATCGGCAACGACATGGGACAATGCGGAGCGCCATGTTGGTATCGCTGGAGGCATCAAGGGGCTGTTGGGTTCAGCGAACTTGTTGCGATCGGAGGAGCGGCCAGGCGGGGGCTTGCGATCTGAAGTATATCTATGTTAGATAGGAAATAAAACAACTGTTAGCCTTGACTTACAAGGTGCTGGTCTTCGGTTGTCTTTGGGCCGAACCGCGGGTTCAGATCGTCTGACATTTGACGCAGGTGTAGATCGTTCGACATTTGATAAAGGTAGTGGTTGGCTTGCAGAACTGGTCGACGCACTGGGTTCTGACACATGCCTAGTATTGAAGGGATCCCCAAATGAAAAAAAATGCCGGGAGTACTGCGAAAAGATCTTGTATTTAAGTGGATTGGAAGGAGCGCCGTCGAAGAAAACACGGTAATTGTTGTATGCACTATCAAGACACAAATGGTCCTTTGGGTCCTGAAGCTGCACGAGGGAATCCACACGAACGGACCCAGCCAATTTGGCAGGACGAATGAGCCATACAGGGATTCCAGCACGGAACAAAGCATCGCAATCGGTGATGGAGGAGACGAAGGCACCGACTGTACGATATGGTTTCGATGACGGTTCGACCAAGTTTCTCATGCGAGGCTGGTATATGCACATGTAGTGATACGCGCCAATGAACTCCAACATGAAGCGTTGAAGCTCTGCGAATGCGAAGCGAACTTGACGACGTGTCATTGGTAGACATTCGAATACTTCCAAGTATAATTTGACGACTCCAAGAATATTGGCAAACATGGGGATTTTGTTCGGAAAAGAATCATCGCTCCAGTATTTCTCCGCCTTTGTCTGTAGATTGGCTGCCACCGCCTTGAGTTGTTGAAGGGTGCTCCGCGAAAGATTTCCGAGACCAGACAGTGTACGACCATGATGAGGTATGAAGTGTTCGTCGTCTACAGCACTAGAGTACAGGATATGGGTGGCGTTTGTAGGGTCCAACGTTTCTGGGCGACGAGGGATGGCAGCAAGATGGCAATGTTCGTCAATGAACGGCTGCGGCCAGAGGAGAAAATCGTCGATTCCAAGTCGACAGTCCATTTTGAAGGTCATCCGAGAAGAGGATGGGGGGGTGTAAACCACTTTCGCATTAGGGCTTGTGATGAAATAGTCCCCGTTCAGGGTGACCGCCCCAACTTTGCCTTCGAACGATTTAAGGGCTATGATACCAATAAGTAGCGATCAAGAATTTGAACAAAGATAAAACGTACGAGTGGATGGGTCTCCTTTGAGACGAAGAAGGATATTTGGATTTTGGAGGAGATCTTGAGGAGTAACGGTCTTCGGAGGAAGACCAAAATTAGAGCGCTAAAGTCTAGCATAAGAAAGAAAAAACATACCGATCCAAAGGAAGGTTGGGTCGAATGGGGGCGTATTTCAATAAACTCTGCAATGAATAAAATCAGTTAGATGGGCTTATTTGTTGCGATGAATCAGTATTACGAAGACGAGACATGGAACCTTTGGGATATTAATGAGGATCGGTATTGATACAGGACATGGGACTGAATGACAAACTCACGGATTGTTGAGAAATGGTGGGATAGCTCCAATAGCGGTGAAGGGTCTTGGTGAAAAAATAATGGTGGTAATGGTGGTGAACAATCTTGAAGAGTAATAGCGTAGAATGTACGGTGGGCTCGTTGAACGACTCAGAGTCTGATTCAACGGTGTTGTGCGCGAGAATAGAACAACCGATTCAAAATCTAGTTGTCTAGTATGGACGACTCAAAGTCTTGTCCACGATTTGAATAGCGAGGTGAGTTGGCGGCGCCGAGCGAACGTTGAATGTTGAACGTTGATGACAAGTGTGATTTTTTCTACGGTCACGCATTGTTTGGCCAGGTCGTAACACAACAATCAACAACTTACATTCTTTCCTCCCGCCAACCTCGACACTGGACAACGCTTTCCACGTCGGATTAGACTTTGAGTCGGTCCGTCCAGGCAACAAAGACTTTGAGTCCGTTGCTCTGGTTTTCTGGCGATGCAGACTTTGTGTCGGTCGCGCTCAAGATCACTTTCATATTTTCGCCCTATCCCTCAAGTTACCCGGCGTCTGACCGTTGCTCGCCCTCAGGAATACTCACAGGTATCGTTGTTAGGCGCTCGATTCATATGTGGGCGGTTCTTTTTATGTTCTTTTTTGTTCTGCCTCTAATTTACTACACAAGGTCTACAACTCGATATGAACCGAAGGTATGTATACCCTCAATTCCATTGCTACGTTAATCTTATCATGTTTATTTAAGTCTACCTCTGGTCTATCGCGTCAAGTCGAACGCCTCGACTCTATTGCATCGGGTCTATACGCGTTCGACGCGTCAAGTCTATACGCGCCGAACGCGTCGAGTCTATACGCGTCGAACGCGTCGAACGCGTCAAGTCTATATGCACCGAACGCGTCAAGTCTATATGTATCGAGTTTATATATACACCTGTTTCCACACACCAAACTGGTGAGATCATAGCGAGTATCCTTGGGACTTCATGACTTACAGTTCACAAGATTTCTCAATCAATAACACCTCAACCTTTATATCAGACTTCGCTCCACCAAGGCAATTGAGACTTTGAGTCCGTTGCTCTGCCTTCCTTACGAGTCAATTTTGGCTTGATCACTCTCGAATCTCAGGACCCTCACGAACATATTCAAGGTTTTTCTGGCTTACCTATGAGCCGACCAAAGTCCTCCAGAGCTAAACGAAAGGGCGTCGACGTTTTTTTCCTGCAGAGGGTAAGTACGTCCGAATCTCGGAATGAAAATGGACTCACAAAAAAGAACAGAGACATTGTCAAAACCGTCACGAATATATTCAAAGACTTTTCTTGCTTACCTAGAACGCGACGAACGTGCTCCAGAGGCAAACCAAAGGGCGTTAAGGCTTTTTCTGCAGAGGGTCAGGGCGGTGGAATCTCGAAAAGAAAAGGGACTTATAAATAAGAACAGTTAACGAGGTAGATGATGAAACGGACTCAGCTTTCGATTAGACTTGTGAGCTTGGCGTATCACAGTCGTGCATGAAACATTAGCCCGAGCAGCGGATGGCAACAAATAGGAGGCTTACTGTGGACGAACACTATCGGGATATTGACATGGTGGAAAGGATGAAACGCGGTCGCCCCGACCCTTTTTATGTTCGCGCAGTGGGCCAGGTGGGCCATGTGGACAATGGTCGCAAAAACCTGCGTGGGCCATACACGGCGTGGCCAAGGATTCGGATTGGCCCATCGCGATATTTGTGGCCAAAGATTTAGGCCGGCCCATCGCGATATGGAGCCTAGGCACTTGGCTTGTGCTACAGTCGACAAACCATCACCCAACGTCGAACAGCTCAACAACATCGCTCGCCATGCGTCGACGAATGAACAAGGCTCATCGTGACCGTGCTGCAGAGCCATCGCCGCCGTCCTACACGCCTACACCTGGACCCAGCCAACGCCATCACCTTAGTAAATCCAAACCCACTCCCCAACGGCCACTGGTCTACCTGGCTGATGGCGAAACCCTCACACAAGATTACCCACTTCCTCGGTTACCTGGCCAGGTCGGCTTTGCAGGAGATCGGCCCCAGGATGGATTGGTGCTTGTCCCTCGTCAGCCACCGCACCTCGACAACCATGACGGTACCAACCTTGATTACGACTATGATCCGCCATTCCAACCCGCCCAGGATGAACCCGTGGACCCCGCTCGAAGTCGACATAGGAGAAAGAGAGTCGCGCAATGGAGACGTTGGGATATCGAGATTATCCCAGCGTTAATTGATCCATATATCAAGCTTTTGGCGGCCACGAACTCACTCAGAAACGACCCGCCCCCTCCGAATAAGAAGGCGTGTACATGTGGAGATGTAGGAAGGAATCTCGCTGTTACTGTCGTCAAATTCGCAGGTAAGTTTCCTTCGCCTGTCTTGGAAACGTTGACTAACAGTCCTTTATAGCATTAGAATCTGTTGAGATACGGGCTTGCAAGTGCTCTCCAGCGGCCGGACAACTTCTTGAAATGGGCTACTTCCCCTGCGCTCCTTATCATCCAACACTGGCGGTGGAAGTCCGCATGCTCCTGTTCGTCACGAAGCTCTTTGTGAGGGTCTCTCCCAACAATACTGCCTGGTGCGCAACAGTCGAAGATTTTCTTCAAGGCCTCGGCTATCGCCTTGCTTCTGCGGTATGTGCTTATCTCTTTACTCACCCGTCAAACTCGCTCTTATTTTATATAAATAAGGGCTCACTTCGCCGCCGATTTGGCGTCGCCCTGATGTGGTTCAACTCACTTCAGGCTGCCACCACTTCACACACCGACAAGGTTCTCCTTTGTGTTCGCAAGTTGATCACCGAGCTCGATGATGGCATTCAGCAAGCAGCCCATTCAGAAACACCTTCCGATAGCCATGCTCGCAGCGGCCGGCGAGCCACCGTTGAGGAGGTCGAAGAGGAAGAGGATCAGGGTCCTTCCAGCGCTAATCCTCCACAAGGAAGTAGGAAAAGGCCAAGGGTATCTGCAGAGCTTCCCTTTCCCGAGCCCCCCCCTCGGACACGTCCAAGTGATTACCTGCGGTCACGATGTCCGTTGTGCTTTGGCGGGAAGAAGAGCTATGACCTTAAAGGGTGCGCGTTTATATCTATCTTATATTCTTGTTCGTTATCTCAACATCCAAGTAGACCCGATGCTATTGTATGCGTGGATGCTTGCTTTACGCAGAAGCACAACCAACAAATTCGCGACCCAGCCCGTCGTCACCCTCGTACTGTGTTCATCGCTGAAGCGGATGTGCAACACATGGAGAACTACGTTGACAGCATTCGTCCAGCAAAGCCTCATAATAAGAAGAAGAAATCCAATCCTTCTACGGATGAATCAACATTAGAAGAAGACGGTTATGAGGGTCCTCTTCGTGTTCCGACGTCCGTACTTGACGGGTGCGAACGAAGCTTTCTGGCAGCGGATGATCAGCGAGAAAAAGCCAGCACGCAGTTCTTTGCCAGCACCGCACTTATGGCTATCTTATGTCGTCACGACAGAGTCCTCTGGGTTGTCGATATGCGGTCTGCGGGAGAAAAACAACATTACGTCCTCGTCCTTCTCGAAATACTTTTTCAACACCTTCCTCCCCAGTTCGCTATTGGCCTGCTGTACGATATCGGTTGCCAGACACACCGTAGTTGCGTGAAGTGGGATTTCCTGAAGCCATACCACCACCGGCTAATCTTTGGGATATCCGTATTTCACGCTTTTGGACACCAATGGCCATGCCAAGTCATTTACCATCCTCGCAAATGCAAAGGTTTTGGGTTTTCTGATGGAGAAGGGTGTGAACGCTTCTGGCATTCCATTAGCAAACTAATTGCCTACCTTCGGGTTTGCGGGGTACGTTCTATAACATTCAGGAATTAAATTGTAACTAACTGAATTCCAGCACCATCAACGGTTGTACACCCTTGATCTGCAGATCCAGCATGCCGGGTTGGAAAACCTGGAGAAACTCGGAGTCTGGTTGCTTCGTCGAACCCGACATTGTTTTGAAAAGCGAAATGCAGCAGAAGCGGCCCTTGCCGCCTGTGGGGTCCCAATGGAAACCCTTCGGTCGGAATGGGAAGCCCAAGTGAAAGCCCAAACCAGGCCCCTACCACGTAAGCAACGCTCTGGTTGATAATAGTTCTGGACCTGACGATCTTGTTTAGGGCGCTCAAAAAACCTGGGCAAGAAAGCTGTTGAGGAGGTTATTCGCCTCCAGAAATCGTCTGATATGTTGGCGTCCCGCATTGAGAACCTCATGGCGGTGATCAGTGATCCAACGTCACCTGAATATATGGTTCTCGATGCGGAGAATAAATACAACACCGCGCTCTCTGCCTCGGAGCGAATATCTGCCCTCCTTCGCCAGAAAGAACGCGCCCTTGGCCCTATTGAACGACAACAACTCCGTAAACTGGTGACAAGCCCTTACCTGCGTGATAGAATGAATGCGCTTGCTCTCAAGATCCGACTTCGGGACAAACTTCGAAGCCGAAAATTTGAATTAGAACGGCTGGAACGGACATTTCGAAAACAAGTGAATGGTACGCAAGTATTTTCCGTCTTAAATTTTATACCGATTTGACCAATAAACAGAACGTAAAGTCCATGCACATACCGAATCCTCCGTAAAGCGACGCGATCCATCGATTCAACAACTCGCGCGGAGCTACAATGACCTGTGTACCAAAATCGCGAAACATATTCAAAGTGGCCGTGCTCCGCAGGGTGCTATATGCCCCGATAAGATTGAACCCAAAGGCCTTTTTGCTCTGGATGTAGACGATGTCATCTGGCAGGATGTGGGACTGAACGATGATGATTGGGAGGACCCCCCTCGCTGGCTATGTGATGCCGAGGTGCGAAGTGGCATTTTGGCTATGCTTGACCTTGATCGATGTGAAGAAGAAGAATCGCGTCTACGACATGAACGCCGGGCAATGCAAGAATGGTTCTCAGAAGAGTGGGATACAGTCAATGCAGCCCACGAAAATACAGGTGTGTTAGTCTATAATTATTGTTACGCTCTTATTAATTGTTACTCAGATGATGCAGGGCTTCGCTACCAAATTGGAATCTTGAAGGATTCTTTGTGTCGCCTGTGCGCTCTTTGGCAAGGATCAGTCCATACGCTCGACATATCTGCCATGAA
>Ga0307517_10011271_pt1 | contig 12409 bp, 6 predicted proteins | sample 23_EM_MG_FD_194515 | JGI IMG/M metagenome (GOLD analysis project Ga0307517, IMG submission 194515) | Populus trichocarpa ectomycorrhiza microbial communities from riparian zone in the Pacific Northwest, United States - 23_EM | ecosystem: Host-associated > Plants > Roots > Unclassified | place...
CAAGGGAAAAAAAGTTGCCATCATGTTTAATTCCTGCATATTAATCAAAATAGCATTTAGTTTACTTTGTAGAGCTACACTTTCTTCTTCTTCTTCTTCTTTTATTTTCCTTCTAGCTTTGATAATTGTTGAAATTTTTATTCAATTAACGAAACTCTTTTTACTCCAAATATAGTAAAAAAAAAAATTATGATAGGATTCTTCAAGTGTCCTATCTTTCCCTTGCATGTATTAATTAGTAAAATCAATTGGGAAATATAAATATGAGCTTTGAGTTGATTAATTATCTTAAACTCGAAAACTAAAATCTCTTGAAATAAATTGAAACATAAACGCGCGTGTTCAATCCTTGTAAAAAAGTATAAAAATCTTTGTTTCTGACAAATTACCGCAATAAAATAAATGATTGAATTCTGAAAATATAGAAAAAAATAAATAAAAATGAAGCATAAAAAACTATTCTCTAGGCCTGAAACAGGTTCCTAAACATTTCAGGCATGTATATGTTTGATTGTTGCGAATGAAAAGGTTGCGTAGTTGCATTATCAAACGTAGACAAGACAAATGAAGTAGTGTACGTTGTTAATTAGTAGCTTCGTTTGGGTCCTACTTTCTCCAGGAAACGAAGCCATCCCATGAATGGTCTTCAATGGACAGACGTGGCTTTAGCTACTTCAAGCATTTCTAGTCCATCTTCAAGAAAATACAGATAGGCAAATTGATAGCTAGATAATTAACCTTCTGTCAATTGATCAGACATGACAACCAGGCAAGCCTACCACTCCTCCTCCTCCTCCTCCTCCTCCTGATGCTCTGATCCACCAGACACGAGCACAAGTGGATCTGCTTGTAGCAAAATAAGTATCAACGTTACTCGGTGTCTGAAGTCTTCTTGTCGGAAACGCGCTTTAACGTCACGTTGGGGACTCTGGATTCTAACTTCCCACTTCCGACCGCAAAGGTCCACCTAAAATCCTTCAGATTCACTCAACGCCAATGATTCTCGCTTAAAATCCAAGGGAACTGCAAAGATCATCAAAAAGATCATTTATCAACTAGCTATAGCTGAGGGGGGTGTACATTTATCAAAAGAAAAGTATATAAATGTGATTATGAGTGACACAGGATCACTCCAAGTATGTTAATTGTCGTTGTTATAACTTAATTGATTTCTTGGTTTGTTCACCTTTCTCTTTCATACTCTCTTAAATTCCTCTTTCTTTCCATAATAAGTATCAAACATTTAACTATTTCCTTAAATACTGTCTTCTTATTTCTTCAACTTCTTTCTATTTTTCCATAATGCCCATGAAAAAAATTAAATCTACATAGATTGCAGATTGATAATATGAAGACTGATTTTTTATATGGATTAAAACAAGTTTGTAAATTGATAAAACTAATTTTAAACACTCAGCATGAACCTAGCTAACTCTATCTAGTACTGTTACCGATTATTATCTCTACTTTTAAAGTAAACATGCAAGTAAACAGCAAAGAAGTCTTATCTCTAATATTTCTAGCAATGTACTCTACAAGGAAAATCTAATTGCTCAAAGTGAGATTTATTGATTTAACCACCACCACCATGATCATCAAGGTGCCTTGTGCAGTTCTGCTTCACATACATATGTAGAGGGCGAGGTGGGTGGGATATTGAGCAAGCCATTGATTAATCAAAAGGTTTTGGTCCAACATTAGTTATGATGAAATATGGAGTTGGACATCCAAAAGATTAAAAAATATGTGCAAAGAAAAAGTCGGACCCTTTATGAGTGCAAATGTGGTCCTTGAGGGTAGAGGTGAATATATAAGAGCTGGAAATTAACAAGAGAAAGCCCACGGATTTAATGCAGAGAAAGGAGCCCTCCGATTGAATGTGATGGCCACATTTTTTGTCAAGTTCTCCTCCCATTGTGAGTGGGGTTCCTCGTGAGTTGGATTGTTTTAATTTCTATTATCTGGTGGCCTGTTTGGGACCAGTACTATACTTTAGCTAAGTTGTATTTGTCGTTTCGCCTACGTTAAGTAAATCAGTATTCTCGAAGCAAAGAAATTCTTCCCAGCTCCTCAAGCTTTCGCTTGGTCAGCTGGTTATTCTTGGACATTTACTTAGAACATGCACAGCCTATGATGCTTGCTGGTGTCCATACATATTTATGCTCAGTTACTAATCTGTTTCGTTTTATGAGGATAAGCAGGACCGATTAAGCTTCACTTAAAATAGCACCGCAGTACCTCACCGACTTGTTAAGAGAGCCTGAAATCAAGCAATCCAGCCCATGCCGCTCTGTACCCTGGCCTCCGTGTCTGTCTTATTGTGACCATTACATGCACGTATTGGAATCAATATTCTGGAGAGTATTTAAGTAGAAGAGTTGCTGTGCCTTATTCCTAGTACGAATCTGTGATAACTAAAAGAGACACCTCTGCGTAGACGAGGAAACGTTTTGCTTGCTTGATCGACAAAGATGGAATATTGTTGAGGATATGGACAATACACCAGCTGTTTGTTCCCATACATGTCGTTGATAGGAGAAAGATCTAAAACACTTGCAGCTGGTTGTCCTTGTACAGACTAAGTTTACTTATTTAATTTCTTCATTTAGGTACAAGGAAGGTTCGCCAGGTCTAATTCTAATGTATGTTCAGATCCGAAGCATGCACTCTGTTTTAAATGATTGAGAAATATAGTTTTTATGTAGTTCTTAGTTGATATAAAGAGATTTGTTACAACCAGTAATTGCTGCAATGAGTTTCTGTAATGCGATTAATTTGATTCGCATAAATCTATCAGGTTCTTCCAATGATTTTTCAGCAAAATTGTAGCAAGCCTTAGTTTTTTACTCACATTATAGAAGGAGGAACCTGTTTTCACAGGTTCGCGTATGCAACAGATTTATAACAGCAGTACGAATAAAATCATCTTGTCCGGTCCTCGATTGCCCATATAGCAAAACTCAGTTCAGGACAATTATTTTTTCATGGCATCGTTTATTATTATTATTTTTATGTCCCAAGCAACCCCGCCGGGGACCAAGACTGTGACTTGTAATAAAGCTGAAGGGTAAAGGATAGATTCAAAAGGAAAAAACAAACTCAGACCAAACAATTCCAATGCTCCTACATTAAATCTCAAGACCTGTCACTACCAATCACTATTTTCTTACAACCAAACATGAATCAGAATCCGTGTGCACCACCATTGTCGAACTTTCTATGTCACAACTACTCGGTCAAAGTTTGCCGACCTACCATGTCATGCCAACTGGACTCTTTTCCATTCCGTTGATCAGTCTTATCATCCACGTATCCAACCTGGAAAATATTTTTGTGGATCAAAGACTTCAAAATAGATTCAATCGGGACTCATTCGTTAGGCATCGCTATCTAGCCAGTTACTCTTCTTCTTCATTGTCCAAATGCCAGCACAGGGTCAATCGGGTACCACTAGCTAGTGCAAGCTAACAAACAGCTTTCATATATTTGTGGTCATCGGTGTTGCACCACAGAATTTAGCGAACTTTGTACGGATGCCATCGATGTTGCTATCCAAAAGTAACTCGAGACATCAATGTAATCCGACTTCAGCATGCCCAAATACAGTATACCCGCTCAAACACTTTTACTATCAAGGTTTGAAAAGGTTAGATGTTACATCAGAGAAGAATACTTTCGCTCAGTTCTGAGGTTACATGATTCGGTAAGCACTTAATTAAAATACCTACTTCGAGAAAATAATTAAAACTTTAATGGTTAGCCGGGCTTATCTAGTTAATCCAAGATTTCCAACCATATTGCAGTACCTGTCCATCAACAATAACTTAAGTATGTCGAAGGAACCTTCTGTGCCCTATCTTCTTCTTTTTTCTTTCAAAATATGAGTGCATATAATAGCTGGGAAACTTGGATGTGCTTTGAATTTTGCTAGTACAGTTTTTATTCATGAATGTGCTCTGAATTAGAAAAATGTGCAGATAAAAATGTAATTTGGACTTGAAATTTCTAACCTAGCTAGATTTGCAAACATAGTTTTATATTTTTGCTCTTGCATTTTGTGCCGTGGAGAATTCTACCCCATAATAAATATAAAAACAGAAGCTTAGACAAACACATTCTTATTTCAAATCCAATACAAGATTTATATGTAAAGGTAAATGCATTGGATGTTCTAGTAAATTCATAAATCAACCAAGTACACAAGAACTCACATGGCAAATCAAGATGGTGAACAATTTTTGTTTCACATGGTATCACCTCAACCTAGAACTTCTCTAAGCTCCTGGCCTTCACAGCATATATATAATGGTAGGTAATTAAATCAACAACTTGGATGTTGGAAGTGATCATTTCAGCGCAAGAAATAGCCATGGAGATTTTGCTTTCATTACTTTTAGAATTCTACGGGTGGATTTTCGGATTGATTGCTGGTAAAAACTTCTTTTCATGTCGAAGAACAAATAAAGGTGCTTATTTATGGCTATTGAAAACAGAGTCTCTATTTTCTTCTGCCATGTCGAATCCCTTTTCCCCCCTTTAAATTAGCAAAGCACAGACTCCCTCCATCATTTTCAAACATCCATCAAATGTTAACTTTGACCGACTTTTTATAATTAGTTCCAGCGATTAAAAAAGTTCGAAACCAAGTTATAGAAATATTAAAGGTCCTATTATTTTTGTTAATTTCTTACCTTATATAAAATTAAAGAAAAAACTAGTAAAAAATATGTTATATCGACATTTGAAAAGTTAAAAGGTCCATTTTTACTTGATTTTTATTAAAAAAAAAATGAAAACTAATTTATATTTACAATCAATATAAATTGAATTTATAATATTTTAAAAAAATTAAATTAAATTTGAGAGTTCAAAAAATGACTATTAGAAATATTGTTCTGTAGGGTTACATTTTTCATACAGCATTACAGCTTCCGTTTCCAACATGTTGAATTTTAATTTCCTTCAATATACGCATTTATTATCGATACTCTGTTAAAACAAAAGGCAAATTTTACAGAGGTGCTGCAGCAAATTAGAATTTTCTTTGCCGACACACACCTGCTGCGATGCACAGGCTCGTATTTACTGATCAATAGCTCTTCAAAATGAAAAAGAGCAACCCGAACATCAAAAACAGCTTTTCAAATTTCGAGGAACAGTGAAATAACATGAAGACGACAATGACGGGTAAGGAGACAGTAAAATGTTTCAAATGGACGCAAGAGGTTTCCATGATGTTTCATCGAACATTATTTGTTGAGCGTGTACAAAAATCAAGATGATAATTATTGGACAACTTTTCAAGGCGCACGGGGGGTGCATCAGCAGGACTGGACCCTGATGTTGATGATTTGCAGAGTTGCACAGCTTAGAAATGAGCATCCTATGCACAGAGTCAGACCATTGGACCGAGTGGGGCTCACCCCTCTGAGCCCAAATGGACAAGGTGCCATTATGCTGCACCCTTTCAATCTCCACTTCTTACAAGGTGGTGATTGTGTTAATGTAATAGATTGTTATTTCATTGGGAAAAAAATAATTTTCTGCACCAATACCCCTAAAATAGCCTAAAATCACCATCAGTCTTTATCCTCTCGGAAATCCATCATTAGAAGAAGTTAACCATTCTCCTTGAAAGCACACCCCATAATTGGAAACATTAAAGAGAACGTCAAGGACAAGCAAATAAAGTTTAACTGCATTTGAAGAGTAAAACATCCCAAGAAATCAATGATGATTATGCTGTTTGTTCTGAAAAGATTAACTAATAATTACATCGATGTATGGTATGATCTTACAAGTTCGGGCACACTAAACATCATTAGGATAATGTGAAAGGTTTATGTATTAAATGAACGAGCAGCTTTAGACCTTGAGATAATTAAATTGATTGTCAAGAAGATTGAATTCATTTAGTTAAGGTTCTTATGCTCTGCTACTTAATGACATGGAATAATCAAATCAATTATTATATATATATAAAAAATAATATTATGCATTTAATAAGGGGATGGCTGACCATGTCCACATGATATACCACATGTCATGTAGCCCACAGCCCATTCAACCGAATTCAAAACTCAATGGCCAAATTCGAGTCCCACATGGCCTGGCTATGCCCATACCGATCTAGCCATGCGGACCCCACCGCCCACATGGGGATGTTTCCTCATCCTTTCCTCTTAAGGAACCAACGTTCCTGATTTCCCTCCCACAATCCCCCAAAACTCATCTTGACCGTCCCCGATTAAAGCTCTCGAAAGTCTTCCATATGGGCGGCTGTGCTTGTCCCACTATTGTCCCTCGATGCAAGGACAAGGGGCCTCAAAGGTGCTGCTATTGCGACCGACAGGCTTAGCTTGCCTTCGTCCATAATTCATGCATTTGAAGAGAATAGCAGGGATTTTTCTCAACCTCTTCTTTTTATATATAAAATACACTTGTTTCCATTCACACATCCCCTCGCAGAGAGAATACTAGCTATTATTTATTTCTCTCAAGAATCTACATATCAAAAGGAAACAACAAGAGCAATCTTCAAGTCTCCTGTGTACATCATCTCTTTACAGATCCTGCGCGTGAACAAAGATTGTTGGAAAACATGGAAGGTGGTGTTGCATATGAGAATGATCTAAACCTCAAGGAAACTGAGCTTAGACTGGGTTTGCCAGGGACGGGTTGTACCAATGAGAAAGGAGTTTCTGGTGCTAGAAACAACAAACGACCATTTCCAGAGACCAGAGAGGAGGGTGGAGCAAATGGTAAATCTGATGCTCAACATGATGACCAAGAAACTGCCTCTGCTCCGAAGTAAGTCAGAAATTTTCTTTTTCCTTGGTTCTTTTTTGGCTCAGGGTCTTTCGTTTTTAGTAGATCTATTCACCCTTTAATTCCTTATGATGTATTGCAGTACTTATTCATTTGATATGCATGCGACATTTCAGGGTACAAATAGTGGGCTGGCCACCAATCCGATCCTACAGGAAAAATAGCTTCCAGCCAAAGAAGGCTGAGGACGAGGCTGCAGCTGGGATGTATGTTAAATTTTCTTTTTCCTTGGTTCTTTTATGGCTCAGGGTCTTTCGTTTTTAGTAGATCGATTCACCCTTTAATTTCTTATGATGTATTGCAGTACTTATTCATTTGATATGCATGCGACATGCAGGGTACAAATAGTGGGTTGGCCACCAATCCGATCCTACAGGAAAAATAGCTTACAGCCAAAGAAGGCTGAGGATGAGGCTGCAGCTGGGATGTATGTTAAAGTAAGCATGGACGGAGCACCATACCTTAGAAAGATTGACCTTAAGGTTTACAAGGGATACCCTGAACTCTTAAAGGCTTTGGAGAACATGTTCAAGCTCACCATAGGTAAGACTATTTTGATGAATATGCATGTGCTTTATGTTGTTCTTTTTATATGCTGCGTGTTGTTTATCTATGTTTGATTAGTATTATTGTGGTTCTGATGATGATATTTGTAACTATGCCAGGTGAGTACTCTGAGAGGGAAGGCTACAAAGGGTCGGAATATGCACCTACTTATGAGGACAAAGATGGTGACTGGATGCTAGTTGGAGATGTTCCTTGGGAGTAAGTTCTGCCAATCTGCCTGCCCCTCTCTCTCTAAGTTCATTTGGATCTATTTCTATATATTATGTAATAAATTCTAACAGTTCATTTTCATTTGCAGTATGTTCCTGTCTTCCTGCAAGAAACTGAGAATCATGAAAGGATCGGAAGCAATAGGCTTGGGTTGTGGTGCATGAAAAACCCACAAGCCATGTTAACCCATAGGAGCAGGGCGAAGAGAAGATTCATCCCTTGAGAAAGTCTTTCAGCTTGGGTTCTCCTAGAAGAAAACTCAAATCTGAATCCGCGTCTCTCTCTTACAGAGTTTTCCACAATTGGACTGGAAGTTTTAGACAGGAAACAGGAAAAACCAGAGTGAAGTTACAGTTTCTATCCTAGAGTGTGGCAGCGAGATATTTGGTGGTTTGGACACCTATGGTGTCATTTTGTTGGTCCTTGTAATCTCATCAAAACCAAAACTGCATACAGGAAGATAATATTGCTCCAAGTGCAAGCAATTATGTAAATAAAAACAGAAAGAAACATATGGAAAGACAGGGTCGTCCATGTTTTGCCATGTAGTGTTCTCAATACACCACTATAAGCTAAATATAAAAGTGTGTTTGCCAAGTTCTAACAAATCCTGTAATTGATTCTGGCTATATTTTCATATTGATCCGGTTCTGTGTTCTAACAGGAAGATAATATTGCTCCAAGTGCAGCAATTATGTAAATAAAAACAGAAAGAAACATATGGAAAGACAGGGTCGTCATGTTTTGCCATGTAGTGTTCTCAATACACCACTATAAGCTAAATATAAAAGTGTGTTTGCCAAGTTCTAACAAATCCTGTAATTGATTCTGGCTATATTTTCATATTGATCCGGTTCTGTGTTCTCTAGTGACTTTTTGATGCAGGTTGTGTCCACCTGCTCTGGGATCAACTGGTTCGATACCCACGAGAAATATGTCACCTTTCAGTCAGATTTGGATGTTCAGTAAATGTCTAGCATGATCTTTTTATACTTTAAAGGGTATGCCTACCATAATACCATAATTATTCCTTGTTCAAACCCCCCCCCCCCCCCAATCTGATCCAAATATTGTTTATTTGAAAGACAGCATAAAGATTCAATGCAATCAATAAGAATATTTTGGTAAAAGAAAGTGATGGTGGTTCATAGAATCTCGATTTACTAATAATGCAAGAGAGCCGGTGCTAAATAAAGATTTTTCACTTAAAAAATAAAGAACACAAGCAAATAATGCAAAGATTAAGGAAGAAGAAACAAAAGAATCTCAACCTTAAGATGGCAGGTCCTACTTTATGTTTTTTTTCCCCTACTCTCTTTTAATCTTTTTGACCAGTGATGTGAAGGACCAGATCAAGTTTGTTCAAGGCTGTGGTTGATTTTCAAAGCAGGGAAAGAGAATAAAGGAAAACATGAAAAGTAAAAGAAATACCTCAACTGTTTAGATATTCCAAGAGAAAAGGAAAGAAACAGTCATTTTCATTTGCATAAGCATCAAGATGGAGATCGATCGAAGGTAAATTTCAAATAGCTGCAGTACCAGGAGAAATAAGCTATCTTCTCAGTTTATTAACAATCCAAATTAATACAATCGTAAACTTAACTGCCAATGGTGAAGTCCAAAAAGCATTCGATGTAATCCAGCTAACATCAAAAGAAAAGGTCTGCTCGATATAGAGAAGACATGGGGAATAGAACGCAAGGAAAATATTAGGGAACTTCACATTCATGTTGTGTGGTCATAAGTACTCATCAGCAAAGACTACATGGCAATCAGAGCTTCACCAGAGTCCTTAAGAGGAATAGGATTTCTGGATGTGTGTGAAAACTAAGAGGAACAAGGTGTTCCTACAACAAGAAAGTAAAAGAAAAGCATAAAGTGCTTCAGAGGTATCAATTTTCAGCTAATAAAGATGCTCATCTTTAACCCTTATCAATGTTCTTCAGCATAGCTAGTTGACAACGAAAGTAAGTCATGTCGGGAATAGTGAAGAACATAAAAATGCACATGACACATGATTAAATACTCCGTGTGTGTTCTACAGGTAAATAGTCAGAAGTCAGAAGTAGCAGGAAACTGTAGCTTGTCTGGTAAATTAAGCAGTTACTACATAATTAGATTCCTATTCAAGATAGCTATCTTCTAAAATCAATGTGAACTAATTAATCCAGAGAATCGGCGCAAATCTTACAGACGTGCAAATGTTGGTCTTGTAGGAACATCATTCTGTCTACACACACAGGTTTTCAGAAGGCATCCAATATTTGTTCAGAAGACAAGTTTTTGTGTAATTATTATTGATTGTCTGTGCATTTCTGATAATTACTTTATAGGATATGACTACCTAAAACCCTGAAATCACTATACAGGTTATAAAATGGTTGGTTGTGTTTTATCACTAATATAGTTTGGTTAAGAAAATCTTATCGAGCACAGAGAGGATTTTTGGAACTTAGTTAAGATTGTTTTGTCTAATATGCTTTAGGCAAAAGGTGGCAAGTTGGGAACCACATGCCATAAAGCAACCGCGTCTTTTCAATTTTCTGGTTCATAAGATTAAGAAATCAATAAATTCATCATATATTTATGTCTTCCATGCAATACATTTATGTTTTTATTTCTTTATTTTTTCAACTATTTCACTTTCCATTAAAAAATACAGCATTCCAAAAGATTTATTAAAATGTACAGGTTCGTTGAACTTGCCTTGTAATATAAGATTTACAAGGCAACTTGTTGCCAAAACTATTGCAAAGGCAACTTCTCCCATATCTACACCATCCATCACTAAATATCAACATCATCATCTTAGCTCTCCTCGTCTAGTGCGGACTAGATATATAAGAGCCCCTAAGGTATCCAAAAAACAAGACCTGACACAATTCTAGTGATGCGTATTTCATACAATTGTCAGCAAACCAGAAAAACAGTCTGATGTTGTAATCGAAGATCATGGAAGATAACTTGATGTTATGGTCCAGCTTGCACCAATTGACAATCAAGATTCACATGCTAGAAAAAGCATTCCTCATCTTGGACACTGAGTGCTTGAACAAGAGACAGCTCCTATGTTCCAAAAAGAAAATGAAGATCTGATTGACGTGTTCTATAGCTTGCGTTGCTCAAACAATTCTCAGCATAACAATATTGTTGATTGCCAATAAGCTACATTTCTCATTAAGTACTCTGATGATGATGTTATTTTCACCAGCTGCAGCACTACTGCCTGCCTACTTCAGGTCACTCTAAGGAATTGATAGCCAAGCATCATCTTTCACTAAAAAAGCCTTTGGCAACAAAGCTAGTGGCACAAAAGAGAGAATTTAAAAGTGCTATGGAACATAAATCCTGAACCGCTACCACATAACTAGGCTTGATCTCAAAACAAAGTAAAGATCATCACTAGCATTACAAGGGATCATGTTATTATTATCTTGGAGAGCACAAGATCTGCACTGCTTTAAAAGCAGTGGTGGAAGTCATATTCGAACTATAATTTTGCTTCTCATTCAAAAACGATTCCTGGTTTTTATTATTCTTTTCACTTTTCTCATTGAGCTTCTGCTCAACTTTAAACAAACAAGTACATACAAGACAAATCACATTGAAAAATAGCAAGGCTCCTCTAGGCCCAGTTTCACTTCAGGGGACGTAAGCATCTAGCCACATTAATACTTCCATCTTGATGTTTCCCTTTTTACATCAGCAATTTGTTCTTTACTTAATAAGATATCAGGCCCTAGTGCTATTAGCAGGTGGCAAGTTCCAGTGTTTTTCGGCCAAGATGGAACCAAAAGAAAAGGAAATATCCATTCCCACTTGCAGATCGTTACTCAGTTGATATCCTTGTGATGCTAACATTCAATCTGGCTAGATAACGCATTAAAAACAGTTCCTCTCACCTACCCAACTTCTAGCCATTACTTTCACCTTCCCAACTTCAGGACCACATTCCTCAAGAGGTATAAACTACAGCCCATTGAAGAAAACAATTTCATCTACCTAAAACACTTCATTTTGAAACCAATTCTGGAGGATTCGTAGGATATATGTACTGAAACTGGTTCCTTTGACAAAAGTACTGCAAGCTTTCCCACAATAAACAAATTTTTTAAACACGAATCTAAAAGCAAATGTGTAAAACAACTTAAATTATCAATGAAAAAAGGATGATTTTCCCAAATAAATAACGAATCTTACTGTTAATTTGACGAAGTGAGATTTCTTGGGATTCGATCCTTGAACGGACTAAACCACCTAAGCAAGGGAAAAGGTAAAAGTTAAGTCCAGTTCATGAGCTACTTGCCACTTTTGTATTGATCTACAATGTCAAATGAAAGGTCATTCTTACGTTTTTTTTTTTTTTTTGAAAAGTATAAAGGGCTTATAGTTTTACTAGCAGGATGATTTTAGATAACCTAGTTTTATAGGAGGAACTGTGTTTATGAATCTGGGGAGTACTCTGCTGGAAAATTTGCATTCTTGTCTCTTTATCACTTCATTCTGATAATCCATCTTTCAAAATGCTGCAGGAGCACATATTAGAGGGACACGTGGTGCAGGGATGAAATACTTCTCTTCTGAATTTCCATAATAGATCCAAAACCTTCATATCTTTGAGTGAGTCTAAGATATAATAAATGTTGAGCAGTATCTCTCATGAAGCTTCATGGATAACACTTCCCAACTCAAATCGGCTGGAAATTCTATGCTTTCTAATTTGGTTCTCCCAGATCATTGCTCTCAACTTAGCAACATGATCTGATCTTCCAGCAACTGCATGGATATCAGACAAAAGAACAAG
>Ga0307517_10011272_pt1 | contig 12408 bp, 2 predicted proteins | sample 23_EM_MG_FD_194515 | JGI IMG/M metagenome (GOLD analysis project Ga0307517, IMG submission 194515) | Populus trichocarpa ectomycorrhiza microbial communities from riparian zone in the Pacific Northwest, United States - 23_EM | ecosystem: Host-associated > Plants > Roots > Unclassified | place...
GGTGCGCATCCGGGAAGAAATCATCAGAGAGAAATAATTGTTATTATTCATGCTGCTGTTTATAAAAAATAGAGCATTTTAGCAATATGGTGGGTGCGACCACAAATTTACTCTTCAGAGGTTTATTTGCACCATTATCGAAACAAAATGAGAGCTACGTACGTACTCCTTCAAATACATTCCCTTTCAAACATATGATAGGGATTTATCCAAATCTTAGGAAGATAAATAACTCACATAGATGTATTGTATTTACCACTAGAGACAATTGATGAGTTGATATATAGGATTAATAAAAGTATAATTGAGAAATAAATTATCACCTAGTTTTATTTATAATAATCAGAAATCTAACTAGTTTAGTTGATATATAGGATTAATAAAAGTATAATTGAGAAATAAATTACAAGTAGAGAGTTGATTATACTAAAAAAAAATAATGAAAATCACCTTAAATTATATCTAAAGTAAATTGTTTTCCATTTGTTTTTAATAATAGAAGGTTATTATTGTATTTATTTACTAAAGATTTGCCTAAACTAATATATGTTTGTTTGCATTTTAAAGGCTACGCCCCACAACAAGGCTTAATTATTACTTTTAAGGTACGAGCATTATTGATTTCAATCTTATTTCACTTTGAAAAATAAATCATTGATGACTTCAAATCCCTAAGGTTGCTACGTAATGACATGAACCCCAACACTTCAAATATGTATTATAATATAAAAATTTTCAAACTTATAAAAAGGAGTGGCATGTGAAACTCAGACATGTCCACTAAACCTATAAAAAAGACAAAAGATGAGTGAAGGGTGGCTAGAATTTTCAAGTCTGTTGAAGGTTGTTGTTTTGTTAGGTTGTGTGTTGTTTTGATGGTTGGTCATTTAATTAGAGGAATTGGTTGTTTCAGTGTGAAGATGGTGTCTAGTGAGATAGGTTCGATCTAGTGTTGGTCGTAATTCAGTGATTTTGACTTCTATATGTGGGTTATGAGTGGTGGTTTTTTTAATGTTAATAAAATATAGGAGAGTTGGTTGTTAGAATCATTAAGAGGAGAGTAATTCAAAATGAAGATAGGTTAGCAACTAGGGATGGCTAATAGTGATGGACATTAGAGAAAAAATGGAAAATATAAGTTATGTCAAGGCTATGAATGGAGAAAGAGGTTGTTGTGGATATTGTTGTTGGGTAAGATATGTTAGTTGTGTTTTATGTAAAGGAAAGAGTTTGTGGTGGCTAGAGTTGTGGTGATCGTATATTGTCGGATTATGGTTAAGAAAGGAAGGGGATGACTAGTAGTTAGAAACTTTTTTTTTTTCATTAGGCACATGAAGGAGAAGCTTTTTTTATTTATATATGTGAATGATTTTTTTTTCTTTTTCTTTTTGCCAAGAGTTTTTTTTCTCTCCTTTTCTGGTATGATTCCTGGTATGTTTTCCCATGTTTTTTTTCCCTCTGCTCTAGGTCTTTATTTATATTGTCGAGGACCCTATCAATTTGAAAAATAAAATCGAAATATTTGAAGATTGTTGTATTCTTTTCTTCTTAAATGATCACCTCAAATTTTAAAAATCATAGTACAAGATTAATTTATTTTCCTTTCTTGAACTATACAGGATCTCTTGCTTTCCTTTATGACATCAATGAGATGTATAATTGGCGATTCTTTAAAAATCTTTATTAGAACTAAAATATTTTAAATTTTATTTGAATCTCTACTTTTATGAAATATAATCCCTCTTTTTTATTTGTTTTATTTTTGAATCATATTATTTGATTATCAATTATCTTATTTGATCTTTCAAAACTTTAATATTTATTTTGGTTATTTTTTTCTTACTTGCTTGTCATTTCACTCCCTAATCTTTTTTTAATGTATATAAAACTTGTCACAAAAAGTAAATTAAAAGAAAGTGTCAAAAATCAATAAATGACCATAAATTGATTGAATTGGAAAAAAAAAATTAAAAAAAAGAGAGGGTAAAAAATTATTTGTAACAATATCTACATCACATCTAGTCGGCTTAATAAAAAAAAAGCAGCAGAAAAAAAAGAGTTTGTTATGGCATTAGTTCCATCTATGACATTAGTTCACGAGCATTTCCATTTGTTAAATAGAAAAAGAGGGTAATCATGCTGGCCCAGTTTCAAACCATGGTACTAACTAATATTTGTTTTATTTTTTTTTCATTTGATTTAAAAAAATATTTTCCTCAATTAACAATCAAATTATTTTGTGCCATACAAATAGTTATAATTTTAATAAAAAGAATTGATAAACAAGTCCACTAAAAAATAGAAACAATTAATTGGTTTTTCTAAAATTTATGCTATGTATTAAGGATTTTTATTATTCATAAATTCATCTAGGATAAATAAACCATCACTAGGCGTTGTCCTAGGATTTTGATGGGTAAATAATAAAATTGCATAATACACAACTTTATATAGTATTAAAAATGTTTCAAGATATTTTTTTTTGTAAACTTGTTATGTATGAATTATTTTATTATTCATAAATTCACCTACGATAAATGAACCATCACTAAACGTTGATATTGATGAGTACGTAAGATTACTTAACACATGACTTTATTGTATTTAGATATTTTTTCAAGATATTATTTCTCATAATTTTTTTGTGTATTAATTGTTTTATTATTTGTAAATCTATCTAGGATAAATGAAACATCGCTAGGAAATGTCCTACGATACTGATGAGTGGGCAATAAAATTTCTTAATACAAAACTTTTTTATATTCAAAGTATTTTCAAGATATCATATTTTCCATCACAATTTTGTTTTATATTAATTTTTTTTATTATTCATTAATCAACCCAAGATTAATGAACTGTCGTTGGTTATTGTCTTGGGATGTTGCCTAATGGGTAATAGAAACAATGAACACGCGACTCTTTATTTTACAAAAAAAAAATAAGGTGTTTTTTTTATGAATCTGAAATTTGTGGGTTCAAAGGTACCATTGGCAATACTCTTTTAAATTATAATTTTTATTTTTTGAATTTTCTATGTTTATGTTGATGTGTGAATTTTTTATTTTTTGAGATATCATTCCTTAATATGGCGAGCAAATTTGAGCTTGATACACACAATCCCATATAAACCCATTGAAATTGAGTGGTGGCCTTCGAGCCCATTTCAATCAGCATAATCTTAATTAGGTCTATGCTTAGCAATCAATCACTTCCTCTTAGGTCCAACACTTGTATTTCAAAAGTGAGGGTTGAGCCATGTTATCCGGTTTGAGTTCCAAATTATTTTCTTAGATCATTGTCGTATTTTATCTATGATGCATCAGGTGATTGATATCTTTTCTATTGCATATAATACCCTAAAAAAATTGAATTGGAAATGACAACATTATCATTTGATGAGTAATTATAGGTGACTATGGTTGAAGGACAATAAGGAAGTTTTACACAATTTAATATATATGAAAAAATAGTGATAATAAATAATATAATATAATATAATTAATTAGGTTTCCTATTATGCACTTTTTATTAGTTAAGGTATTATAAGTAATAATGGGTATATTAGTAAATACATAATAATTTAGAGAATAAAAAGAAAATAAAACCCTAGAGTATTTACATTTTATTTTGTCAAACAATCAAAGTCTAGAGAGAGAGAGAGAGAGAGAATTTAATTTAAGGAAAAAATCTTTATTTACTTTTATCAATTTAAGGTGTGTGTTTTCTATCCATACCTATTAATTGAAATTTTTTTCATGCATATTAGGGTTATGGAGAAAGATTTAAGAATTAAAGGTTTTTTATGATATTTGATTTTTTAATCACTTTTAAGGAGTGAATATTATACTAACAGAGTCTTAAATTAATAAAAAGTCATTGGAAGTGACTTTATATTTTTTTGGTAGATTAATTTGAAGTAATAGTGAAATTAAAGAATTGAAAAGAAAAACAAATGATAAGTTGGTAACTTTAGACTACTAGAATTGATCTTTCAATAAACGTAATGGTCGAAACTTGGTACCTAGATATAGTATGTCATGAGTTATTAGATTTGATAGGTCTTTTTTTCAAATAGAAGTTGTGTATTAGTAGTTATAATCATTGAAAATAAGCCATTTTAATATGTAATTTCTGAGTTTATAAGAACATAAATTTTTGAAACTCACTCTTAGAGTATTGTGATTCACCCCAAACGTTTTATGGGTCCAAAGTTTCTTGTTTCTATTTAATATGTTATCAAAGACTTTCAGTGTGTTTAAATTTTTTTTAAGAATTTATTGAGATTTAATAGTAAATAACTAAAATTTGTTTCGGAGTAAACAACTTTTATAATTTGGTTTTAAACGTTTCAATATACTAAAATAAATTGATGTTTATGTATAATTTGAATATGTTGAATGTTTTTCATATAGAACTTTATTTCTATATGAATTAATTTATTTACATAATAAATTATTTTTCTAAAAATAGTTGCAATTAATAATTTTCAACAGCTTCACTTTAATTATTTTTAGAATACTACTTTACTTAAAATAAAAATGTTTCTTATCCTTTTTCTAATCATATTTTATAAAGTTAGTATTTTTGAACCATAATTGCCATATGTTTTTTATAATTATTTTTGGTATTTAATTATTGAAAAACATAGATATTTTATAAGTAAAACAAGAGGCCAGAGTAACACGATTCTAGTTGAGTGATTATTTTAGGGAATTTTAGGGTAATTTAAGTTAGTGATATATTTAAGCTTTGATTAAACTATAAATTAGAAATAATCTCATGTATTGCATTGGATACTAGTGAATATATAATTTATGGTAATTGTTGTTTTTAGGAATGCTAGGTTGTCTCTAACGTTAATCTTGGATTTGCATATCACATAAGTAACTATTCATCTCATTGGTTAGTTATTTTGAGTTAGAAAATATATATTTACGTACTAAATGACTTTTTCTTACTAAAATATTTATTGTTTTATAAATTAGATGGATTGGGCATGATGAATAATGTTAAGTGTTTTGAGAAAGTATGTTTATGATTTTAAAAGTACTTTAAATATGTTTTGTTTTTTCTGAACTCATTCATGGATTGAATATGAATATGAATTTGATTGAACACACTTTGGACTCAGCTTTTAAGGGCTATACATTGACATTTATAGACATGGTTATTTAGAATTTGATGCTTAGTCATAGAGCAAAATATGACCAATTATTATTGTGGTTTTAGTAATTGTACTCTTTATACTAAGCCTTTAGGGGTTATACATTAGCACTTATAGACATGTTTATTTAGAATTTGATACCTAGTCATAGGGTTAAATATGACCTATTATTATTATGGTTAGAGTAATTATACGTTTTGGACCTGATTTTTAGGGGCTATACATTTGCACTTGTAGTTGTAGACATGTTTTATTTAGAATTTGACGCCTAGTTATTAGACAAAATATGATCCATCGTTACTGTGGTTAGAGTAATCATAGTTCTTTGACTTTGAATATGAGTGTACAATCCATGTTTGTGTTCAAAATGATAGGTTTGAAATATTTAAGTTTATGTATGATTTATAAATGTGCTTTAGATCTTTTTGAGTCTTTGAAAGTATTGAAGTTTTGGTATAATAAATGAATTGATTGTAAGCAATATGTGTTAGTAAGTTTTTGCATGCTTGATCCAACTAGAGAGATGAATTGTTATTTATTGAGTATGTGACACTCACCTCCTATTTATTTATTTTCAAATGGTTTGGAGGAGATTTAGAATGTTAAGTGGTTGTTTTGGAAACTTATAGTTGATTTATAGACTTTAATATTTTAATAACTAGATCGATTTATGATATTAGACTTGTAGTACATTTGGTTTTATTTGGCTTTGAACTTAAATTATTTGATGTGAGATGATTTAATTAATTTATGATTCAATATATGTATTTTTTTAACGGGGTATTATTTTGAGTATAATTTTTTAATTGGAGTTTAGATACTTTGCATGCCTATAAAGCATGTAGCGTTGTCACATGAAAAGATTATTTTTTTTATTTAGGGTATGACATTACATAACTAGCCTCTTATCTAGAATCTTTAAGAACCTAGAAACCCCTTGAATCTATTAGGTGGCAACTTTTTTCTAATTTTATCTCTTTTAGTTTTAATAGTTTACCAAAATGTTTACTGGGAAATATTGTATAAACCATACTTGCAGATCATTCAACGATGACTAATGACCTTGAACAGGAATTAAAAGAACAGAAAATCTTTCATTGCCTTTCTCATCCATCAAACATAAAAGGGATTATGGTCAAAGGGATGCTAAAATGACAGAAACATGGTTGTCTTTCAAATAAAGGGCATGCACACAAAGTTGATTTCCTCACGAGAATAAGCCGCTAAGCTTTACATTTATGGATTTTTGTATCTCTTCTCCTTTACAATGTGATTGTAAAACATTACTAAATTAGGATTGACAACAGAGGTTTGTTTCATAAAGACCTACATATATCTATACTAATGGATGCGGGTATATAGGAGGACGAGCTGGCTAATGTTGGTTAATGGTCATATGTAATAACAAGAATTAAAATAAAAATCTAGGACTAAAATAAATTAAATTATCCCTCCTGGCATGCATATGGAGAGTTTCAAATAAAACAAGAAACTTATTTTCTCTCCTTCCTGGCTTCCACTATCGAGGACACAACCTCTTTGGTTTAGAGCAGTTGCAATTTTGGACCACATTCTAAAGAGGATGGTGTTCACTTCTTCAATCTTTCAGGAGAGATTCAAAACCACAGAACTGATCCCACTAGTTTTGCAACTCAAAAGCAAAGCTTTTTCTCCTGGTTTTTTTGGCTTTGAACCTTTAAATGCTTGGTGGAAAAGCTAAAACCTTCTTGAATTATAAAGAAGAAAAAGAAATACAAGCATATGTAAGACCTATGAAGACCTTCAAGGCCTAAGCTATATCCCTTTTGAACCTTTTCTTCAAGGGCTAAAAATCATGGGATCAAACCCTCCACTAATAATTTTGGTGAAATTAATTTCATGTTTTGTCTAATTGCTCTTACTTCTTCTTCTTTTATGACAAATGACCTTTGTGTAAAGTTTTTTATGGTTAAGAAGAATAACTAGCTAGTTAATAAAATTAATATCCTCCATCATCGTTAATGTAGCGTTGTCATCATGAGGTTGTCTCCAACAGCGACGCACTCTCAACAGTGCTTTCTCCGAAACTTTACACTCAAAATATGTAAACATTATTAGGGGTTGAAGAAGAAGCGAAGCTCATAGAGATAGTTTTTCACCTTCTATATATATTGCTCTTCTATTTACCTGAAAAATAAGACTTATTGATAATTACATAACAAGTCCTATTACTTAAAAAATTGTTATGATAATTTCAATATTTTATTTTATTTTATTAATTGATTGTGGGATTTTGTTAAATGGATTTTTAGTAATTGAAATGTTGGGATAATTAAGGGTTGAGAGGCCATGGAAGGAATTGGTTAAGAGCTCGTTTGTTTTTGCGTTTTAAGAGTGATTTTTTAAAAAAATTATTTTTTTCTTCAATTTATTTTTTTAGGTGTTTTCATATCATTTTGATATGTTAATGTCAAAAATAATTTTTTAAAAATAAAAAAATAATTTCAATATTGCATTTCCAAGCGAAAAGTAATTTGAAAAATAACCACTATCATAATACACTTTTAAAAAAACATTAGGTATTCCTTAAAAAAAAAAAAACACTAAGCAAACCCAATGTCAACTTCCATACCCATATGCCAACTCTTTCTACTATGTGCAAACTCCATAAAGATCCAAATATCAATATGAGATGTCAAACTTGAAATGATCCTTTGAGTTCAAAATTTCAATTCTTTTATAACCTATACAGACCTTTTTTTTTAAAGACAATTTACTAGCACATGATGGAGGCATAGGCTCAGCTAGTTTCAATTTGAGTTTTAGATATAAAAATTTAGGTTGGATTTTTTAAGGTTAGTTTCTAGGTTGTTTTATTCATACAATATGAGAAAATGGGATTTGATTTCTTTCAAATTTCTTAAGTTGGGGGGGGGGATCTATTCTTACTATAACCTTGTCATTTTTGTAAAAACTTTAAAAATAATTTTAGTTAGATGGAAACTACTATCAAGTGAAAAGTATTATGGATTGAAAATAGAGATTTACATGAAAACATATACATGTGGAATGTAATTTGTGAAAAAAATCAAAGGATAAGGCATTACTATGCTCAAACTATAGGTGGAAGGATATGTTATACCATAAATTTTTTGAGATATAGATAAGGTTTAAAGATAATTGTCTGATAATTAGATAATCAAGAGAAACTTAAAAAATAAAATTATATAAAAGAAAGAGTGTGTGTATAATCAGAACGTGAGCAGTTATAATAAACCATATAAATTAAAAGCAATAGTAACTCCTATCACTGTGAGATCATGGAAAGAACTCTGAAAGATGAAAGTTATTAGCAATTGACATACAGGAAATGGAAGGTTACTAGTAGTTGATATCACTTGACTATATAAGGTAGATGACACGGAAAATAAAAGGACACATATAACTCAACAAAAATCTCAAATCACTACATTGCAGTTTTATCAAGTTTCCAGGACCTTTCAAACCTAAAACCAGTAGACGATAGCTTATAGACGATAACTCTGCAAGCGATAGTCAAGTGGGCTTGCAATTTTAATTTCATAAACCAAAAAGATCAAAAAGATATTCCATTATCCAGGAATTTTAATTCATGAATGTAATCAGAGTCCTACGAATGTAAGTATTCATTTTCTAAGATATTGAATTTACTTTACATTCAAATTTTTCTAATTGTTTGATTAATTTTTCAGTTGAATTACCTACTATTTGTGTAAAGTGGATTTAATCATATTGATACTCATGTAACTCTATAATACAAATTTAGAACTTTGTGAGTAGATCTAGGACTAAATCTAGGGTTAGAACCAATTAACTTAGAACTTCAATCTTAAAATACAAAGTTGTTTTAGTTGAGACAAACACAAAAGAACCTAGATCAAAATGTTAAGAAACTAAAGTTGTCTTAGTTTTCTTTTTTATTTGTGTCTAATTGTTAAGAATGTAAAACTTGACTTTTAAGGATGTTAAATTCTCATAAATTTCTTAATCACGACAAGGATAGCTTGTTTTTTACTAGATTGGAATAAAGAATATATATAGTCTGAAAATCAAAATGCTGGTTTGAGCATACTAAAACCTAAAGAAAACAGAAAGAAGATTATGAGGTTCTCCTTCTTACAAGAAACAACAGCATCACCATAATATTTTGTGTTCTCTGGTGCGTGGTTGGCAAAAAGTAAATTCAGTAAAGGAGCATGTTAAGACTCATCAGAGCATGATCAGGCTTTTCAACTAATCTAGATTCTCCCAGCTCTTCTGACTATAAAATACAGAAAACCTAAAGCATAAGAACCTTTACAGAAAAGAGAGGAAAAGAAAGGGAGGGCATAAGAACCAATGAGCCAATTAAATCAAAGACGTTCTATCTATATGAACCCGCTTTAATCTCCTGCAACATAATATTTTTAAGTAGCAAATTTGGTACGTTCCAATAGTGAAGTACTATGTCAAGGAAATATATAGGATTCCTGGTCGTTTAGCTTTTAATTAATACAACTTGGTACGGGTAATTAGAATCCAGAAGCTAGCGTCAGGTTTAGAAAATGTTTTCCTTCTCAATTCTCAACCACATCCAAGAGTTGCTTCTCTTTTAAAACACTCAACTTGATGATATCAAGAATCCTATCCCATAAGCAATAGAAAGTTACACGATATAGAATTAGATTTCAGTTTTTTTAAAGAAAGTAATGCTGTTTTAATGGAGTTTGTATAAAAATGATGGCTAGGACTGTTTCCTGCAATTCTCAGCACTTGATTCGTGCATACTCATGCATGTCAACTGGCTTTACTTCGATCGTTAATCTGTGTGACGGTGACCGTTTCTTTAACGTAGCAAACCACACAAAGGTATATATATTCTAAGCATGGGTGCTTCAAAACCCTAGCTAATCATGGTTAAGCACTCGGGGACCCTGCGTCTATGGAATTAAGCATGGCTCTAAGAGGATATCAAATTTCGATGATTTGACGTTCTTCATGAATATTAGTCATTGATTACTCGTGAAAAGCTAGCCTCTGGATCCTCTGAAACACGATCGATGGAGGTCGATATTTGAGATCATCCAAAGGACAGACATGCGAATAATAATGACTAATATTCATGAAGAACCAATCACGAAAATTGAAGATCACGTCCAGGACCCCATGGACGATACCTCCACTCTATCTAAAATGACAAAAAAAATAAAGTTAATAAGTACGGATATTGTCTCTCAAGTGCCACCATGCATCTTCGTTATGCTAAGGTTATTGAATGGTAAAATAATACTGTTTTAATTTTTAAAAGATAAATCAAAGCAACATCAATTTTTTTAAAAAAAAATTAAAATACTAAACTAGGTTTTGATTGAGTCATGAGTTGATTAATCGTGTTGATTTTTTTTTAGACTCGGTCTAAGTTAATAATCAAGTTGGCTGAGTTCTACATCAATCTATCAAATTATACCGAGTTTTACAATCGAGTTTTACATGATGCTGGTATAACTTTTGATTATCAAAATAGAGGATGGAAGTGCTTTTAGCATCAAATTCACTACTCTAAAGCAAGCATATATATATCGCAAACAATAATTAGGAAATTTGTGGATAAGTTTAGGAGATTTAGATGGTTATTAAGAAGAATATCGTAATCCTTTAAGGATGTGAAGAGCTTACCTCAGCAACCAGAACCAAAAGCAGGGGATCGAGAAACAGAAACAGGTAGGAAAATCGGAAAACATGAAGACTCAACTCTCAAAGGGATACCAAATTTTCAGACAAGCATCCATGCTTTACATGCACTATCATATCTAGCGAATAGACTTTATAGATTAGATTCTTTGTCATTGATAGTATAACAATATCATTAATCTTCATTTCCAACAAATCAATATTTTTTTATATTTATCTATATACTATGGTATTGAAGCATTTAATTAAGGACATTAATTGTCAGACCAGGTGAACCTTTGCACAGTTTGTGGTAAATTTATAGCAAGAACGCATTTGACATCAGTTGATTTAGGTTATACTTTTAAGAACAAAGAATATCTTAAATTACATGATAATTATTTGCTTCATTTTTTTCTTAGTGTTGTTTTTTCATCTCGATTGCATATTACCTTAGTGTTTAGGAACGAGATTGGAATCATGTTTTCAAAAAAAATTGATTTTTTTATTTAAAATTATTTTTTTATATTTTTTTATCGTTTTGATGTGTTGTTATCAAAAATAATTTTTTAAAAATAAAATAAATATTATTTTAATATATTTTTAAGTAAAAAATACTTTTAAAAACAATCGATACCCTCTACAAGTTATAAATGTGCAGTTAATGCCTTCATGTGTTCTTTTGTTTTTTTAAATAATATTACTTGATAATTATTTGCTTCATTTTTTCTTATTATTATTCATCTTGATTACCTGTGATTGGGAATAAAGTTGAAATCGTGTTTCTAAAAAAATTAAGTGTTTTGTTTAAAATTATTTTTTTATTATTTTGATGTGCTGATATTAAAAATAACTTTTAAAATAAAAAATAAATATTATTTTAATATATTTTTTAATAAAATATACTTTAAAAACAAACCATTATTCAAAAAAAAATAATCCAGCACAAAGTTATAAATATGTAGTTAAGGCCTTCATGGGTTCTATCGTTTTTTACCCCATGCAGCCTTTCTTTTGAAACTTTTTTTTTTTAAAAAAAAGAAAGTAAGAAAAGGCTGTAAAAGAGCAGTTAAAAGGCCTAACTGTGTAGAGCTCGGCTATGAGCCCACAGACAGAGAAGAAGAGACCAAAGAGAACTCCACACGACCACCAAAGAGACAGTTAGTGTTTGGCAATGTGGTTACGGGTGTTTTTTAAATAATTTTTTATGTCAAAATATACGTAAATGATATTTTTTTATTTTTTAAAAAATTATTTTTGACATCATCACATCAAAACGATCTAAAATATATAAACTATATTAAATGTTAGCAAAAAAAAAATTAATTTTTTAAGAATATAGATTGAACCGCGTTCCCAAACACTGTCTTAGTACCACAGGCCCAGCTTGACCTACTAACTGTGTAGAGCTTGGCTATGAGCCCACAGACAGAGAAGAAGAGACCAAAGAGCCTGACCTAACCTAGTCTACTGTGAATCGATCTTATCTCTATGGGGCAGAACATCTTAAGAGCTCGGCTCGAACACAAACAAAAACTAGAGAAGTTTTGGAAGAATCAAAACTTAACAACAGGCAC
>Ga0307517_10011274_pt1 | contig 12404 bp, 12 predicted proteins | sample 23_EM_MG_FD_194515 | JGI IMG/M metagenome (GOLD analysis project Ga0307517, IMG submission 194515) | Populus trichocarpa ectomycorrhiza microbial communities from riparian zone in the Pacific Northwest, United States - 23_EM | ecosystem: Host-associated > Plants > Roots > Unclassified | place...
CTTGATTATATATTTTTGAATTTATTGTATTATTTTTTTTATTTTTATTGGTAAAGTGAAAAGATAGGGAAAAAAAATGAAAAAAATATTATAGATGATTAAGAGTGTGATTGTGGTTGTGTTTTAAAATATTTTTTTTTATTAGAAATGTATTAAAAAGAAATTTTTTTAATTTTTTTTTTAATATCAGGTATTAAAATAATTTAAAATTATTAAAATATATTAATTTAAAATAAAAAAATTTAATTTTTATTAAAAATATCTTTAAAATATAAAAACAAACAGTTTCAAGTGCCCTGTACATGGCACTGTCATCACCTTTTTAGGCACTCACTTCTCCCCGCCATTTCTTGATCCCTAAAACCAAGGACTCCCTTTCAAATTCCAACCCAAACAACTCACTCATTTGCTTTTGACCCTGAAATCTTCTCTCTCTTCTCTTCATTGCCGCCACCATCAACCTCCATTGTTTTCTAACATTCCGCTCTCATTCTCAAGCTCCCATTGGATTGGATGGTCTTTTTACCGATAAGATTCTTAGTTTTTTTTCCTTTCCAATTCTTGCCATATATTCTTGTTCCATCAAGGTTTATAATTTTCCATCATAAAGGATGCCATAATTGATCCCCAATGGATTAGTCCAAATTTGAGTGCTCAAAGAAATTGGAATGTGGGTTCTTAATTAGTTGTCATTGGGTGGTCTTTCCAAAATTTGTGGTTTGGGGACCTACAAAGACTTGTGGAAATGAGTGCACTGAAGATCAGTAGTATTTGTCGGGTGTCACGTTTTCTATTGTTTCTTATTGTTGTTTTCAATCTATCACCAAATGCATTTTGTGTTGATGGGGATGATTATAGTCAAACAGGCAACCCAGCATTGCTTCCTATTATTACTGATACGATCTACAAAAGGCTTTCAAATCTCTCTGTAGTGTTCGGTGATGATATAATGGATAGTCTGAGTTTTTGCATCAAGAATGTGTGAGTACTGTTTCTTTTCATATCTAGCCTTGCTTTGCTTTAATTTATTTATTTATCTTTTTTTATAGTGAATTCCTTGACTTTCAGGAAAGCTGATTGGAAAAGAGCATTCGATTTTGAAGGAGACTTGGATTTCATAACTAATTGTATCAAGAAGATTAAAGGTATGACCATTTAGACTATTCATTGCCGTGATGCTTTCTATATGGATAAATAATGCAACAATGACATATGAAGCTTTACAATTTTGACATGTTCAAAGATTCATGCCATCATTATTCAAAGAAGGGGGGGACAAAAACACTGTTTTGGTCTGTTTGAAGGAGTGAATATCGCAAATGAAAAATGCATCAGCTTCTTGTAAGAAATTGAACGAAGGTGTTGCATGAAAATGAACGTCATATCCCCCAGAAATGACCAACTTGCCATTCAGAAAAACTACACCAAGTCACATATGACGATGAGATGCTTGGATGGTTTGCTTGCCAAATTTATGGTGGACAACAGGATGATAAACAAAGTCCATTGGAAACAAACATTTCAAGTTTATTTTGTTGAGGGTTCCTTCGCTGTGCTGACAAATTTTGTATGCTTGTATTTGTTTGCCTAGTTTCTCATGATGGTTTGTGATTCACTGAACAGGAGATATCACTCTGAGATTGTGTACAGCAGCAGAAATCAAATTCTACTTCGGTAGTCTCTTTGGGCAGGGGACAACAGATCAGACTCACTATTTAAAACCAAATAAGAACTGCAATTTATCCTCGTGGCCTAATGGGTGTGAACCAGGATGGGGTTGCGGTGCTAATCCAAATCAGAAAATCGATCTCTATAATTCAAAGGACATGCCTTTAAGGACTCGTGACTGTCAACCGTGTTGTGAGGGATTTTTCTGCCCCCAAGGCCTTACCTGCATGATACGTGAGTATAGTTGCTACTGCTGTTTTTGCAATGTACAACTATACATGTCCATGATCTTCCAGTGCCCTTTCTTATTGTTCTTGTGGTCTTGTAAATTCAGCTTGCCCATTAGGTTCTTATTGTCCATCCGCAAAGCTTAATAAAACTACCGGAATGTGTACCCCGTAAGTTCGTATTTTTGTCCTTGAAATCCTTTTCTCTTCCTCTTCCAAACCTTTTGTGTTTTGTCATTGAGCGTAATATTTATTGGTAGAGAAATTTTGCAGATATGGTTACCAAATACCCCCTGGACATCCAAATCATACTTGTGGTGGTGCAGATGCATGGGCTCCTGTTGCGGCGAGTAGTGAAATTTTCTGTGCACCAGGATCATACTGCCCAAGAACAACGCTTAAAGTTCCTTGCAGTAGTGGGTATTGTTTTCTTTATCCCAAAACTCAATGTATTTAATCGCTCACAACATGAATCTGTTGCTAGATAATGTTAAGCTTGAATCTCATTTGATGGTGCACCATTGTAGTGCTTAGCATCACTAACTAATCTTTTGTATTCATGAATACAGACATTACTGCAGGATGGGCTCCACTTCTCAAATATGTAAGTTTTTGGTTATTTCTGGTGATATGGAAACTTGTGATGTTTTAGAATTCAGTGCTGAAGAAAAAGGATTCTAGCTTTTCCAGTCTTCCTAGTCCTAGTAGTCTGCGATCATGATGTTTGGCAGAACCAACGAGATCCCAGAGTCAAATCTCAGTAAGAGGAAGCAAGCATAACGATAGAAGTAGATCATATGTTCTAAATACTTCTCATTTAGTAATTTTATCGATTTTGAATATAACAAAAATTACAGGGTTGTAATTTTCTTCTTACCACAAAATTTTCTGATAGTTAGATGCTTAAGTAAGAACCAGGAAACATTTTGCACCGACCTAATCAGTATATATACCACTCTAAGACAGTTTGAAGCACCACACCTTATATCAGCTACTGCTTGCAGATACTTTTTATCATCCTCCAGAACTCACTGTTTGTTATTTATTTTCGCTAGACTGCACATCTCAGAAAAAATTACTCATTTATTTTTACTTTGCAAGGCAAGGGATGAATATTTGACAACAAGATTTTGTTGGATCATTTTGCAGCGTGCTTCAAGTTAGTCACATGCCATCCTAATACTGCAAACCAAAACCTTCATGCATACGGAATCATGCTTATTGTAAGTTATCCTCATTTAGTCTTAGAAAAGAAATTTGATTGCAGAATAAAACATTTCTGAATTGTGGCTTTGAACTTATATTTGCTTTTGATACCATGTCATTCAGAATTGACTTTAGGGGACTTCATTTCATTGCTCTTTTAACTTACACTGATGAATCTTGAAAACTCTTTACTACAAAAAAAAAGAAGGTCCTCCATAATGAAATTTAGCATCCCCTTTCAAAATACTTGTTGATCGTTCCTTGTGGATTAACTGGATCCGCCAGTATCTGACATTGTTCACTTGCCTGTGCAGGCTGCAGTGACTACTCTTCTTCTCATTATTGTTAACTGCTCTGACCAGGCTCTCTCTACACGAGAAAAAAGAGCAGCTAAATCCAGAGAAGCCGCAGCAAGGCAAGCACGAGAAACTGCACAAGCACGTGAAAGGTGGAAAGTTGCAAAAAATGTTGCCAAGAAAGGGGGATCCGCGCTGCAAGCACAGTTGTCCCAGACATTTTCTCGCAGAACATCTGGATTTAAAGCAGAGCAGCCAAAGGTTTCAGATGTGGGTAAATCTCAAACTGAGGCTGCTTTGTTACCACCTATGCCTTCAGGTACTGCAAGTGCATCATCCGAGAAAGCAAAGAAAAAAGAACCAAGCACCCTTACAAAAATGATGCATGCTCTTGAAGATGATCCTGATGGTCAGGAAGGATTTAAATTGGAGATTGGAGACAAAAATATAAAAAAGCAAATGCCAAAGGGTAAACAATTGCATTCTCACACCCAAATTTTCAAGTATGCATATGGTCAGATTGAGAAGGAGAAAGCTATGCAGCAGGACCAAAAGAACCTGACTTTCTCAGGAATAATTTCAATGGCTACTGATACTGATGTCAAGACTAGGCCTGTGATTGAGGTTGCATTTAAGGATTTAACCCTCACGTTGAAAGGAAAAAAGAAACATCTGATGAGGGGTGTCACTGGGAAAATCATGCCCGGCAGAGTTTCTGCTGTCATGGGACCATCTGGAGCTGGCAAGACTACTTTTCTTTCTGCCTTGGCAGGAAAAGCAACTGGATGCACTATGACAGGCTCAATTCTCATAAATGGGAAGAATGAATCAATCCATTCATATAAGAAAATTATTGGTTTTGTTCCACAAGATGATATTGTTCATGGGAACCTGACAGTGGAAGAAAATCTGCGATTCAGTGCAAGGTGCCGGTAAGCAACATCTAACAGTTTTTGCTAATGTATTTATTATTACTCGTGTGTTTTCCCATTTCCTTTCCTAAGTGCAAGTAATTATTGTTTCTACATGGAGAAATATAAAGAGGACAGTAGCATATATAAGCAAAATCATTCTGCTCATGGTTTCATAACTGTAACTCAACTCAACAATTACATCTGCAATTTTCAGATCTGGAAATTGATGCAATTTTCTTTTCTCACGTAAAAATATGTAACTTAATCTTGATCCAGTTTTATCTGTTGTTTTTGGTTAATGTTTTTCCTCTCAAATCTGGCTTAATGAACACAAAAAACTCTTGAAATTATGCTTAATTTTGATAGCCAGTCTCCTAGTCTATTAACTTGGCATCACAAACATTCATCAACTTTTCAACTTTCTCGCTGAACTTCTTCCCTTCAACTGCTATTGTTCATGTGGCATCTTCCCTTCACAGTTTCTTGAATTCTCTGCTTTGCAGTTAATTTCTACTGATTCTGCTACTCCACTCTTGTTATGTTTTTTTCTAATATTTTTCTTGTTGGGCTTCTTACTGGAGATTATCTGCCGACATGCCTAAAGCTGATAAGGTTCTGGTTATTGAAAGAGTTATTGAGGCATTGGGACTGCAGACGGTGAGGGATTCTGTGGTTGGGACTGTGGAGAAACGAGGAATTTCTGGAGGCCAGAGAAAACGTGTGAATGTTGGGCTTGAAATGGTCATGGAACCTTCACTACTGATTTTAGATGAGCCTACATCTGGTTTGGACAGTTCATCATCACTGTTACTTATAAGAGCTCTACGACGTGAAGCACTAGAAGGGGTAAACATCTGCATGGTAGTACATCAACCAAGGTAAGTTTCTTCTCTCTCTGAAGCCAAAATGCCATAGAGATATTCCCTCCTGTAAACTATCAAATGCTTGATAATTGTATCTGGTTCTCTAATCAGTGTAGCTTGAGCAACAAAAGAAGAAAAACACAAGGTGTGACTTATAGCTGATAAAACACTGCCCCTTGTTGCAGATGTTTATTCTTCGTAGTAGCCTATCAGATTATTGAACTTCCACAACCCCTGAAATTTACCACAAATATACTGTTCTTGAATAATATATAGTGAAGAGTAAAATGGAAGTTCATATCTCGGTGTAAAGCCTTTGCAATCTGCATCTGAGGAAAATAAAAGATTTGCTAGACAAGATACTACCAAGAGATCCCAATGCAGCCCTTTCACTTTTCTAACTTGATGTGAATGCTTAAGAAACTTGAAAGGTGATGCGAATGAATAGTAAGACAGAGAAAGGGATCATCTGAATACTTATCTATCAAGTTATATTTCAATCCTGGCCTTTTACATGAGCCATGACAATGGTTTATTCATCATAAAAAAACGATCCAGAAATTTTCCGGATTTAATGGTTAGTTTCTTTTGATTCAGCTATGCCCTGTTCAAGATGTTTGATGATTTTATACTTCTGGCAAAAGGTGGCCTCACTGTTTATCATGGATCTGCAAAGAAAGTTGAAGAATACTTTGCTGGCCTTGGGATCACTGTACCAGAGCGTGTTACTCCTCCAGATCACTATATTGACATTCTGGAGGGTATAGTGAAAACAAACTCAAATGTGACTCATGAACAACTACCTATCAGATGGATGCTGCATAACGGGTATCCAGTACCACCAGACATGTTGCACTATGCTGATAGCATTGGTGCAATCTCTTCTGGCTTAAACTCAAGTGCTGCGGAGTCCACAGAACAATCTTTTGCTGGGGATTTATGGGCAGATGTTGTTTCTAATGTTGAGCTTCATCGAGATCATATAGAGCGCAACTATTTGAAGTCTAAGGATTTATCCAACCGAAGAACTCCTGGAGTTTCCCGTCAGTATAGATATTTCGTTGGAAGGTATGAAATCAATTTTTATTTTCTATGTAATAAGCATATGTGAGAAAAAGTTGTCTAATTCCGAGGCATTTGTTGAAGTCAACTCATATCCTCTAAAGATTATTTCATGACTAATTTGGCTTAACTAGCTCTGATAATGTAAAACGATAATTCAAATGTTGGGTAGAGCTCAATTATTCCAGGCTTACAAATTAATAAGCAACTTTGCTTTGGAAGATGCAGTTTTAAGATAATCAATTTTGTTGGTCATTTCTGAAACCCCTAAATCCACAAGGTGCGTATTTAGTTAGTAAATTATGATGTGATAAACCATTGAATATTTGCTATTTTTTACATGCAAGGGAAAAATTTTATTTTGTAGGATTTATAGGCATTTACTTAATTAAGCTTAGTGAAGGCAAGATACATGTTGGTTAAACTGGTATTTTGTGGTCCAAAATTCATCGATTATTTGAAAGAGCACTGCATGGCTGTGCAATTTGAAGTATTTTTACAGACATTTTATTGTACATATCGTTTCTTTTCAGGATTTGCAAGCAACGACTACGAGAAGCTAGACTACAAGCAGTTGACTATTTGATTCTATTACTGGCTGGAGCCTGCTTAGGAACTCTTGCTAAAGTGGACGATGAAACATTTGGGTCCCTTGGTTATACTTACACTGTCATTGCTGTTTGTAAGTTGACAAACACAAACTCGTTAACTATGCCATATTAGTAATGAAGTTGATATGCTCTTGATCAAGAATAAGGGGATGGGAATTTGTTTTGCATCTTCCAGGAAACTATAATCCTCTCTTTAATCTCAATCGTTTAGGAAAAGAGTTTTCTTGTAATTAAATAAATATGTGTGCTGCGTTCTTTCTCATACATGCAATCTTAAATATGTGTGCTGTGTTCTTTCTCATACATGCAATCTTCATTTCTGATTGCAGCGCTGCTATGCAAGATTGCAGCATTACGATCATTTACGCAGGATAAATTACATTACTGGAGAGAGAGTGAATCTGGAATCAGCAGTCTAGCTTATTTTTTATCGAAGGACACAATTGATCATTTCAACACAATTGTCAAGCCTCTAGTTTATTTATCCATGTTTTATTTCTTCAACAGTCCTAGATCAACATTTGCTGACAATTATGTGGTTCTGCTTTGCCTAGTGTACTGTGTGACTGGCATAGCTTACATTTTTGCAATCTACTTTGCACCAGGTCCTGCCCAGCTGGTATGTCATAGAAGATTCCACCGATCATCTCACAGCGCATTTCAATACATGTAGTTTCTTCATTTTCTACCAAATATGCTTCAAATTCTGTTTTCACTTCATGCAGTGGTCAGTGCTTCTTCCTGTTGTCCTGACTCTTGTTGCAAGCCAGGAGCAAGATAGTATACTGGTGAGGCATTTGGGATATCTGTGCTACCCAAAGTGGGCTATGGAAGCTTTTGTTATTGCAAATGCTGAAAGGTTTGTCATTGTGTCAGTAACTTAGCTTATCTCTAGCTAATTCGAACTACCCAGCCCATTTAACGTTCTCCTGCATTATGTATTCTAGATACTCCGGTGTCTGGTTGATAACTCGCTGCAACTCACTGAGGGAAAATGGCTACGATCTTGGTCATTGGGGTCTTTGTCTACAACTTCTCATTCTGACAGGCATACTCAGCCGTTTTGCAGCTTTTTTCCTGCTGGTGACCTTCCAAAAGAAGTGAGTTGGGAAATTACATATCGTTCTTTGTCCATGTTCTTAGTGTACAAATCAGAGTTGTTCAGTTTTGATACCCTTGTAGAGATCATACAAATCCTCAAAAGTGAATACAGCAGATATATAGCTAACACATTAATTAAATTAGTCTTCTAGATCAGCTGTAATGATCCAACATAAGTTCTGCAATCCCGTTGTATTTTATTTTTAGAGAAGCAGAGAGCTGATACTTTTTTTTTTTTTTTCATTTTGTATGATGCAAGAATAAATAAAAAAAGAAAAATCAATTTTACTCGTTCCGTTTCTTAATTATTAATACTTGTGGTTTAGATTTTATTCTCTTTGTAATTCTTCTCTCAACTTGATAATATTAATTTCTCTCTTTATCTATACTAATCGCTCTTTTACATCCACGTGTATATATATATATATATATTCAACATAAACACATGGGCTATAAAATGGTATTTCCCTGAATAAACAACTCTAATATTTTTGTGTTTAAAAAATGTTTTTATTTTTTTTTAAATTTTAAATTTTAAATTTAATTTTTTAAATATTTTCAAATGTATTAATATTAAAAATAAATGTTGAAATAAAAAATATTATTTTAATATATTTTTAAACAAAAATCATTTTAAAAATAAAAATAAATTTCTCCCTCGATTGAAACGGATTCCGTCCATCCTATTTATCAAGCAGTAAGCGCACGTTTGATTTTTTATAGAGAGAAATGAAATCAGCGTTTCGAAACGCCTACTTCTTCACAGTCTCACTCTCTCGCTCCTTGAACCCTAACACAAACCCAAACCTCAACCTCTCTCCCATTTTCCACAAACTCCCTCTCCTTTCCACCACCACCACCTATCTTTCACTCCCTCTCCTCATTTCTCGTCACCGAAAAGCACCAGGTCGCTCATTCTCCACAACTCTCACCATGTCAGGCGGTGCTGATTCTCCCTCTCCCTCACTAGATAAACAATTCGAAGAGCTTCGCTCGAAGCTAGAAGAATCAGGAAGATTGCGCGAAAAGATTCGAGCTGTTGTCTTAGAGATCGAGTCCACCACTCGACTCCTGCACTCTGGTCTCCTTCTCGTTCACCAATCCCGTCCCGTTCCAGGTTCTAAAGAAACGACACCGTTTTCTTTTCTCTTAATGCTCCCTCCTCCTAAGAAGTAATTTTTACTTGCATTTTTTTAATCTTTTGTGTGATTTGATGCAGAGGTTTTAGAGAAAGCAAAGGCGCAAATTGGAGTGTTGAAGGGGTTATATAATAGACTTGCTGAAATCATCCTCGAGTGTCCTGGTCAATATTACAGGTAGTTAAGAACCTGCGACATTTTTTTTATTTTGATTTTTTTAGCTTCATTTTGGTGTATTTGGCTAGTGATTGCCTTATGGTATAGGTATCATGGTGATTGGAGGAGCGAAACACAAATTGTTGTTTCTCTGCTGACTTTAATGCATTGGTTAGAGACTGGCAATTTACTTATGCACACTGAAGCTCAGGAAAAACTTGGCTGTATGTTTTTCTTTTATCTTGTTTACGAATCATGATTAGTTAATAAACGCTTGCTCATGCTTTCGTTTTTCTTGTTGCTTCTGCAGTGAACAGCTTGGAGTTTGGTTTGGACATTGAGGACTATCTTATTGGTAAGTAATTTTTTGAAAAAAAAAGCATGTTTGATTTGTGTGATAATGTATATGGATTAGGTAATTAGACTTTGTTCTCATGGTGAAAAGTGGGTTTGCTTGAATATACTCAGGGTTTCTGGTATACATGTAAATATATGTTCAAATTCCAAAGCAAGTAAAAGAATTCAAATATTCACATGAATGGCATATAAAAATTCAGGTGGTAGTGGTGTCTGATTGTTTGTGATTGCGTGTTGACCTGCTTAGGTTATAGCTGCAGGTTTTGTCCACTTGACTTCATCAGCCAATGCTGACCAGTATCAGGAGGCCACTCTAATGAAATGCTTATTCCTGTGAATTAAATACCAAGTCGAAATCAAACTGTTTGAAGGTTGACAGGCCCATGTTAGAATGATATAGAGAAGATTGTCATGGCTCTTGCCCAAGAATGGCATGCATAAATTGAAATGGTTCAAATTTTTTACTTGTCAGAAGAAGTACCAAGTTGAAATCAAATAGTTTATTTTGAAATTCTGGGCACTAAACCCATGATTCAAACTCCTAAACCTTTCCTTTGTTTAAATTCTTGGATAATAAATTTTCAGTTCATGCTTGTGTGTTGTATATAATGCCATATAACCAAGATACCGCCAATGAATCTTTTCATGCATGTATCTGTTACATTGTTAGTGGCATGCGATATACCTTCCTCTGCTAACACCCTGGTATAAAGATATTTAGAAATATGGTAACAAATCATTCCTGATAACACCTGTTTCAGTTATTATAATATGTAATACCTATCTTAATTGCTGCCTGTTTCCAGATAATCAGTCTTTGTTTGTAGGATGTGAAGTATCCTGTTGTTGGTCATTCTGTTCTTTGACTGGAAATGCTGATGTTTAAATTCTCTGTTTATACAGGTGTTTGCTTTATGTCCAATGAAATGGTAAGATTTCCAAAAGGATATCTTACGCTTACAAGCTGCAAGTTCATGGAAATTTAAGGAAACATGGGCTGCTACCTATGTAAACTATGTGCAGTGGATGTGCTTCAGTCAGTCTGTTGAAATTACGTGTGAGCAATTGATAAAGTTTGCAGAAAAGGGCTTTTAATGTGATTGTTTGTATGTTTTTTGCAGCCTCGGTATGTTGTGAACCAAGTGACCGCTGGGGACTATGATTGTCCAAGAAAGGTGTTGAAGTTCATGACAGATCTTCACGCAGCCTTCCGCATGCTCAATCTCCGGAATGATTTCCTGCGCAAGAAGTTTGATGGTAGCCTCCTTTTTTTCATTTTACTCATTTTATATAGCCCTTTTCCACTTGCCTGGTTTTCTTGAATAATTTTAAATCTAAATGTCATTGTATATGAGTTGACTTCATGAGTATTTTCTGTCCCGTATCAGGCATGAAGTATGACCTACGGAGAGTTGAAGAAGTGTACTATGATGTTAAGATCCGAGGTTTGACGGCTACTGGTGATTCAAATGGCAATCAAGGAGTTGTAGAAGGTGAATCATAGGTTATAGAACTATCAAACTGTTGGTTACCTCTCCACTCTCCAGCTATATAAAATACTGTAGATTCACTCTTTTGAGGGATGGTCCAAGGAGGATGGTGATACCAATCGTAACTGTATGTGTTAATCCAGAATTTTGTTTTCTCAAGGTGAGGGTGAATAGTTTTGATGAAAACTCTCTTTGAATCTGTGCATTGTGTTCTCTTTGGTTTTTGATGCAAAAGATTCTGAGATGGAAGGCTCCCTTCATTATTTAAAAAAGTAAGAGGATTTGAAAATGGGTTTATACAATAGTATCAAGATTATCACCCATAGTTCATTAATGTTCCCTCACCTCTGGGTGAAGTGGATGACAAATCTATGACTGGTTGGGGACTAATTCGTAGAAGGTGAGATTACAAGAATTTATTTGTTTGTGTTTTAAAAATATTTTTGAAGAATTTATTTGTTTTTGTGTTTTAAAAATATTTTTGAAAAAAATTGAATTTTGTTTTATTTTTTTTCTGTTTCAAATTATATTTTTTTAATAATTTTATATTGTTTTAATGAGTTAATATTAAAAATAAAATTTAAAAATAAAAAAATATTATTGTAATATATTTTTAATAAAAATTAAAAAGTATTTTAAAAAATAATAGTGGGTGGAAGGTATTTAATGATACTGAAAAGCAAACTTTCAAAAGGAAATGTGATTAGTTGAGATTGTTGTCCACACCGGTTGATGTCCCTGTCATTATTTACTTCCATATAACTGTAACATGGCATTTGCGATCTCCTAGACGTGTGTGGAGTAGACGTGTGTGGAGTGTTGATATTGTGTTTTAAAATATTTTTTATTTGAAAATGAATTAAAATAATATTTTTTTTATTTTTTAAAATTTATTTTTATATCAATGAATTAAAATAATTTGAAAAAAATATTAATTTAAAATAAAAAAAAATAAAAAAATTTATTATTTTTTTAAATACTCGAGTGGGATTCGGTATAAAGGATGGTACTGGTCTTTTTATTTCATTCAATTGTGCAGCTGGGACATGTGGGTTTTATTGGTCACTTGTTTTTCTCTTCCTTTTTCCTGCTGTGCTGGTGATTGGTGAAGGGGGTGTCGTGGTTGAATTGGAGAGTTTTGAAAAATTTTGATATTTTTTTTAATATTTCTGGATTGTTTTAATATGGATATGTTAAAAATAATTTTTTTTAATATATTTAAAAACCACTTAAAAAAAAACATTTACCATTGTTCTAAGTACCTTCAAAATAATGCTCCGGGTTGGGGTTTTTTCTTTGAGGTCGGGTTATTTT
>Ga0307517_10011275_pt1 | contig 12404 bp, 11 predicted proteins | sample 23_EM_MG_FD_194515 | JGI IMG/M metagenome (GOLD analysis project Ga0307517, IMG submission 194515) | Populus trichocarpa ectomycorrhiza microbial communities from riparian zone in the Pacific Northwest, United States - 23_EM | ecosystem: Host-associated > Plants > Roots > Unclassified | place...
GAAGGGACCCATGAGCTGCAGCCCGGCATGTACCAGCTGGAAGTGATCATCAACAGCAACGAACGGCTGATCATGAAGCTGGCGAAGAGCTAAGACGACCCTCAGGACCCGCAGATCCGGCAGCAGAGAAGGCCGGAGGGGAATAAATATTCTTTTTCATTGTGAGACCAAGTGTTAATTGGAGCTCCTCCGCCGCGGGGGAGCTTATTTTTTTATATTCAGGTAAGCCTGCAGGTCTTTTACATATTCTTCAAAAGCCTGGACGCCCTGGGGCGTGATCCTGCAAATGGTCTGGGGGTAATTGTCCTTGAACTGTTTGGCGACGTCGATATAGCCCGCCTCTTTCAGCTTGTTGATCTGGACGCTGAGGTTGCCTGCCGTGGAATGGGTCTTCTCCCGGAGGAACGTGAATTCCGCCTCCCGGACGCCGATCAGGATGGAGACCACGGCGAGCCGCAGTTGTGAATGCAATATGGGGTTCAGATCTTTAAACATCTTTATATTTGGATCAATGATGGGATCTTTGATGCTCCCGGCGCAATAAATAACCGGGTATGATATAACTTACCAGGATAGCCACCGCCAGCAGCAGGATATTCTGATCATAGGTAGTGAACGTTGAAAGGATCACCAGCATCCAGCTGGCGACCGCACCCCAGACCAGGGGTGGAAACTTCAGGATACTGCCCGTAATAAAACATCCCAGCCCGTACAGGAGCATGAAAAAAGTATAACAATCCTGCCAGTTGCCGTTGCGCGCGAAAATAAAAATGAACAGGCCCTGGCAGATGCCGACGGCGATCCACAAATAGCGGATGCTGTCATCGACATAGGTCTTTACCCTTTTTTTGCCTCTTTCCTTCCGGCTGTAGAGGGCCGATACGATCGCTCCCACGAACATCAGGTTCCAGGCCACAGGATGATTGGGGCTGTGAAAGTGTACCTTCAGCACGAACTGGAGCAGGGCGGCGACGAACACCAGCCATCCCCACAACAAAAAATAAAAGCTCTTATCGGCCACCGAATCACGGGTCTTGTCGATCATCGTCTGGATCAACGCCAGGCTCTTTTCCGGTGAAAAATCTTCCGTATTATTTTCCATAGCGCAAAAAAATGATTCAAATTAGTAAAGGGGAAGGAAGCCCCGCAAGGATATCTTGCCCGGGCTTCCTAACAATTTAATTAGCTTATTGGCGGCTTCAGGGCTTCGGGCTGAATGTAGCCCCTCGCCGCCAATGGCTGATGATGGGCCTTCGGCCACCGGACCCGTGGTCCGGTTATTGACACTGCGCCAGCATATCTTCCGCCTGCTTCTGACCCCAGGTAGGGTTCAGCGGCTTGGGCTGGGCTGCCTTGAAAAGGGCCACGGATTTCTCGAAAAGAGGCTTGGCCTTATCCTTGCCGCCACCGAATTGGGGAGGAGTGCCGAAGAGGCTCATACCCTGCAGGTAATACAAACGGGGATTATTAGGGTCCAGTTGCAGGCCTTTTTGCAAGGCGGCGGAAGCGTCCTTGCCCTTGGTCATCCAGCGGTTCTGCGGATCGACGAGCATCTGCTGCGTGGCGGACATATTCTCGATGGCATAGATCTCGGCATTCTTTTCGATGGCTTCGGCCTTTGCCACCAGGGCGTCGATCTTGACGGAATTGGCGTCCTTGTCGGTCAGTTCGGGCCGCCAGCCGATCCAGGTCTGGGCAAGGGCAGCATAATAGTAGGGCTGCCATTTGGTCTTTTCGGCATCGCCTATGCGCTCGAAGGCGCCGGCTACGCTTTGCAGGTCATCGATCGTCTTGGCGGAATCCAGCAGGGTGATGTTCTTTTGCATCATCTGCGTGTACTTGTCTGATTGAGCCTTGCCGCCCAGGGAGAGGAGGAGAGCAACGGCGAGTAGGAACTTTTGCATGGTGTTGGTTTTGTAATTGTGTAGGTTATAAATTATTGTCGATAGCATCCTGTGAACGGTCCACGCCCCAGCTGATAAAGCAGCCGATGAAGTAGAACCGGTTGGCCGGCGGCGTGATCGCCTGCTTGTATTGTCCGCTGGCCGAATAATTGTACCCGTAGATGGCATTATAGCCTAAGACATTGCTGACGCTGGCAAAGAGTACGATAAAGGACTTCGCTCCTTGCTTGCCGAGGGCGGGCAGGTATTCGGCGCTGAAGTTCAGGCTATGGTAATCCTTCGTCTTACCCTGGTCGCCCAGGTAGAATTTGCCCGTGTTATTCTGCAGGAAATTATAATAGGGGCGGCCGGTGGCGTAACTATAGGTAAGATTGACCCCGGATTTGATCTTGGTGAAGAATTTCTTCATGACCAGGGAGGCCGTATGGTTGGCGGCGAAATTAGGCATCAGCTGCGCGGTATAGTTCAGGTAATCCCGCTTGGTGTCCAGGTAAGAATAACTGATCCAGTAATCGAAATCCTTGATGGTCTTCTTGTCGCGCCAGAACAGCTCTATCCCTTTCGCATAACCGCTGCCGCTGTTGTTATAGGTGAAATAATTGTAGCTGATGGGGACGGTCTTGATCAGGTCCTCGTATTTCTTATAGTAGGCTTCCACGCGGAAGATCCTTTCTTTCGACATCTTCTGGTAGTTGGCGATATAATGGGTGGCCCTGGTTAAGCCGACCTGGTTCGTATAGAAGATCTGGCTGTTCTCGGGCTTCTGGTAAAAGACGCCGTAGGCCAGGGAGACCTGTGCGTCCTTACCCGTTTTATAGGCGAGGGACACGCGGGGGGCGAGATCGCTGCGATTAATGACGGAAGAATGCTCGAAGCGAAGGCCCAGTTTCGCGGCCAGCTCATTGGTGAGGAAGATATCCGATTCGGCGAAGACGGAATTGAAATTATCCCTGAACCTGCGCAGGGTATCGTTAAAATTCATCGTGTTATTGGCGTACCAGTATTCGCTGCCGAAGCGGATATAACTGATGCCGCCCAGTTTCTTATCGAATACGGCCTTGATCTGCGACAGGTCCTGGCGATTGGCGAACGTAAAACTCTTATACTGCATCCAGGGCGCCTGATCCGTAAAATACCGGGGCTGGTTCAACGCATTCTGCACCTGCTGTCCGAAATTGTCCAGGTTCGTGCTATAGCTCGCGCCGAGGTCCATCTTCCAGCCATTGCTCAGGTATTCCCTCCAGCTGAGGTTATTGTACCAGTTATGGTTGGTAAGGGAAAAAGCGTTCTTCAAATAGAGGCTGTCCACGTCCTGCCTTCTCAGGCCAAGGTTGTTATAGGCGAAAGTGGTATAGTATTTTATCATGCCCCCGTTCTTCGTTCTGATCCTGAAATTGGCATCCGCGTTATGGAACTGCGGCGTCTCGAAATAATCGGGCTGCTGCTTAATGGCTTTGAAATAAAGCCCTACGTTGACATAGTTATAGCTGAAGCCATAGGAAGATCGTTTGTTCTTGGCTACCTGCTGGGTGCCGCCCCCAACGATAATGGGGGAGATCGCGGCCGTTACTTCCGACTTCTCCGGTATGTCGATGGATTCGAGCAAGACGACGGAGGATAGGGCCTGGCCATAGAGGGCGGAATAGCCTCCCGTGCTGAAGACCGTCCCCTTGAAGAGGAAGGGGGAGAATCGGCCCCGCTGCGCGATATCCGGTACGCTGGCATAATAAGGGTTATTGACGAGGGTGCCGTCGATATACTGCTTGGCCTCATAACCGGCGCCTCCCCGGACGAACAGGCCTTCCTGCTCCCCTACCTGCTGTGCGCCCGGCAAGGTCTTCAGGGCGGCCGTTATATCGGCATTAGAGCCCGCTGTGGTCGCCACGTCGATGGAGCTGAGCACGGCCCCTCTTTTCGCGTCCCCGGCTGTAAAAGAGCCCGCCGTGATCGTTACGGCCTTCAATTCGCTGAGCTGCTCCTTAATAACGACATTCAGCAGGATGGCGTCGCCGCCGAACCGGACCTTTTGCTCGAAGCTGCTGTAGCCGATATTGGTCACGCTAATGGTAAATTCACCCTTTTCCGAGCTCCGGAAGCGAAAAGCGCCCAGCGAATCGGAGGTAGCCCCGTCATAGGAGTCTTTTACGGTGATGCTGGCCCCTCGTACGGGGTGGCCTTTGCCATCCTTAACCGTACCTGAGACGAGGGTCTGGGCGGAAAGCCAGCAGGTAGTCAGGGTCGATAGCAGCAGTAAGGCGATTGATTTCATCTTCTCATAAATTTATTGCTAAACTAAAGTAGTTTATATTATAAACCAAATTAAAACAGGAATATTTTTTGGGCCCTCCGGGAGGGGGTATGGGTGCTATTTAAAAAACTCCACTACGAAATTTTCACATCCCATTGATTATCAAATCCCCCAGAAAATTTCGTGTTTGACTTTTTCAAAACACTATAGGGGGCCCCACCCGCCGGCCGGTAATAGGCAAAAAAAAGCCAGGCTTAGACAAGCCCGGCGGTTGTTGATCGTACCCTTTAAAACTAAATTCTTAAATGATCTTTGACAAGTCGTTATATGGATACCCGTTGGCCGTCTGCAACTCGGCTGGGATCGTTATGAATAGTTCATTATTGGCCCTGTCCCGGTAAATAAGGAGCGAATCGGCCGGCGACAGCGTCAGGCTGCCGGCTAAAACCTCGGGTCTGAACGTGATGGACAGGACTAAAGACAGGAAAAAAGGATCACGTTCAGTATAGGATGGAATGCGTAATACGTTCATATATAATTAAGATATACAGTTCGACTATTGGCCGGCCGGTCATAGTGATTGGAGGCGGGATACAACGAATGTGTTCCTGCAGGATGTTATTAGCTATAAAGGATTGTCTTTCTTACGGATGATCAGAAGAGAAGATGATTGGAATAAAACTACGGATTCGTTTTTCGGAGAATTTGGAGGGTATTTTGTAGTTGTCGTGTTGACCTCACAAATATTGATAAAATTATCGGTTCCTGCAAGTGTTTGCTGCGATTTTTTTCTGCCGCATCGCTAAAAAAATACGGCCCGGCAGGTGTGCCGGGCCGTATTTGTATTCTTGCTATACTATGTTTATTTGTACTGCGGGATCAGCGTGTTCGCCAGGTCCGTCATGCGCTTGATGCCGTCCTCGGGCAAATTGCCTTTCTTGAATTCTGCCAGCACGTCCGGCAGCTTGTTCTCCATCTCCATGAGGAAATGTTCTTCGAATTCCCTCACTTTCCTCACGGCCACCTGGCGTATCAGGCCCTGCGTACCGAGATAGATGACGGCTACCTGCTTTTCCACCGCGAAAGGGGAGTATTGCGGTTGCTTGAGCAATTCCACGTTACGGGCGCCCTTGTCGATAACCAGTTTGGTTGCCGCATCCAGGTCGCCTCCGAATTTGGAGAAGGCTTCCATTTCGCGGTAGAGCGCCTGGTCGAGTTTCAGGGTGCCGGCTACTTTCTTCATGGATTTGATCTGTGCGTTACCACCCACGCGGCTAACGGAGATCCCTACGTTAATAGCGGGGCGGATGCCGGCGTTGAAGAGGTTGCCTTCCAGGAAGATCTGTCCGTCGGTGATCGAGATCACGTTCGTGGGGATATAGGCCGATACGTCTCCGGCCTGGGTCTCGATGATCGGCAGGGCCGTCAGCGAACCGCCGCCTTTTACGAGGTGCCTTATCGATTCGGGCAGGTCGTTCATGTTCTTGGCGACGCCATCGTCGGCGATCACTTTCGCCGCGCGTTCCAGCAGGCGGCTATGCAGGTAGAATACGTCTCCGGGATACGCTTCGCGGCCGGGAGGACGACGCAGCAGCAGGGAGACTTCACGGTAAGCGACGGCCTGTTTGGACAGGTCATCGAAGATGATGAGGGCCGGGCGTCCGGTGTCACGGAAGAACTCTCCGATGGCGGCGCCGGCGAAGGGTGCATAGAATTGTATCGGTGCGGGATCGGATGCCGATGCGGCGACGATCACCGTGTAATCCATAGCGCCGTTGTCCACGAGGGTCTTCATCACACCGGCAACGGTGGATGCTTTCTGGCCGATGGCTACATAGATACAAAATACAGGCTTGCCTGCTTTATAGAATTCTTTTTGATTGATGATCGTATCGACCGCGATGGCTGTCTTGCCGGTCTGGCGGTCGCCGATGATCAGCTCACGCTGTCCGCGTCCGATGGGGATCATGGCGTCGATGGCCTTGATACCTGTCTGCAGGGGCTCTTTTACGGGCTCCCGGAAGATAACGCCGGGCGCCTTGCGTTCCAGCGGCATTTCATATCTTTCGCCGGCGATAGGACCTTTCCCGTCGATGGGCTCGCCCAGGGTATTCACCACGCGGCCCAGCATGCCTTCGCCTACCCGGATGGAGGCGATCTTGCCGGTACGGCGAACTTTAGCGCCTTCCTTGATCTCACCGCTCTCCCCCATCAATACCACACCCACATTATCTTCCTCGAGGTTCAGCGCGATCGCTCTTACGCCGTTCTCGAATTCTACCAGTTCCCCGCTGCCTACATTGTTCAGGCCGTATACGCGGGCGATACCGTCGCCTACCTGCAACACCGTGCCCACTTCTTCCAGATCAGCGGTAACATTGAAGTTGCTCAATTGCTGGCGCAATATCGCTGAGATCTCATCTGGTTTAATTTCTGCCATAGTTATACTTGTTAGTTAGTTGTCTGTTTAAATGCTGACTATCGTATCTTATAAATAAAGTCATTGTTCTGGAACTGCTTCTTGATCTCCCGGAGGTCGTAGGCGATGCTGGCGTCCACCAGTTTATCCCCCATCTCCAGTACGAAGCCCCCGATGAGCTCTTCCTTCACTTCCGTCTCCAGCTCGATGTTCTTCCAGCTGGTGTCTGTTCCGATCTTCTCGAGGATGGACTTCTTCAGCTCCTCGCTGACGGGCGTGGCCGTCGTCAGTTTCACGGTATGGATGCCTTTATTCACCTTGTATTGTTCGATGAAGGCGGTAACGATCTCCGGCAGGTAGAATTCACGGGCTTTGGTCAGCAGCAGCTTATTGAAGAGGGCCGTCAGCTGGCTGATCTTCCCTTCCGTGAGCGCCGTCAATATTTTTCCCTTGATATCGGCCCTGATAACGGGGCTTTTCAACAGGGTGACGAATTCCCGGCTGCTCTTACAGACGGAATCCAGATAGAGCATATCCTTATACACGGCATCCAGCTGGCCCTTTTCAATGGCCAGGTCGATGAGTGATTTGGCATATCTTGCTGCGAGACGTGGGTTCGGCATCTTTAGTTCAGTTTCACTTCATTCGATAATTGGCGGATATAATTCTCCTGCTCCGCCTTATTGGCTAATTCCCTGCGTAAGATCTTTTCGGCTACCTCGATGACGAGGTTACCTACCTGGTTCTTCACGTCCGTGAGCGCGGCCATTTTCTGCTGCTCGATGGCTGCCTGCGCGTCGACGATGATCTTGCCGGCCTCGTGCTTGGCCTGCTCCTTGGCTTCGTTGATGATCTTATCTTTCGTATCACGCGCCTCTTTCAGCAATAAAGCCCTTTCTTCACGGGCCTTCGCCAGCAATGCTTCGTTCTCATTCTTCATCTGCGCCATTTCCACCTTCAGCTTTTCAGCGGTGGCCAGGGAGTCGGCAATGCCTTTTTCCCTTTCGCCCAGCGATTTGAGGATGGGTTTCCAGGCGGTTTTCTTCAGGATGAAAAAGAGGATCAGGAATGCCGCGAGGTTCCACAAGAACAAGCCTAAGTCGGGCGTCAGTAATTCCATATAAACAATTTTATGAGGTCAGTTCGGGTTGTTTGCGTTTGCCTTTGTGAAAAATACTGCATCCTCGGCCCTGTGCTCCGGATGCAGTAAGAGTTTAACGTGCCTGCCTATTTCTGGAATACGGCAAGCAGACCTGCTACGGCAGCCAGGAGGGCAACACCCTCAACCAGCGCTGCGGCCAGGATCATGTTGGCACGAATGTCGTTCGAAGCTTCCGGCTGGCGGGCAATGGCTTCAACGGCGCCTTTACCGATCTGACCGACACCGATACCGGCACCGATCGCGGCAAGGCCTGCGCCAATTGCACCATAACCAGGCTGTACTTCCAACAAAATGGTCATCAAAGTCATACTACTTGGTTTTATAATTAAAAAAGCGTTCAGTTCTATATTCTATATTACTACGGCATCTTCATGCACATGTCCGTCCTCGTCATGATGACCGCCTTCGAAAGCCTGGCCGATGAACACCGCCGTGAGGTTCGCGAAGATGAAGGCCTGGATGAATGCCACCAGGATCTCGAGCAGGTAGATGAATACCGCCAGCAGGACAAAGAAAGGCGAAGTGCCCCATCCCAGGGCCGTATTCATCGCGCCGAATATGAAGATCAGGCAGATGAAGCTGAGGATGATGATATGTCCGGAGATCATATTGGCGAACAGACGAATGATCAGCGCGAAGGGCTTGGTGAAAATCCCCAGTATTTCCACGGGGATCATGATAGGTTTCACGCCCAGCGGTACGGGAGGATTGGCGATATGCCCCCAGAAATGCTTATTGGAGCTGAACATAATTACGACAAAGGATATGATGCCCAATACCGCGGTGAACGCGATATTCCCGGTGACATTGGCCGTACCGGGAACGAGACCGATGAGGTTATTGATCAGGATGAAAAAGAAGATGGTCAGCAGGAAGGGCATGTATTTCTCGTAGCGGCTGCCCAGGTTGGACCTGCCGACCTCGTCCCGTACGAAGGTGATCACCGGCTCCACGGCATTCTGAAATCCGGTGGGAGCTGTCTTTACCCCCTGCCCTTTCGCATATTTACCAGCTACGCCGTTCATGAGCCAGATCAGCAGCAGCACCGAGATCAACACCTGCACGGCATTACGTCCCAGGGAAAGGTCGTAGACCTTAACGGCGGTATCCGGCATTCCTGCCTCGTCCACGGCATAGATCTTCCCGACATAGATCTTATGTCCCTGATAATTATTGAGATCCAGCGAATGTTCCTTGGCAAAACTTTCTTCCATGATCCGGTAACCGTTCACGACTTTCTCTCCGTGTTCGAAAGCGGAGGACATGAACACCGACCAGCCCTTTGCCGGGGAATAAAGAATGACCGGCAGGGGAATGGATACTGGTTTTTTATTAAATGTAAAGAAATGAAACTCATGGCCATCGGCTACGTGCTCCAGAATGATCTTAGAGGGGTTCAGCTTTTCCGGCTGTTCGGTGGACTCCCCGGTCTTGGGGGTTTCGCCCTGTGCGGAGAGCCGGGTCGAAAAAAACAGGCAAATCATACTGAAAGCCGCGACCAATAAAGATTTGAAGCATCTCGATACCATACCTTCCGTAAAATTTGGCGCAAAGATACGGGGGGAGGGGCGAAATATGAAAAGAACATTAAAAAAAGCGGTCTAGGATGCCTGCCTTTCCGTCGCCGGCAGGTTCTTGCTAAACTGCATTTCATGCAATTTAGCATAAAAGCCTCCCTTGGCCAGCAGCTCTTCATGGGTGCCGCTCTCCCGAATCTCGCCCTTATCCAGTACGATGATCTGGTGGGCCTTTCGGATGGTGGACAGGCGGTGGGCGATGACGATGGAGGTCCGGCCGGCGATCAGCTTGTCGATCGCCTCCTGTATCAGCAGTTCGGATTCCGTATCCACGGAGGAAGTGGCCTCGTCCAGGATCAGGATGGAAGGATCGTACAACAGCGCCCGGATGAAGGATAGCAGCTGCCGCTGTCCCAGCGACAGGGTGCTGCCCCTTTCCATGACATTATAGTCATAGCCGCCGGGCAGGCGCAGGATGAATTCGTGCATGCCGATCAGTTTGGCGGCTTCCACGACCTTTTCGACGGGTATCTCCTCATTGCGGAGGGTGATATTATCCGCCACGGAGCCGGAGAACAGGAAAACGTCCTGCAATACCACCCCGATGTTCTTTCTCAGGTCGTCCAGTTTATAGTTCTCCACCGGCACGTCGTCGATCCGGATCTGGCCTTCTTTGATCTGGTAGAGCCGGTTCATCAGGCTGATGATGGAGGTCTTACCGCTGCCGGTATGGCCCACGATGGCCACCGTCTCCCCTGCGTTCACCGTGAAGGAAATATTCTTCAGCACATAGCGGTTATCTGTATAGGCGAAATTGACCTTGTCGAACTCGATCTTCCCTTTTATCTTATCGGGCGCATAGTCCCCTTCCGTCTTCACCATGTCGTCGTTATCCAGGACGCGGAACACCCGTTCGCTGGCCACCATCCCCATCTGCAATACGTTGAACTTATCGGCGATGACCCGCAGGGGGCGGAACAGCAGGTTCAGGTAGAGGAAGAAAGCGATGATCTTGCCGCTCAGTTCCCTCGCGGCCTCTTCCGGCAGGTGCAGCACCTGGCGGGCGCCCCACCAGACCAGCAGGCCCGTGGACACGGCCAGGATGATCTCCACCAGGGGAAAGAAGACAGAATAGGCGAAGATGGCGTGGATATTCGCGTTGCGGTGCTCCTTATTGATCTTCCTGAATTTGGCGGCCTCCCTGTCTTCGGCCGCAAAAGCCTGCACGATCTGCATCCCGGTGATATGCTCCTGCACGAAAGCGTTCAGGGAAGCGACGGCATTCCGCACCCGGATGAACGATTTATTGACGGACTCCTTGAAGAGCCAGGTAGAAAGGATCAGCAGGGGAAAGGGCGCCAGGCAGATGAGGGTCAATCGCCAATCCACCACGAACATGAACAGCAGGATCGAAACGATGGACAGCAGGTCCGCGATGATGGGTATGAGCCCATCGGAAAAGATATCGTTGATGGCCTCGATATCATTGATGGTGCGGGTGGTCAGCGTGCCGATGGGCGTCTTATCGAACTGGGAAAGGTTCAGGCCCAGCACTTTTCTATAGACCGTCACCCGCAAGTCCTTCACAACGGTCTGACCGAGCCAGGCCGTGATAAAAGAGAAGTAGAACCGCGATACGGTCTCTATCAGCAGCAGGCCGATCTGCAACACGGTGATCCAGATCACCAGCTCTTCCATCTGGTGCTTGATGTCCGGACCGGGACCCGCCCCTTTACGGATGTAATTATTGATCGTGATCTGTATCAGGTAAGGACGCAGCGGTGAAAGGATGGCCAGCACGATGGACAATCCCACGGAGACATACAAACGTTGTTTGTAGGGAGCGGCGTAACTGAATACCCTTCTCAGCAGGCTAAAATCGAATATCTTTTTCTTTTTTTTCTCTTCAGGCATAACACCGGCAAAAGTACATAGAAGTATCCACTCACAACTCACCACTGACTACTCACAACTGACCACTCACCACTCACTCATCATCGCCCATCGCCTTCCGGTAGGCCTTGATGAAAATGGCGCCGAGGTTCTTATACGGGGGGATATAATCGTCGAACTTTTCCTTGGCCGCCGCGTCGTTCTGGAAACGCGCGCTCAGGTCCTTCCACATGGGGAGCCATTCGATATCCTTTCCGGCCAGGAGGGTCGTATTGATCGCCTGCAGGATCGGCTCGTTCACGGTCTTGGTCCCCACCTGTTTGGAAGAGATGATATGGGCGTCTTCGTTGATCTTCAGCACCTCGCTCAGGTTATTATAACCCCCGCAGGAACCCAGCACCACGATACGCGCGGTAGCAGGCATCTGCTGAATGGTATATTTTACGTGATAGCTATGCCCGCGGTGTATCACCACGGTAGGCTTCATATGATGATCGTAGAGATAATCGGTGAGTGCTTTCTGGGCCTTGGCGTCGGGGTCGTCCTCTCCCAGCAGCGGCTTATTGGCGAAGATCAGCACCGGCTTGCCTTTGACGGAAGAGATCATCACCCATTGGGGATTCTCTGTGATCTTCCAGTCGGACTTGACGCCTGGTTTGGTCCGGAACAGGGCCATGAAATTCGTAAAGGAATTCTGGCCGTCCTTATCCTGGTCCCCGTAGAAGAACACCTGCTGGATCACCCGGCCGCTGTCATCGGCCAGGGAAGAATAATCAACGGTATACACGGGAGGGATCCCCAGCTTCGCGGAAAGGTCCGTCTTGCTGGCCGTATCGGCCGATTCGAAAAGCGTCTGCAAAAGATTATAGATAATGACGCCTTTTCTATCGCTGGCCGCCACGTTCTTATCGTAATTCCATTTTACTTCGTCCAGGATGAATCGCGCCAGCGCGGGGTTCTTGTCGAAGATGCTGCTGTAGGAATCGGCCACGTCCACGGCTTCTTCCTCGTTGGCCTTCTCCAGGTGGATGATAAAGGATTTCATGATGGTGCCGGCGTTCAGCTTGTCCATGGTGCCCAGGAAGTGGTCCAGCTTATTGTAGGCCGCCGCCATTTTTATGAACTTGCGGAAATAATCGCCATGTACTTCCAGGATCAGGCTGTCGCCATAAGGGGCCGTCATGCGCTGGAAGATCCTGTCATAGACCCCCAGGTAGCTGGAAGTGTAGATCTCGTCCTCGCTGAGCACGATCAGGTAATA
>Ga0307517_10011276_pt1 | contig 12403 bp, 11 predicted proteins | sample 23_EM_MG_FD_194515 | JGI IMG/M metagenome (GOLD analysis project Ga0307517, IMG submission 194515) | Populus trichocarpa ectomycorrhiza microbial communities from riparian zone in the Pacific Northwest, United States - 23_EM | ecosystem: Host-associated > Plants > Roots > Unclassified | place...
TTTTATAACCCAAATCATATTAAATAAATAAAAAAAAAACACACTTGTATCATAAAATTACAAATGTTTTTTAATTTCAGTCTTTTTTTTATCTTTCAGATTTAATCTCTATTCTTTTTATTGCTATTTGTTTTGTTTGAGATTATTTTTTAGATTTTCTTTTACAATTTCATCCTCTATGGAGTTTTTTCTATCAAGTTTGATCATTTTTCTTTTTATTGTTATCTTTTTTACTTTTGTAAGTTTTTAAGATTGATATTTTCTTTTTTATAATTTAACCATTTAAAATTAAATTGGTTGAAAATTAAGTTTCTTGATTCAACTTGAGTCCAAGATTTTACAAGTTGCGAGTTTAAAAAATTCAACCAAGTTTGTTTGGGTTTGTTTAGTTTTTTCTCTTTAATTTTAAGCTGACCCCACCCCCCTCCCTGCCTATTTTTTTTTTTTTCCTTTGCTTTGTTAATTTTATTAGGTTTGATTTTTATAGGGTTATTCTCATATTCATGATCAGAGCTATTGGTTTCAAAGGTTAGCAATAGTTGATTTTATTTTTTTTTGTCATTTTTTAAGTTATTTGTTTTAATTTCATAATTCAACATTTGATGTATTGAAAAATGATCTTTATACTCCTTTTCCTCTTTCCTTTCATGTGGTCCCTTTTTTCCTGATTTTTTCCCATGAGATTATCCAAATCTTATGCCTATTGTCATGAAGTTTGATAGTCAACCCAATTAAAAAAAAAATTCTTGCTTTTATTATTTTCTTCAATTTCACCCTTCAACATTATTTTTTATATCTTGAATGAGCTCATGTTGTTTTTTTTACCCTTATTTGTTATTATTTTTTTTCATTTTATTTATTGTTGTTATATTTTATTTATTCATATTATTTAAACTAACAATTGGTCCGGTGACTCAAGTCTTAGATTTGTTTCCTTACTTTTTTTTATGTTAAGAAAAATCTTGACTAGAGCACAACAAAGCACAGACCATAAATATAGTATAGTAAAAAAGGCCTTGGTATTTCGCTATGGGAATGAATAATGAAATGTCAAGGTCCACTTTGGTCTTCAAAATCTTTGAGGATTTTTTTTAAGTTCAAACTTAGTTTTTTTTTAATATAATCCTTCAACATCGGGTTTATTAGATATTGGATTTCATATTTTGTATCGATTTATTTTCTATGGGGTTATCACAATTTCATGATTCAAGTTGCATGTCTTGTGATTAGCCATATTGACTCGGGTGTAACAAGTTGACTCTTATTAACTTGAGTCATTTTTTTGTTATTTTTTTTTCAATTTAAGGTGATAAAAAGGTCAATAGTCAAACATTAAAATCAAAACATTGAGGACCAAATATGAAATTTTATAAAATAAAAAAGTCAAAGTTGATTTTTTTTTCATGGTCAAACACAAAATTCAATGGAAAGGAGAGAGTGAAGAAGAAAAGAAAAGGAAGGGGTGCTCGATGAAAAACTATTATGGATAGGGGTGAGTAAAAAAACCAAAAAACAAATTAAATCGAGAAAAATGGAAAAAAAATAACCGAAAAAATCAAACTGTGAAAAAAACCCGATTAAACCGATTAAAATTTTGAAATAACCGAGCCAAACCGAAAAAACCGAGCCAAACCGGTTTGAACTGGTTTTTGTCCTAAAAAATCAAACCAAAACCGGTCAGTTTGAATCGGTTTCAGTTTTTTTTTTAAAAAAATTCGGTTTAGTTATTTTTTTTTATAAAAACCGAACCGAAAATGATCACTCCTAATTATGGAGCTTCTAAGCGCTGCCCCACATGGAAAAGGGTGTTGTGGAGCTTAAAGCACCGTAGAAGAAGCTGGCATTCTTCCACTTAACGGTGGCTCACGCTGCTCAAAAAGCGGGGAGTCCCCTTAAATGTTGGCACGTTAATAACGGAGAAAAACTGAATCACCCCTAGCCCAACTTTATAATAACAGAAAAACCTATAAGGCATTACAAAAACACTCATGGACTCAAAGCTTAGGAAATTTGATTTAAGGGGCAATTTGGTCATTCTAATTTTTAGAAAAACATAAAAACCCAAAAATGCCCCTCAACGTAATTAAATGAAAATAACTTTCAAGGCTAATTTAGTACTTTTACTATACTAAAAAATATATGAGATGACTATAATGACTCTTATGAATTTGCAAAGACATTTGAACCCTTGTGAAAAGACTAGATTGCCCTCGTAGCAAAGCAAGTTGTTTTTATAAGGCAAGGGTAAAATAGTAAATTTACTATACAAGCATAATAAATTATAAATGCATGTACAATAAAAGTTTGATTTCTTTTAGCTTTGGATATAAATTAGTTATGTGACATGCTCTTCGCTGCGAGCCATATTTAATTTTTTTAACAACAAAACTATATACACAAGTTTTTTTGATGTGTTGTTTTAGAAAATAAAAAAGTTTAGGCATGCATGCAATCAAATAAATCAACAACTATATGTGTTAATAAATAAATAAAAAGCCATAAATGATAACTAAAGATAAATCTGGAAAAATTAAGAGACAAATGTATATTAAGATTTTTCATCTCGCAAGACGGAATATTTACCTAATTATGTTTGCTAAACTTATTTTTGAAAATATTTTTTTTATTCAATCAAATAATAATAGAAATTGATACATACATTAAATTGATTGAGTAAAATAAAAGGAAAAAAAAATACCATGCAAGGCTAAAACGCATTAGAAATATCATTTGATTTTTTTTATTTGAAAAAATAAAGTTTACCTATATAAAAGATAAAAAAATATAAATGAATAATAAAAATCTATTAAAAAATTAAATACATATAAAATAACAAAAAAAATCCATCATTTAAAAGAGGCTCTACAATCAAAATAAAAGAGAGAAGTTGTATTGATTTAAATATAAGTAAAAAAATAATCTTTTAAAAAATATAAAAAACAAATTAATCTAAAAAATAAAAAACATAAAGAAGCAAAAGACCAGGCGCTGCTGGGCCTAACTCATTTTGTCAAGACCCACATGTCTGAGCCCTTTTTTTTGTTGCATCGTCCACCTCGATGTTTTTTTAAAATCAAATAATGTGTCATCTGCTTTTGACTAGATTTCGGTCAATGTGATGATCAAGAAATCAGGGCTTGAGGTTTTATATAAAAAACTCATTTTTCAACCTATTTATTTATCTAAAATATCTAGAAAACACTATAGGAACAATGATAAGCCTATCAATGGCTTAAAAAACCCAAAAAACTATCAAAAACCAAAATCAACCCAAAACTCAAAATCTTCTCGAGCTCAAATCTATTTTCATAAACTTTAAATGTAAAAAAAAAAACACTTAATATGAACTCTCTTCATCAAATGGATCAATTTACACAAATAATAACTATGTTTGGCAGGCTAAATCGGCGTCAACAATATTTTTCTTTCTTTACCATCAAAATCTTGTTATCTCTCTCTCCTCTTTTAAATCAGAAATTAAGAAATAAAAAAAATTTTTTGTAATAAAATTAAATTGAAAAAATATTGAGGTACCGAATATGTATACTTTTTAAAACATAAGGACTAAATTAAACTTTTCATCTGAATTTTAAAACAATCATTTATTTGTGACATCTTTTCTACTTTGGTTCCTTGTTTTTTAATTTTATTTTTAATTAATAAATTTGATTTAATTGCTATTAAATTTAATTGAAAAAGAATGCAATCAAACTAAAAAAAAAAATTAAGAATCAAATTAAAAAAAAAAAACTAAAGCACAATGAAATATGAGAGGAGGCATAATATCCACGCGTTTTAGTCTTTTACAAAATAATAATATAATTTGTGTGTTCGAAGCATACGTTCATTAAAGTTTTCTTGCATTGCTACGTCGCAGCCATGTTAAAAATTGACTGGTCGAATTCCCTTGGCCTCTGGGAATCAAACGCACTAATCAAAACTAATAAAAACAAGAATTAGGGTTAACCAAGTCATTTTCACAGTTTTGGGAAGAATGGGCCGGGGCCCATACAAGGAAGTGTGGCACTCATTCAGCCGAAGGACACTCTCAATTCCACTATCACACCCCCCGCTGCCCAAACTGCGCACGCTAGCTGTCTCTCCACAACCATTATGACCCCACCCACCTGACCCCCCTCCCCTCTCTCTATCTCTCTCTCTCTCTCTCTCTCATATCTGTACAACAAACAACAACACAACAAAAGTTTAAAATAAAAAAAATAATCAACATCAGGTCATCAAATCATGCGCCCGCTTTCTTTCTTTCTCTTTTTATTAAAATGCGTAATTTAGCTTAACCTACGCTTCGAGTCCACACTGCACTGTTACTACAACACTGTTCTCTCTTCTCCCCCTCTGCATTACTGACAACTGCATCAGCACTGCCTTAAATGGGATCCAGTGTGCGTCTTGCACCCCCTCCCCTCTCTCTCCTCTTTTACTGTCATGATTAGCATGGATAGCCTACAGGCTAGCTAAGCTTAGCTACCTCCTTCTCAAAAATTTATAGCACCCGCCTCTCCTCTCCTCTTCAATTTATACTCGTGTCTCCTGGATCTTATGTCATTTACGAGACCTTTCGTTTCGCTAAAGCTTGGAGCTCCGATCGGGTCCGTGCATTTGCTATCTGATCCGAACCAATTCGGAGCTCGACCTAAAAAATGAATCCTCTCTGCTGCATTGCTCCGGTATCCATCGATCGGGATCGGGCCAACCCGGTTGTGGCCAAATCAGCGAGTCAGTCGCAATTAGGACTTGATTCTTCACTTAGAACCCTAAATCAAAGTTCAAAACAGAGTTTTTCAGTTCAGGCATCTCGCGACCTCGACAAGTTTTCATCGATTGTAAGTCAAGAAATCGAAGACTCGAAGGTTTATAGTGTGAGTGGGAGCGTGAGTGTAGCGGGTATTCTGTACAAATGGGTGAATTATGGGAAGGGATGGAGGTCTCGGTGGTTTATGCTTGAAGATGGAGTGCTGTCGTATTATAAGATTCATGGACCTGATAAGATTTTGACGAGCCCAGCAGGTAGAGACAAGGGAGTTAGGGTTATCGGAGAAGGTTCTTTGAGGTACATGAAAAAAGTCAATTGGAGCTGTAGCAGCAGCAGCAGCAGCAGTAATGGTGGTGGTGGTAATAATCGGCTCAGGCAGTGCAAGCCATTCGGCGAAATTCACTTGAAGGTTGCTTCTTTATTATATATAGTAGAAAAGAAGAAGAAAACTCCTTTTCTTTTTGTTGACTTTTCCTTGCTTTTTTGTTGTTTATGTGAGTATGGATCATTACGAAATATGTTTATTATTTGGTTGTTTGTTTCTGCTGATTTGTTTGATGCTATTGTCTCTTGCCAAACATTACTAATAGTCCTTTATGTCAGCGTGGATCATTAGGAAATTCATTTAAAGGAATTTCTGATAAATTATGTGCTGGTGGTTATACATAGTGATAATGATATTCAAGTGCTCCCGAATCCTATAATTTATATGTCTGTTATGTACTGTGATTTTCTTTTAATATTCCTCCAGCATCTATCTCTTCGAAGTGTTTAGCGCATGATGTGAAAAGCTGATTTTCTTTTAATGTTCCAATGATACATGATGAGCTTACCTATCTTCTCACTGATGTTATTCAATTCAGAGGCAGCAGTCATGTAGTAACGTGTTATGACCCCTATTTCCAATAAGTTCCTATGTTTTTGTGGTAGCTCGTTTGGGCTTTAACCTTAATTTGTAAGCAGGTTTCTTCATTTCGAGCTAGCAAATCAGATGACAAGAGGCTCACCATATTCACTGGAACAAAAACTCTTCACTTGTGTTGCGTAACGAGAGAAGATAGAGCTGCATGGGTTGAGGCCCTGCAGGCTGCTAAAGATCTTTTCCCTAGAGCGTTGACAAGCAGTGATTTTTCACCTTCTGAAGATGTTGTCATTTCAACTGAGAAGTTAAGATCACGGCTAGTGCAGGAAGGTGTTGGCGAGACAGTCGTCAAAGATTGTGAGTCCATTATGTTATCAGAACTCTCTGAGATGCAAAACAAGTTGAAGGCTCTACAACATAAACACATCACGTTGCTGGACACATTGAGGCAATTAGAGGTGCTTTTTGTTCTTGTATTTACCTTTGATCTGTGCAATAATAAATTCGAATATATCAAGCATGAGTATAACATACTTTTACATTCCAGAATTTCATGAGAATGAAGCTGGACATCTCATTTTCATTTTTCAAACGTTATTATATGTTATTCACCTTGAATTTGGCTCAAGAATTGCAGTAAATAGGTTTTGTTGTTTCAATTGAATTTGAGATGTTCACACTAGTAGAAGAGACGCATGCACCAATATATCAATGGTAGTGGCGGCGGCGTGGTGGTGTTGGTAGTGGCACCGGTGGTGAAGATGGTGGCGGTGAGTTGGCGATAGGATGGTGGTGTTTGAAATAATTGGATACTATTATGAGTGGATTACTATCCATAAAATATTTTACGGAATTTTATGAGTTTAAAATATTTTTCATCAAATGAAGTAAATTTAAAGATCAACATAAAAAAAATTATGCTGACCAATTTTATTGTAAAATATTTTATGGGAAAAAAAACACAAGAAAATCAAGAAAACATTTTATGCAAAACAAACGCTCCCTAAAAGACTACAAATTTCAACATAAAGTTAGACCTCCTGACAATTAGGAAAACTACTGAAATACCCTTGTTTTACTGGAATTTGCAAAGGTTATAACTCCCCTCTCTTACAAAATCACTCATAATACATTAAACCAATTAAATTAATAAATCTGTCAAGATACTTCATTCCTAGGTCAAAAAGACTTCATGGTTGATGAAGAACCATTTGAACTACCCTAGGTTTCAAAGAGGAGAGTTCCTCTCTCAACTATGATAACACCATCAATTGGAATCTAAAATAAACGAGAATGACAGTGTCCCAAATGCTTCATATTTCAAATATGCTTACAAGGAAACAAAAAATTCTTGGTGCTTCAGAGACATGGAAAAGAGAGAAGGTTTTCATTTTATGTTTTATGTGAATGAATATGTATTGCTGCAAACTGTGCATTGAACTATAAGGCATTAATTGTGATGTTTCTTTGATGATGATCATTTTATAAAATTTTATTCCTTTCATATTTAAGCACGCAGAATCCCTCATGCATATGATGCTGGATCAGTGATGAAGAACTTTATCGAGTAATTTTCACACCTAAAATTGTTTTGCAGACAGAGAAAATTGAGCTGGAAACTACTGTGGTAGATGAAACGAAGGAACGCGATTCATATTGTGGACAAGCAAATCGACGATTTAGTGGTTAGTTTTGCTTTTAGATCTCTGTTATTACCATATTTTGATTGATTTTTTGATGCTAGTGCCTATCAGGTCTTATTGGTTAAAGAGTTTACATAACCTTTTGTGTGAAAATACTTCAATCATACCACTGTTGGGGAAAAAAGGAAAAAGTCATTGGTTGATATTTTGATGGAGCAAATCAACCTTGTAGATCATTTTGGAATTCTACATGCTGAATAATTTTAATCAATTTCCTGGTTCTTCTGTAACTTGATTTTTTTGTCTCAATTTGGCATGTTGAAACAAAATAGACAAGCAAACTTGTAAGTTCTCCACTGGTATCAGTTATAGTTGGTGGAGTCTTGTACTTAATGGTACATAGCTCCTTCCTCACTATAGTCTTTGACAATCTCTATTTCAACTTTAGGATAAACTTAGCTAGATTGTTTAAAAGGCATTCTTGCTTTGCGCTAAGTTTTCTGATGAGACTTATTGTTGGTGCGAGTGTTGAAAATTTACTCACATTCATGTTCTTTCCATGTCACAGATTTCTATTCTGTCATGTCAGAGGCTAGTGCGAGTGATTTTGATGCTGATAATGAAAGTCAAGATGGAGGAGATGTTGAATCAGATGAAGATGACGGTATATTCTTTGATACAAATGACTTTTTGTCTGCAGATGCTTTAAGAAGTGCTTCCTATCGGAGTAGGGAAGCTACTGGAAATGCTGGTATATATGATAAAGATGGTTCTGATCATTTGCTTGGGGCTGAGAAGGAGATCATGACAGTTCAATATCCGTATGTTAAAAGAAGAGATAATTTGCCAGAACCGAAGGAGAAAGAGAAGCCTGTTGGACTATGGTCAATTATCAAGGACAATATCGGGAAGGACCTGTCTGGTGTTTGTCTTCCTGTTTATTTTAATGAACCACTCTCTTCATTGCAGAAGTGCTTTGAGGATTTGGAGTACTCGTACTTGGTTGACCGAGCATTGGAATGGGGAAAGCAGGTCAGGTCCTCAGCTGTGCTTTCTTTTGTGACAAAGCAGTTTTAAAGCATGATCTGCTTGTTACATTTTAGTCCAGGTAGTTGGTTGATCAAGCATTGGTGGACTGTAACAGATTTTTTATTTTTATTTTTTTAATTAACGAATCAACTTCTTTCCTTTGTTTTGTTTGTTACCACTGATTCAATTTGGTAACTAGCTGTTACTTGGGTTCTTGGTGATTGTAATCCCCATTTAGGGAACTTGGAATGGACTGAGGTCATTCTGCCTGCCTGCCTGATTTTAGAGGGCTATCTGGTTTGAAAAAAAGCCTGTTTAAGGCATTTATTTCTTGTTATGGATAATGAGGTGTTCAGACCTTGAACATATTTGTAGAAAACTAATATTGTGTCAGCAAGAGTTTATTGAAAACTCTATTTCGTTGTTTTAATTAGTTCCATTCTTTGGTTCATGTGGGAACGGTTTATGGTGGATCTTATATTGTATTAGGATGTCATTGAGTTAGCATTTTTACTTATACATAATGAGATTTTGCATGTTGCAGGGGAACGATTTGATGAGAATTCTAAACATTGCAGCTTTTGCTGTATCTGGGTATGCCTCAACAGAAGGTCGACAGTGCAAACCCTTCAACCCTCTCCTTGGGGAGACCTATGAGGCTGACTATCCAGATAAAGGACTTCGTTTTTTCTCAGAAAAAGTAATGCTCTTTCTTCCACCTTATGTTTTAAATTGATTGTGACTAATTCTTGAACCAGATGTACAATTACTATTGATGTTGACTAGTATCTAAATAGAAATGAATCCTAGTTTTCTCTTTATCCTTTATATGATGTTTGACTAGCCTTTTATTCAGGTTAGTCACCACCCTATGGTAGTTGCTTGCCACTGTGAGGGAAGAGGCTGGAAGTTCTGGGCTGACTCCAATCTCAAAGGGAAGTTTTGGGGGCGGTCTATTCAGCTTGATCCTGTTGGTGTCCTCACCCTGCAGTTTGAGGACGGTGAGACCTTTCAGTGGAGCAAGGTCACCACCTCCATATACAACATTATACTTGGTAAAATTTATTGTGACCACTATGGAACAATGCGCATCAAGGGCAGCGGAAACTACTCCTGCAAGCTCAAGTTCAAGGAGCAGTCCATCATAGACCGGAATCCCCATCAGGTAATTATTTTATTTCTCATGCAACCAGGGGGGCAGTTGCCCTCTTTAGTTTTTGTTCCAAAAAATAAATTATTAATATATTGAAATTAAAATCTCACCTTGTACTAAAAGATGTTTGACCTCCTTGCCTTTTCTCCTAATTTGTAGAAAACCATAAAGAGAAAAATATTCAAGTGGAGGAAGGGCAAAAAGTCAAGTGATTTCATCATTTTCCGTTCTTGCTTGTTAAAGAGATTAACAACCTTTCCATCAATGTATATCCTAGGGCCTTTTGGAAGATTATTAATCCATAATCCATAGATTGCTAGCTGCTGTTAAACCAGGCAGAATGCTTTATGAAATGTATGGAGCAGCAGAAAATTGAGCCAGAAAAGATAAGATAAAAGAATTTAGACGAATAATAATGACAGTTTTTAAGAACTCAAATAATTAGTACTTTGAGGCAGCTTAATAACATACCTCAGCTCTCCTATGGTGTGTTTAGGGTTCTCTAATCCACACATGAGACGTGGAAGAGTTATATCATTCATTCCCTCCCCTCTCTCTCCTTAATGGTTGGATATTGTTTGCTTTACTCTAACTCATGGTAGATGATGACTTACATAGCTTTCCATCAGGCTCTTTTAGTTTTTTCTTTCCTCATGCCTGCATTACACATAAACACATAGAAGTACTCCTGGTGCATGGCTTCCTCGTTCACATAAAATTGGGATCCACCATGATAGCTATCTGTGGGTCCAGAGCTACATTGGGAGTTTCTAACGATCTCTTTATATTATGAACAACATGAGAGAGTATGATAACAACCAGCTCCTTTTGGGCTAGCCCAGAGCTAGAGTTGTTACAGCTATTATCATACTCTCTCTCTCTCTCTCTCTATATATATATATATATATATATATATATATATGAAGAGAGAGAGAGAGATCATTGGGCCAAAGTCCAAAGCATTCTCTTATATTCTCTCTTAATATAGATTTATATTAATGTTATAAGATATAGAGATAGAGTATACTATCAATATTAATTTGTTATTCCACTTCACTTTTGTTGTAACGACCAATATAGTCATATTTAAGCAACATGTTGAATAATATTACAACACAAAGTGGAGTGGGAATAACACCACCCTTAATTAATATAGACTTTAATGTTGTTAAAGCTGCTAGGCACTCTTAAGCTCTGAGGGGTTTTAGCCTGGGCCCAAGGTCCAGAGTGCAAGTGTGGTATTGGGTGAACTACGGCGCAATGGTTATGATACAATATGAGAAGTGTTTAAAAGGTGACATAACGCCTTTTTTCTACTGTAGGTCCATGGATTTGTACAAGATAATAGAACAGGAGAGAAGGTAGCAATGCTGGTTGGGAAGTGGGATGAAGCAGTGTATTATGTGCTTGGGGATCCAACTACAAAGCCAAAGGGTTACGATCCAATGACGGAGGCTGTCTTGCTCTGGGAAAGGGACAAATCTGTTACCAAGACGAGATACAATCTCACCCCTTTTGCAATATCTTTGAATGAACTCACTCCTGGCTTGTTGGAAAAATTGCCTCCTACCGACTCAAGATTGAGACCAGATCAGAGACACTTAGAAAATGGGGAATATGAATTGGCTAATTCAGAGAAGTTGAGACTGGAGCAGCTACAAAGACAGGTACCTGCTTGTCTATCTTTAATAGGCGATGCCATAAGCTGAACAAAACAAAATGTTATGGCTGTGCGGTTGGAGCATTTGTTTTTCCTTATAGTTCAGAGTCATTTGTGCAGAGACTTTTGGCTGTCTCATCATCTATAAGATCTTGTGATGGAATCCCTTTTGAAGTTTATGCTCCCTTTAATCATTAATTTCTCTTCTGTGCTGATTGGTTAGATGATATCAAGGTGCATTAGGATTCACTGGGTTTATGGCGTTGTATTGCGGTTCTTTAGCTCATCCATCATTCATTCTCCCATGCTCATCAGGAAAAACAAAAAGGCTGTATGCTTCTTTTCTTTTATTTTTCTCAAGTAAAATATACGTTTTCTTCGTGAAACAGGCAAGGAAATTGCAGGAAAGGGGGTGGCAACCAAGATGGTTTCGGAAGGACGAGGATGGATGTTATTGTTATATGGGTGGGTACTGGGACGCAAGAGAAAGAAAGAACTGGGACGGAATTCCCGATATATTCGGTCAGAGCACTGATCCGTCTTCATGTTTAGCAGAAGAGTAAGCAAGCAAGCGGTTTCGAATGTCTCAGCAAATATATTTTGGTTCCCATCCTCCCTGTATTTTATTTTCTCTCTCCCTTCCCTCTGTTCAACTGGGAATTCAAAACGAGAGTTGTGATATTTAAATGTTGCTTTTGTTCTGCTGCAAAGACGTTCAAGGTGTGTGCCTCGTATATTTACCCTAGGAAATCAGTTAATTTACAAGGACCCGCTCTCGAGTAATAATTTAGGCACACTCTTCTCTGTAAAAATCATCTTTTTTCAATTTTTTCAAAAAATTTTCCCATCCATGAAGTTAAAAGAAGTTTTGATTCCAAGGTTGTTGACACTTGGAGAAAGGCGAACAAAATTTCTGGACATGATAAATGTTTTCTTGGGAGGGGCAACACCTCAAACGACCGACCTTTCTCGGAAACTCAAGGACTGGACCGAGTCCTTGATCATCAGCTTGGGTGCTTATCGCAGATTCGCAGTCTACGAAAATTTTAAAGTTTTTCTTGAACTTTAAAATATATATATATTTTTATTATTTTTACTGTTTGAATATATTAATATTAAAAATAAATTTAACCCTAACCAGCTACTGTGATGATCAACAATAAGTCGCACCAATTTTGGCACCTGGCTTTAATACCATGATCAACAAATTTAACCCTGATAACAAGCTGCATCACCTAGAAGCTTTCATTAGCAAGTTTACGTTGCCATGTCCTTCCTGTCT
>Ga0307517_10011277_pt1 | contig 12403 bp, 15 predicted proteins | sample 23_EM_MG_FD_194515 | JGI IMG/M metagenome (GOLD analysis project Ga0307517, IMG submission 194515) | Populus trichocarpa ectomycorrhiza microbial communities from riparian zone in the Pacific Northwest, United States - 23_EM | ecosystem: Host-associated > Plants > Roots > Unclassified | place...
CTCTTTTTTTTTTTTTGCCCTCTTCTTTTGAAATCCCACCAACACAAGATGACCTAGCATCCTTGTTGCTTTGAATTCATGTTCTCTTTATATATATATATATATAAAGAGAATTCATCTTCTTAAATGATAGCTAGAAACATCATTTGATGTAGTAGGATAAAAAGATTTTTGCATTTCAGTTTCTTACTACGTGATCTATCACAACTGATTCCTCATTAGAAGAATAGAAGAAACAGATGCTTTCACACGTTTATCTCTCTATATTTTTATTTTATTTTTTTCATGTTTTTTGTAAGAGAAGGTGTCACAAAAAGAATAGAATATACCAAAATTCCTTGGAGAACAATTAATACTCCAAAATGTCCAGTACAACCACCATAGCTTCAATTATGAGACACATGAACCCTGTTCTTTATCCCTTAAGTAGATGAACAAGTTTGGATTGCACGACCACATACAAAATTAGAAACCTAGTGGAAACTGATGTAATATCTTCTTTCTATTCAATTTATTCAGATAACTCTAAAGTGGAAAAAACTACAAACATGAGAGTGTAAGCCCCAAACTTGCTGGAGAGCAAGTAACACTTCCAAAAAAAATACAAGAGGAAAAGGAAAAAAACTCCAAATGGTGGGAAATAGAAAAATGAAATATGTCTCAACATTAAAGAAAACTCGACACTGTTGAATATCAGCAAAGGGAACCAGTTTTGTCAAGAGGCGCTGAGGCACTTGCCTAGGAGTCCAGGCAAGATGAGGTGAGACCCCAGCACATTTTATTTTTTCAGGCGAGGCAATTTAACTAGGCGCTGCATAGGCACACTTAGGCGCTGCAGTGAGCGCCTACTCAAAATATATGTTCTTTTTTCTTCTTCTTTTTTAATTGACATGTGTTTTGACCTATTTGCCCATATTCTTTCCATCCACCGTCAAAAATAATTTAAGGATAGTTGTAAATGTAAAGAGTAGGGTTTAAAAAAGAAAAAGGATCATCAAAATGGAACTAGAGGCACATTTAAAGAGAGCATCGTGGCTTAGCGGCAACCATGCTAAAGGAGTGCATTATAGTTTTAGAGATGATTCAAATGATAATCTTGAAATGGTGGATATAGGGACTCAAGTGAAGGAGATGAAAGCAAGGATGATGATATGTTGGAAGATTAATGATGATGATATTTAAGTTTAACTATTGTAATCTACTCGCTCTTTTAAGTTGTCTTATTTTGTTTTTAATGGTGAATAGTATAACTTTTATGACTATGTTAAGATATTTTGAGTTTCACTTTGATTTTCTAATCTTTATTTTTTAGATATATATTTGTGATTTATATATTATAATATTATACATATATTTTATTTTAATTTATAGCATTGCGCCTTGTTTTATCCAGCGAGCGCCTGGCGCTTCAGGCATTTGACAGCCTTGACGTCTTAGGGCGCCTTTTGCTTTTGACAACACTAAGGGGAACTACCCAAGGAACTCTGAACCACTACAGCATACAAAAGGTGAGAAATGCTATGTATGAAGAACTCCATTCAGTGATATCACAGCTAATCAAGTAGAGGATTGCTGAGAATTTTTGCTTCTCTTTTTTTCTTTTTTACAAATTAAAGAACACGGTGATAATATTCAAAAGCCACAATCAGTTTAACAGCATACAAGCAACTTCACATACAAGTTACTTTCCTTGTGATCCTATTCTCACTGCCACATTGAAACCAAAATGCTTTGATAGAGAAGCAACACAAATATGTTCTACCTACAACCACCAATTCATAACAAGTGGAGAAAAAAATTACCTGGTAACTCTGACACTGATGTACTACAAGCAAACTTTTTCTGCAGTTCTGACGCTAATGCATCAGCGTCCATCAAGAATGTTTCCATGCCTGAGAGTTTCGTCACCTTCTTGTTACCTTGACGTCTTTCAGTCATTATCTGAATTGTTCTCACTGAACCTTTACGAACAACTGATTCACTTCCTCTGGTTACAACGTGGTGGGCCTGCATCCGGCTTACAAATGTAGATCCTAAATCTTTCTTATGAATCTCAGTCGGGTATGCTGATCCTTTCTTGATAGCTCCCTTGAACAAAGCATCACATAAGGTTGGATCCAGAACCACAATGGACTTGTTCATTGTCTTTACCAGATGTCCTTTTTCAATGTACTTGAATACAACATCAGAGGCTTCTGAAGCACTGTATAGCTTCCCAGTATCAGCTCCAACAGAAGCAAAAATGGGATTGACATGTACACTTGGTTTATAAATCTCGGACACTTCAAGCAGTTTTGGTGATCGGGTTTCTTTAATAGCCTGATCACCACCCTGATCAACCTTCTGCTCCTGCCTTCTTTCTGGTTTGAAGGATAGGTAGTCTAGGTGACTGCGGTTCACAGAAAATAAGACAGTTTCCTTTTTATATTTGTCTTCTTTTACTGAAATCTGTTAACAGAAAACAAAAATTGCAAACTCAACATTAAGCATATATCTACTTAATACATGTGCAACTTAACAAAAAATAAGATAGATTATAAATGAAAAAAATAAAATATGTAAACAAAAACTTCCATCTGCATAGCATGCCTCGATAACCCTTTTCCTCTCTCCACTTGTGTTGATTATACTATGAGTAAAGACAGACATGCAGACACACAGTTAAAGCCCTCTAATGGATGGTGTTCTCATTCATAATCAAACAGATCTTCACTGAACCGCAAAGGTCACAGGCATTAGCTCAAAACCCATCACCAATTCCAATGTGATTGATTGGCAGCAGAACAATATCTTTCAGTTTGTAATCATAAAGTTCAAAAAAAACAACTACTAATTCAACTGAAACTCCATAGAAGTATATCACTTTTCATGGAATGGAAGCTGTCAGTCTCCTAAAATAAATGGAACCTATCTCTTAGCATTACTAGCCCTGGTAAACTGCAATATATATCCATGTTTATGTAATTAGCAACAGCAGCATGGCCATCCAAAGAAAGAAAGAAAGAAATTCTTCAAAGGCCCCTGCAAATAAACAATAAATCCTCCCAAAATAACAGCATACTGCCACTCCCCTCACTATGACAAGTTTCTCCAGCTTCTATGGAGAACAAACAGAAACCAAAGCAGGCTGCAGCTTCTATAATGACACCTAGATGTGCCTCAGCACATACCTGAAAGTAAGAACTACAATTGTAGCTCAATAGCATTCTCATTGCACTCGAATCAACTACTTCTACCAAACCATGTTATAAAACCCTTAACTCAGTCTCAACATGTTTAACTCTAAATTCCTGTGAATACCCTAATTTGTTATCCAATTCTTCCATACATTTTAAATACCTTCATCATAAGTTATGCCATTTTATGGAAAAGCTGCCATCATCTAGCATTCCCTATCATAGTGCGGTGCCTGACAACCAAACTTCATCCATCAAGCAAAGCCTTTTCAATAGCTACGACTTCATTCTACAGGTATGATTACTTCAAGTTAGATCAATTTTTCTATCAGGAAATAAATCATGTTTTGAACCTGTCAATGACCAATTTTTAAGGTTTTCAGTGCAGAATACTGGGCGGATAAAGGACGTGATGCAGTTTTTTTCTTTTTTTTATTGTCTGGGGTAAACTCAATGGCAGAGGAGAAGAGACCATTTGATCCATGGACAGGTATCAGAACACATTGCTTACATGCTAGGGCATCATGTGGCCTCTTGAACAACATCGTGGAATGCCAATTAGCTGCCGTGGTCCTTGGAAGTTATCTTTACTTTCAAGATACAACTAACCCGGGGATTACAAATATAGGTCAGGGTTTCAGTGAGTTGTGTGAATATTGATATATATGATAAATTACCAGACTTCTTCATAGATCATATCCTGCAACTAGAACTTGAGGTTTCAGTGGAAGAATAAAGTATTGGAGATTATAGAAAATAGCTGAGACTTCTCTGTCTGGGTTCTCTAAATAAAAGAATTGAACCTCAATTACAATGTCACCCTAAACTGGAACATTTTGTTATTTTTAGTGAACAATGGTTTTTTTGTTAAACATGAAAAAAAAAAAGAGGTAATCATATTAAGATAACGTTATCTAGGAACAAAGAAAAGATGCACATTTTCAGTACAGCATGACTAACTTGACTAAAGAGAAAGGTAAGGAGGGAGCATATGAAGGGAAGGAAGAACCCACCAATCCTGCAGATGATTTAGCTTGTAACCACTTGGACAATTTCTTGTGTGATGATTTTTTGATATCTAGTGTGATACCTGAAGGCCTACAAGGTAATACATGGTTGGACCTGCACCAATCACAAATATTTTTTATAAAAGCAAGCAAGAGAATCGTGAAAAAAATTCCCACCTAAATGTGAAAACTGCAAGCTAAAACTTATCTAAAGAGAAATCCTCTCGTTTCAAGCACGTAACGTTTAACGCCCTCCCAACAGAAATTTAAGTTCTAAGCCTAAAATATTCAAGCAATATGTAAATCCAATTATCAGTTGGAATAATGTCAAGCATCATGTGTGTGTGTAAACAGTAACAGTATAGTCCAGCTCAGCTACAATTAGCATAATTCCACAATCAAATTTAACAAAAATCATTATGGAATTCATATATTCAGCATCAATGCAGATCAAATAAAATGCTTCAAGGTTTCCAAACTTCAGAAATGTCAATTAAATTTATAGAATTCTAGAAGATGTCACTCTCATCTGCACCCATATTCCTGAAACCTAATGTTTAGAGATCACATTTCCAAAGAATACTTGGTGATTGGCATCATTCTCAACGTCATTAATTATGTGCCTTACCTTATGATGGATTTCAGTTACTGCTAACTGATTATGAGGAATAGGAAATAATGCTTCATTCTGATAGTTGAGGTTTTTAATAGCAATTATGAGAAGAGAAATGGGAATAATTCAATGTCATCTTATTAAGATGGAGTTGAAAGGTATGAAGAAAAATGGCATGTTTGATGTGCATATGAAATTGGACATCTGCTACATTTTCCTTTCTAAATTTAGCCGTGACATTTTTTCCAACACCAGAGACTTGGCAATCCATGCAAAAAACCAAATCATAAGTTTTGAGGCATTGTATACTTGGATTCTCTCGGAAAAGCCTTTGAGAGAATGATTTTGGAGAACCAAGAAACAAGTATAGACTTTAAAAATTGTAGCAGTATCTGTGGAATGGGCTTTTGAGGCAAAGCACTAGAGCAGTTGGTGCCTATTAGGCCTCTGTCATGAGATTTAATTTGGGAGATGGTTCAGAGAGGTAGATTTGGAGAGGATTATCGATGGGGGTTCAAAACTTCAAAATAGATTTTCCATTACTCTCTAAAATTTGGATTTTAGTAAGGTGTAGTTAAGTGATCATATAAAAGTAGCTAATAGAGCCTTCAAGTTGAACCTGCTGTCCTCCACCAAATTTCACGATAAGATTGATCTTGCACATTTTGGAGGAATATCAGGGGAGCGACAAAACATTCCGAGGACCAACATGTTGAGCTAAATTATAAGCAATTTAACAGCATCTGGCATCCTAGTATACTTAACAGGGTACAGGAAGTGGTGCCCATCTTTTGGAACCTCAATTAACATCCCTTCATCAAACAGAAGAAAAAAAAAAAGGAGATGAATATTACCATAAAGTGCTTCCAGGCATGGGAAGATCTTTGTCATTGACAGTTGTATGCAGGGCTTGCAAAAGACATTTGTCCAAATAAGCATCTACGTCTTCAGCAGACAAAGTATGCTGTTCTTCAACAACAGTGGTGGATTCATCAGCAGCAATATTATCCGTAACCTTAAAACCACCTACAGCTTTTGTTACTTGTTCTACAGTATCAGTATCAGAATCAAGTTGTGTCTTGGAAGTGGGATGACTGTCTGATGTGGGATCTTTTACATCAGCAGATTCCCCAACTTCTTTGCTGTCAACACCATCATTCTCATGATTTGAAGAATCACCAGAACCTTCACATGAATCAGGAACCTGGGCAGATGATAAGAATACAGGATCCTCAAAGACAACATCTTCAAGGAAACCTGCATTTGGCACATAATGTCCCTCAACTGACTCCCTGCAGATGATTCCTCGAGCATGTCAAAGATGAAAATACTTAATAACTAATCTCTCCAAATAGAAGGTACACTAACCAAAGTAAATCCCGATAATAGTGAGTTATCCGTAAGGCCTTTCCGCGCAAACCAGCCTTCAAGGCTTCAGCAGTGCTCATAGTGGTAGACCCAACCTGCACAAAATTAAAGTTATCTTCATCCCTACTCACAAAAGTAGAAATCTAAACCAACTCAGTCGTGAATGAGGTAGAATAAGAGGCATAGCCAACTCCCCGAGATAAGGCATGAACAATAATACCCAAGTCAAGATGAGAGAGAAAAGCTTACGGCAATAGGTGCTGGATTCCCAGGAACTTTTACAGCCCATGGCTCACCTACTAAAAAAGAAGGAAGACCTTCAGCAGGTATACTGATACCAGGAAACATCAGATCTGCTCCTCCAATGACAAATTGAGATACCTCACCCCCTTTCAGAATGAAAGAAGGCAACATCTCAGGGACCTTCCAGAGGGCAAAAACTGCATCAAGACATAGACAAAATTAAAATCAAACAAGAAAACAGCCAAAAATGTATTTCACCACAGCATCAAGTTCCTGTTTAAATAATTGTGTCACTTCTGATTAGAGAATGAAATTGGAGGTTCATTTTTTAAGGCTCCTTTATTCTGCCTTTTAATGAAAGGGAACCCATTTATTAGCTGTCAAAAATGGAGAGAAATATGTGGATCCTTTGCATCAACATTCAATAGCAAGGCTGAAAACCTATTCAACTATCTGCTCCAGTATTTATGATCACCATCTCATGCACAAAACTGTCTTTTAATATACAGAAGCAAGGCATGGTTTCTTGAACCAGTATGCTGTCCTTGTGGCTCTACTATAAATTTGAATTGTGTAATAATGAAGTATAATTTGACTTTTTAACATGTCAATTACAGAAGCAAGAAAGAAAAATTCAGGTTGCTGGGTTCTATCCAGTAGCAAGTAATTCAATCAGATTCTCCAAGATAAAGGAAACTAGAGATAAACTTTCTGAGAAGAATATTAACATATATGCATGACAGGAGAGCTCCACAGCCACCTCTGGCAAAAGGTCATTTCTCCTCAATTCATTTCAATTCAATTCAATCTTGATAATTTGATTTAGCATTTCCACTCAAAATCAACTTAAAAAACAATCGATATCCCTTCATAAACTACATAAAACATTAACATTTTCTTATTGTCTTTATTTGCCCCTGTGGAGAGGGGTTCATCGAGAGTTAGAAACCCATCCATCATCAATGGTGAATAGCCCACAAGTTGATTCACAAGGCATTGACCTGCTCTGGGACCAAGTACACCACACCACCAAACAGGAGCCTCCCTGTCATTAGAATCCTCCATGCGATAAATAGTGATTTAGCAGAATTTAAACCTGCTAAACCATCATAAATTGTCCTGACTTTCAAGGAAAAACAGCATGACAAGCAAATATGGAATGGAAGCGTTCACTATTCACACTTACATTTTAACAAACTTCAATTATTTGTGAATAAAATGCGAGAAAGTCGATTGAAACATAAGACATGAAAGTGCGAAACCTAACCTGTGGGGAAAATTTCAGAGCCTCGGCCATCAACATCGAAAAACATAGGAAAGTTACCTTCAACACCATATAAATGAACCCTATTTACAAACTTTGAAACAGTAATTTCCGCCTAAACACAACAATCATAACAAAACATCAGAGCAATAATCAAAACAGCGATCCAGCGATCAAAGGTAAAGAGAATTAACATATCAAGTAGCAGTAAAACTAATTGCTTCTTCTTTCAAGCACATTTCCACTGGAGAAATCATTTTCTTATGTAAATACTAAAAAAAATTAAAAAGAATTTGAATACAAATGCATCAAAATTACAACTTTAAACTATTAATTACACACTAAACGGATAATAAAAATAAAAATAAAAATGTCAAACAAAGAAATTGAGGGGGGGAAATAGAAGAGAGTGTTACTTTGGGAGGGAGCAAAGCATCTATATCGGCATCGGAAGCGCGAGGAAAGCGGTCTCTGATAGTTCGTTTGAGCTTTTTCCGGTCGGCTCCAGAGAGTCTCTGGTGAGATTTTGCCTCAATCGCCTTCTTGAACATTTTCTTTTTATTTTAATTAATAGTAAAACTGGGAGAAAAGGGAGCGAGGGAACTTGTTTACTTTTTAGAAAGTGTTTTTTTGTGTTCTGTTCTTTTTAAGAAGCGGAAGCGGAAGTTTCTGGAAAAGCAGTAGGGCGGGGCTAGAAGAAGGCAATGATTTTTTTTCCTTCTTATAGTATCGAAAAAACTGATTGTTACAGTACCTTTTTGCCCTCCACGGTACTAAGAAACCACAAATTGGGGTGAAATGGTTTTCTCTATATTGAATAAGATATCTTTATTTTTATTATTACACTTATTAATTTATTTATAAAATAAAAAAAGGCTAGTTTACAAGGGTTTTTTTAATCTTTTCATTTTTTTTCAAAACAGTTAAAAGATTAAATTACTTTAAAAAACAAAAAAACTATTAAACTTATTTTCATGGGTTTATTCATATTTTCATCACTAATATTTCATTTACAATATAATTCAAACATTGATGCAATAATGTTTCCATGACACCAACAACGTATATCTAGGCCTTTCTAATAACATATTGTAGACAGTTAAATGTCCATCACTTGCAAGGTTATTAAAAACACTTACAGGTCAATAAACAACTCTATTTCAATGGTCCTCGCTACTTGCCTACGGAACCATCACAAGCCCTAGTTGTCATGGTGTTTGGCAGTATATGTGTTGGATCAACTAGCATTTCATCCAACACATGCTTTGGGAGTGCATTTAAAATTGAACCGTTGTCCACTAATACTTTGTCAACGGTACAATCCTTGCACTTTACAGTAATGTATAGAGGTTTATTATGACTCGTTCCTCCAACATCAAGTTCGTCTTTAGTGAAGTATATGCAATTTTTCACATGAATTATTCTGACTAGATGCTTCATAGTCTTTGAGCCACATGTCTCATTCAACACTCTTTGTAACGCATTGCGGTAGGGCTTAAAACTCATGACAAAAGACACCAAGGATATTCTAACAGGGGTTTTTCAGCTGTTCTACCACACTATACTCAATATGCTTCATCAGCTTTAGGAATTCATTGACTTCTTCCTTAATCATAGATTTGTTTATTTCCATATATTTGATGACATCTACAACCTTTTTGATTTTAGCTTTTTATTGCCCTTCTAATTCTTCAGGTATAAAACTACTGTCATTTCGAGTTAATTCATTAACCTCGGTCTAAAAAACAGGAGCATAACCCTTAATATTGAGAGAATTTCTATAATTATGAGGCAATGCATTATAGTTCTCATTGTAGATAATAACATGCCTTATTAAGACAAGTTTTGGTAGGCCACTATCGGCATGTTAAAGCCAATAAATCTCTGTTTTTTCCCCTTAAAAACTTATCATGCCTATGACATCATCCTTTTCCTCTTCTATTTGTAACAGACCACAAGTCATTATTTGTATCACCTTCTAGTGAAAACTCTTTACATTCATCGATGTTATATCTCATTGCTTCGTGGAACCTATAATAAATATCACTCTTTCTTGAACTTGATTCATTTTTTATTAGCAAACACCCCACTTGCACTAATATGTCATACAACTTATCCATGATTACCCTTAAAACCTTCTCTTTCTTTCTTCTAAACTCCACAACATTTACTCCCCCACTACTAGAAGCATGATTAAACAGGGGTTGGAATTGATATTAGGGGTATCTTCAAAGGTTATCCATCCTACTTTGAATAATTATAAGAGCTTCCTTTTGAATGCTAGGCAAGTATCAATACTATAGCTAAGGTTTTCAACATGAAACTTACAGGTTAGATCTGGTTTGTACTGATTTGGAAGGGAGGTTTTAGTGGTGGAAATGAAAGAGGGGTTATATGACCTATGCTTAACAATTTTGCATACATTTCTCCTAAAGGCATAGGTAGAGGTAAGAGTTATTTTTTGTTTCTTTGATAGACTTTACTTGATTATTTTCGGCTTGATTTTTTGGTGGGCTGGTTTAACGAAAAAGGTTTAGCAAAGTTAATACTGGATATTTGAGAAGACGAGGTCTGATAGCTTTGGGTTTGGTAGCTTTGGGTTTGGTAATTATTTTTACTCTTATATCCTCTTTTCACATTGCTTACCTCAACATCCTTTTTCCTCTCAGTAAACCCCTTCTTCTCAGTAGGTTATGAAATTCTACCAGTTCTTATATCTTATTCTTTATAATTCTACTCCTCCCCCTCTCTTGTTTTTCTATTCGACCATCCCTTGTTTATTATTTAGGGTTGGTTCTGTTTTTTTATACAATGGCCACAATGCCCCTACTTTATCTTAAATCACCAATTTGCCCCTAATTTTTTCCTAAATCATAAATTCAATTCTCATTTTTTCTAAGTCATAAATTTGCCCTACTTTACAACTTTACCCTTAATGTTATATCATTCATATTTATTTTTTGTTAAATCTTCAACCGTGGGATATTTTTTAGATCAATACTCATTAATATTTTTTTTATCAAGGTTTATTTTTGCTCATCAATTTACCATTCTACCTTTATTTAGATATCACACATGTTTATTTTTTGTCAAGTCTTTAACCATGGAAAAATTTTCATATACCAATTTATTATTATTTTTTGTGAGGGTTTACAACACTTATTTATTATAGGTTTAAATTTTGGGTTGGGGTTTACAAAGCTGCTTCAATATTGGCTTCCTAAAAATAGAGGCATATGTACTAACTAGGAGAGGAGACTTTTGTATATTCTCTTCTATCAACATGAAAAGATCTATCTCTTTTTCTTTTTATAGTAATTGCTCTTGCTGAGACTCTTTCAAGATGAAGTAGTGTAACCCCCCCTCTACATCTATCTCCAAAATAGATCATGATTGTTGGTCTTAGTTCCCAACCTCAATAGGTTAGGGTATGGTATATATGGTTCCTCTCATCTTTAATAGGATAAAAAAAAAAATAAGTGTGCCCTCAAAGTCATGCTCATGAGCAACTCTACTATATGGGAAGTAAATGAGATGTTTATAATGGACATGTTTGGGTTAATATTATAAATCTTTAGTGATCTAAAGCATTGGAGTGGGAGCAACCTTTCCTATCATTTAGGGTTTGCTGCACACATAAGACTTTATATAAATATTATTCATTTACTAAATGTTGGTTCCTTTTTTTTTTAATCGTGTCTTTTATAAGGATGTTATGGTAAGATTTTCAAATATAAGTACTTAGAGCTAAATGTTAAAAACAAAGCGTAAAGAGATAACTTAGACTTTAATTGTGGCTTGGGGAAGCACTATGGCTTTTCAAGCCATGAAGGGTGTATATTAAACTTTTGAAACCTGATTTTGTAGCTTAAAAGAGGCTCTTCATAAAGTGTAGGGAAAGGACGCTTAGGCAATACACCTAGATGTCACTAAAAAGAGTATCATGAAGGCTGATTATAACATTTTTGCCTATTAACATAAAATAAAAGGAGCTAGAGTTGATCCTGACTAAAGCCAATATGGATGTTAATGAGGCTCAAGCTAATATATCTAGGTAAGAACTCTGAAGGACACTCTTAAAGAGAAGCCAACTTTATTAACACTTTAGAGGATAAACTAATATAGCTATTAGATAATCTGTACCTTTTTAACCTATTTAAGGGAATCAAAATAGACTTCACGCAAATCTTTCACCTAGTTGTTAGGGATTTTTCTAAATTCATGTTAAAGTAGTTGTTTAGGGTAAACACTTGGATGAGAGTTTAAAGATGAGAAGCCCTTTATAGAAAATATGTAAGAAAAACACCCTTGAAGAATGTGGAAGTTATGGTGGAAGGCCCTATAAAGTAAGAAAAACACTCTCTAAAAATGGTGAAAGCTATTATAAAGAGATCCAAAAGCAAGACTAAATCAAGGAACTTGTGTTTGTTGCTCTTGTTGTTATGAAAAGAGATAACTTTGACCTAGAAATAGTTGGAGAGAACCCAATGATGGAAAGGAAAGGAATGCAACTTTATAACTTATTTTGTGGTGCATTAGACTTTTTGTAACACCCCCCATTTCTGGGATAAAACCACAATCTCATGTCAATAGAAAAACAGAGTAGTTAATTTTTTTTTTATATATATACATATTCATGGTCTTCGTATTAACATCTACCAGAATTTCGACAGAGTCCCCCCTATACCGGAAGGTCCCAAGTTATCGACATGTAACCTGTTTACACTTCTAA
>Ga0307517_10011279_pt1 | contig 12402 bp, 11 predicted proteins | sample 23_EM_MG_FD_194515 | JGI IMG/M metagenome (GOLD analysis project Ga0307517, IMG submission 194515) | Populus trichocarpa ectomycorrhiza microbial communities from riparian zone in the Pacific Northwest, United States - 23_EM | ecosystem: Host-associated > Plants > Roots > Unclassified | place...
AACATTTTTCGCCACTCCTAGTCTAAGCAAGGCGCCATCTCCATTCCAACTCGCCTGAGTTCCTAGAGTATAATCTAGAGTTTAATTAAGGAATGCATTATTTGAACATAATATATTATGACAAATAGTAAAAGGCAAGATCGGAAGCTAATTCTGTCAAAGAGCCCTGCATATCCAATTTCTTGGCAGGCCTGGTCGGACCAATCCTAGGCGAGTCAGTTCCCATAATCCTGACTGTCCGGTCGGTCTAATTTCCACCATCAGACTAGACTTGACTTTGGATCGGACTAGCTGGTCAGGCCTAGTCTTCCGCGGACCATCCGGAACCCTGCATCAAGAGTTATCTGGAGATGACCCCAGACCGTGACACTGACCCTGATTTGATGGACGACGAATTGAGGGCGGATATTGTGAGAGTGATTCCTGAGAAGATCTTAGAACTGTAAGCTAGAACATCAAACACATTCCCGATACAAATGAGCTATTATTCACCAACCACGGTGTCTAGTTTCCTCTTTGTTTCCCTGAACATTGATACGATGGTGAGATTACTCTCCACCAGCGAAGTAAAAAGCTCGATGAGATAACCAAAGGGGATTGCCTGGATGCTTACGCCGCAACTTTATCACCAGTGAATGCGCAGCAGGGAAGTAGATCAAAACTCGGGATACATATTTTAATGTGGGCGTCGCATTCGGAGGGGCCGTTACATGTCGATGAGTCATGTCACCCCCTGGGGGGTAGAAACAGGATCCACCAACTTGAATATTCGGAATATTCCTCGGATAGAAACGCTACTAACATGCATGCGCCCTCGGTCTTATCACTGTCGATAAGCCTTCTTTTACCGTCCGCCCTGTCCCCTACACGTTGCAAGAGTTCCTCTCCCATAACCTTAGCCTGTTTCTAAAGTCCCACTATCTGATTGCTGAAGCCTGTTTGACCTATCTCAACTTCGGCCCGCTTCCCAATATATCCCGCCAACCATGCCTTTTATCCAATATACTTCTTGTCACTGGGGCACACGCTAAGCAAGAGACTACGGAAAGTGTGAAAGTGCTTTCATTGAATCTACCCGATGGATACGACAGGCACATATCATCGAAGATGCTATTCCGTAGGATGGACCTTTGGGACCAACCTTTTGATTAGGAAGACTGCCCTGGGGGTTTTACAGGCCTCCACTGTGCCGCAAATTTCGGATGCGCGGAGATAACAGTTGCTTTATTAAAGAGAGGAAATGGGCTGTCCAAGCAACTAATTCCCACTGTAACACAGCGGCTGCCTGGGCTGCTAGGAGGGAGGAAATCGTGAGGATACTGCCGGAACCAAACGACGTTGATCCCAACGCAGCTAACAAAGATGGCCGAACACCGCTCTCCTGGGCCGCCGTGTCTGGACATGGGGGGATCGAGAGGATATTACTAAAACGGAATGACGTCAATCCCGACACACCTGAAGACACCACTCTTACGTGCTGCCGAGAATAGGCATGAGGGAGCGAGGATACTACTGGAACGGAACGACGTCGATCCCGAAACTGCTGACACCGTGTTGGGCCTGACACCGCTCTTGCGGGCTGCACAAGAGCACCAGGGGTTCATGATGCGACTACTGGAATGGAAAGACGCCAGCCCCAACACACCCGACAAAACCTGCCCAACACCGCTCCAGTTTACCCCAGGATGGGCATGAGGGTGCTGTGAGGATACTTCTGGGGAGGAACAACGTCAATGTCGACAGAGCTAATATCTATTATAGCTATGCACAGCTGGGCTGCCGAGAATAGTGATGGGCACGATCATGCTCGATCATAAATTTTTGGTGTGCTCGAGCACGATTTATGCTCGAGCATGGGCTAAATTTTCTGCTCGATCATGATCGTGCCCATCACTAGCCGAGAATGGGCATGGGGGGGGTCATGAGGATACTGCTAAGTCAGAGGCGTCAATCTCAACAGCTGAGAGATATGGCCAAACGCCGTTCTCGCAGGCTACGCATAATGGGCTTGAAGGGGTTGTCAGGATGCTGTTAGAACGGAACTATATCAATGGGACGCTTCTTAAATTCGGTTAAATGCACAAGACTGACAGTCTGGGTCTTTAGCACTTCCAGGGTTTCGGTGTTGGCGAGGAAGCGTGAGGACTGCTTAAATAAAACGACAGAGACGACAAAAACGATAAAGGCACCCTTCTGGACGAGACCACCAGAATCGATTGCTTTTTTATTCTTGTGGGCTGCCGAGAATGGCCCTGAGGGGATAGTGAAGCTACTGTTGGAGCGGAAAGATGTCAAATTTAAAAGACAAAACTCTCGAGATTTCCGTAGACAGTCCGGATTGCATGTGTTATTAGTAAAATTTTAATGTTGGGTTAGAACAACCCATTGCCAATTGGGCAAAGCTAGGGGGAATTGCATGGAGGTCTTCGGAGAAAGGTTAGTCCGGTTGCTCAGAGGTCATAGCGCTCTGTGCACGGACCGGAGAGCCACCTGCCCAGGTAGAGCCACCAACTCCCAGGAGTTGAGAACCTCGATGCTCGCTACAACTCGCATTCTCGTCTCCAAGCTCGCTACAGCTCGCGTTTTTTGTTTCCCACCCACCACCCCTCTCTCATGGTGCCCTCATTGTCATCTCGGGATCTATCGGTGCCAACGATCTCAAGCGACAAGGGCAGCGGCACCATCCCCACTGCCTCCGACAGTGGACACATCGAGGAAGGTTGATCGATAAAATAGGTCGCTTGGATGGTTTTGGTTTTATTATATCTCTGTACTTATCAGATTCTCATTCTCTCATATTTGTTATTATCTCAACGTACTTGTTTGGCTTTGAAAAATTGGTCATTGGCGGTATCACGAGGGAGGAGTCGATAGCATGGAAAACAAAATCAAGTATGATATAACGTGTTTTGGCCAAACCCTCTACCCCTCCATTCGTTACCACCATGTGTACTTTTATTTAATCTATGATAGCATGCTATTGATCAATTCCTCTTAATACCAATGAGGACAGGAAGCTTACCACTCGTATAATCCCGATGAAGGCAGCTTCGAAGTTTTTCACTCCTCAACCCCCGGTCCCCAAGACCCGTGCATCGTGGCGGCTCCGACCGTTGTCGGCCGCAGCGATAGTAACTATAAGGATGTAGCCTACAACCCACAAACCAGATTCTTGCGGCTCCCATAAGAACTAACAATCTATCTTACATTTTCCTTCGTTCTTCCCCTTTCCGGCGCTTCAAAGTCTACCTAGCGAGTCGACGCCCTTTAATAGAACGCCCCACTCCCAGAATTTATCCCAGCACTTTCTTTCCTATCGATACTAGCTAAACCCCACTACTATATAAAAAAAGGTAATAATATTACAATCAATGTCGTATATTTAAGTGTGGAAGCGAATGCAGGGAGAACCAGTCGGAAGAAGGTTGGTCTCCCTAGTTTTTTCTGCAACGGTGATTTGAAATTGGGCTAGAAAAAAGAAAAAATATTGGGCACAGCCCCGGTATAGTACATCTTACGCAAGAAGGACAAACACATCAAGAGCAAACAAGCTAACCAGAGAAGGCCCATTAATTAATACCAGCCGAGACCCCTAGGCCCCTAGAACTCGCTTCCTAATGTCGTAGCTTTATTAGGTAGTAACAAGGCCCTTCATCGTCGATCTAGAAGTTGAGTTCTGTGAGCCTATTGTACCTACTTCCACCTAAATATTCTTTATTTCCTTAATGCATATGGAGCTAAACGTTACCCGTGTGCCGATTCACCAATTTTTTCTTACCTAGCTCTCCCTAACATCGCCCACGTTTTTGATACCCAGCTCGAGAACTAACCGATAAATTCAGCACTTACATACTCTCGCTGGCTGGTTGCATGGAGCGAGTGAGAACCTGTGAGTGGTTGTTAGCCGAATTCAACTGAAGGGAAGCTACTTGCGAGCACTAGGCCAAGAGGACCTATAGAAAAGTATATCATGCAGGTAATCTACCCAGAAGACATTCCGTCAGGATCCCTCCTTCCACTATACAGCAGAGAACCAGTCAGTACAAAAATTAAAACACTTTCGAACGACACAAATTACCACTTATCGTAAAAGAGCCCAATTCGCTATGTCACTAAAGAGAGTAATTGACCGTTGTGAATAGAATACAGTGAAATCGCTTGAATGATATGCAACTATTCCACCCCCTCCTCAGGCTCTGCTTGCAGCCACTTCTTCCACCCATCTAGCGATTCTCTCCATCTTCTCCTCCATGGCAGCCATCCTCTCTTTTCTCATCCTCGCTAGCTTCTGGACATTCTTCCTCTCCTCCATTGCAACCCTCACATTCTCCTCAGCCTTAGCTTTAACCATAACGAGACTCGAGCTAAGCTTGCCGATAGTCCGTCTCAAGACGTGAAGATTTACTCCGTATTTCTTATCGAGTTGGAGTAGCGAATTGAGGTGGTTGACTATTTCCACGGCCAAGAATAGTTCGTGTTTGACGTCCTTGAGGACCACAAGGCTCTTAAACCAACATAGGACGTCCTGGACCGTGTCCTTGATGTTGAGGAATTCGGAGCGATGAAACTTGGGGACAAAGGTCATTCTCGCGGCTGCCTCGGCGAGAGTTGGCTCGGTGGGGATGGGGGGATTGGAAGGATCTCCTCTCTTACCGGAGAGTATGCGGGATTCCTGGTGGTTCATTGCGCGAGTTTGAGCGATAGTAGGTAGGGGTGACTGTAGCAGTTGCGGTAATTTTGTGGAATTGGAGGTTTGAGGAGGTAGCGCCCAACCTTCTACTCCTTTAGTTAGTCAATCGTTGACAGTAGCCCTATTTCTTCACCAACGGCCCATGGCAGTAAAACCGCCCAACCAGCAACCCTCTACTCCTAAAACTCAACAAGGCGTGGGCTTGAGCATCAGATGTGCGAAAACCACACAAAATTGTGAGTCATGGTATTTTCGACTGAGTCGAGGTGTATATAGCACTAGTACTACCTCGCTTTTGCTAAGAAAAAAAACTATGTATACAAGGCGATAAATAGGGAGAGGGTCAACAGCTGCCTTCCCAAGGTAAAAAAACAATTATTATTATTATTATTATTTTATTTTCTATTCTTGCTTTTTTTATTTTTTTATTATTTTCTAGTATGATATTTCTTTCTTTGCCAACCCCCCTCCCATTCGCTTCTGCTACCCGCCGATCGCCAACCTTTAAGGTCTAGAGCCGGATTCTACCTCCTCGTAGCAGGATTGTTAAACCCCACAGCCCTATTGATGAGGGCTAAGTTCTTCAATCTCCCAGTCCCCATAGGGCAGGATTTTTTAATTCTCCTGCCCTACATGACGGATCGTTCAATAATAACCGATTGTCAGCATGGATTGAACTCCTGGGCTCCCGCTAATTGCGACAGGAGTGTTAACCACTGCGCCAGCTAGGTATTTCATGAAATGTCAACTTGGGAACTAATATTTATCCTACTGGAGGCCCAATTTTGGGATTTAATGGTTGTGAAGTGTGTCTCCTCCCGAGTTGCTGGTAGATTTCAACGGAGGTGTTTCTTACTCCTTAGGTGTTTAATGAGAGATTCTCCGTAGTTTCAAACAGAATCAGTGCTTTGTGCACTTGTTACTCTCGTACGATACTGCTAGCAAAGCCCCACTCGAGACCTCGAGCCTCCCTACTTGCTCCCATGTGTATTATCTCACTATAGCCTTCTGCTAGTTCTAGTGTTTTGTGAAGGATTTTTTCTTTTCTGTTCTTTTTCTTTCTTTCTTTCTTGCTTGCATTCTGCCCGGCTTTCTAGGGATGCCTCATTTTTACCAAACGGGGGTCCGCTCCCAGCAAGCAAGTAAGCATCGTGGTGGGTAGTTCAGGTTGAAAATACTTCTTATCCGCTTGTCAGATCAGAGATCTCATCCACTTCTCTGATCGTATCATACCGAGATCCAATTTTGATAACGACGGACAGTACATATATAGACACTCTCAATACTTGAAATCACTTATATGAAAACGTAACAGCGAAGATGTCATCCGGGGAAGGAGAGGAAGAAAAAATAAAAGGCCAGGAAGTAAAATAATGAAGGCAGGCTGTGTGGGCAATCCAAACAGATATCAAAGGAGGAAAAAGGAAGTATAGTTCCGGCCGTCAATACAGCCGCATTCAGAAGATTACCATACCCTCTCGAGTACCACTAGCCATTAGAAACTCTTTACTAGCCCTCTCGTTGACTTATTTAGTAGAACAAATTGTGATAAGAGGTTACAAATTCCCCTAGAGGCATATTCAAAAGAGGGTTATTAAAAATACTCTAGCTGGCCTGCTGTTGTGAATAGGAATTGCTCTCGAGGGACAAGGAAGGGTCTGAGAACTTTACAAGCGCGGGTGCATCTTACACAGAAGTTCCAATGCAGCGGGGGACGCCCTAGCATAAAATGCTTAACAATAAAACCTTGTCTCTATTCAAATTAAGATTATAGTAGAGTTGTTTTTTTTGTAATACTACTTATTCGAGTGAGAAGCCACAAGTGAAAAGAAAGAAAAGAAAAGGGACTTAATCAAAGGTAGAATAATTAAAAATAAATACACTATGAGCGGGAATTGGGCTCAGTTGAATCCTTTTTACCCAAACCCCACGTCAAAGGGTCCCTTTGTATCGATCGAACTGGTGTGTATTGATGACCAGAACTATAGTACGATAGCTGACGTAACCCCAGTCATCAAAAAGGCAGCAAGTTAAGGGGGACGGGCACTTTTGTTTACCCTTTGGCATCCAGCGGCAGTCCTAGATCCGCGTTTGGCGATGACACTCCAACTCCATCCCACTTGTTGCCCGAGATAATGCGCTACATTATCGGTAATAGCTGAAGACTCCTTCTCTGAAATCTATTTTGACATGATGTAATGTTCTGCACCGCGCCCTTTTCATTGTTATCACAGTATTTCGTTTAGGTCGCTAGCTAGCAAGCTCTAGATAACCCCGCGATAATGCCAGTAAAGAACAAGAACTATAACCCTAACCCAGTTTGTTTTACCCTACTTCGACTTCGAATGATCAGTCAGTCTTCAGAACAGTGCCGTGAGCTCATGCACCAAAAGTTAAAAATAAAAAGAGAAAAAAAGGGAGAGAACCAAGGCATTATTTAGGACTCAAAAACAGTGCTCCTCTTAAGGTTACAACTCACGACTCGTATCCTCGGCAACCTGCTGTTTGGCGCAAAATCTTTTTTTTGATTCCTTACTCATCTCCTGCATCAGCACATCTGCCGGTAGAGACTCGGCTAACGAGAAGTAAGCCTTACGAGTACCAGCACACACCAGGGTTCGCAAGCGGCCAGTCCGGTCAGGCTTGGGTTTAGGGCGGCCGGCCTGGGCTTTTTTTGCTGCCGGCCGGGCCGGACTGTGGGCTACAGTCCGGCTTTCGGGGCCCATCTGACCGGGCCTGGCCGGACTGCAGATATCTGCAGGCTTTCGAGTGATAAGATGTGATTGCGATAAGATAAGGAGATGAAACGCCAAGAGTTACGGCCGCAAAAGAGTGGATCAACGGGCAAACCGAGGAGGAAACTTTCTTTCCATTCACCCTTGCTCTCATGATTGTGCTCATGGCTAACTAACGTGAGAACAGCGCTCCCCCACCAGCCCCACTAGTATGAAAACCAAAAAAATAAATTAAAATTATAAATACATAGAATACCTAGTAGAAATTAATATCCGACCTGGGGAAATTTCTCTGTGGTGTAAGGGCAAGGTGATAAGGAGAGTTCCTTTGCCGTCCATCATGCGTGAATGGTTAAGGGCCTGTTTAGCGACCGTTTCTACTGTGAAAATGGCTTTCTCTCCGTTTTGAAAGGGAAGGGAAAGGGCGATTTGTATGGGGGAACGGAAAGGAACCGTTACATCCAAACAGGCCCTAATTTTGTCAACGTGCTATAGCAATAAATCGAGTGATAAGAGAAAACAAGCAACTATGATACCTCCTCTCTGTCTACTCGGATATCTAAAACCTATCAGAATATTATTATTAATTTAAATGGTGTGGCTCAAGCCTGAAAAACCAACAGATATCTGGGGCATCTTCAGATATCTGGCGGTATCTTCAGATATCTGCGGGCATCTTCAGATATTTGCAGGCATCTTCAGATATCTGGCGGTATTTTCAGATATCTGGCGGTATCTTCAGATATCTGCGGGCATCTTCAGATATCACCCACACATCAACAAAATATTGACTTGTCACATGGAATATACCGAAAGCCTGCCGCCGCCGCCAGGCACCCATGAAGCCTGCAGGCTTCCCCAAAGCCTGGCCTACGAAGCCCAGGCCTGTCTCACACTGGCCTGGCCTGGCCGGACTGAAAGCCGGCCGGTTATCTGCAGGCCGACCTGGCCGCTTGCGAACACTGGCACACACCCACTCGAGTATAGTGAATCCTGTGTTAGGCATTCCATACAGTATGTAGGCCTTGGGTGAGGGTGGTTCTCACAGATTATCACTCAGCCCAAGAAACTGAAAAGCCCGATGTGCCAGAATCCTCCGAGCTCAAATGGGGTTATTCCCAGGAACGTGTGACTCCTGTTCGCGGAATATCGTATCAAGTACAATAGGTTGAGTCTGATATGAATCACTATTTAGAGCTTCCCAAAAATGTTCCCCACACTACGGGAATCGTCGACACACCCCTTCAAACTCGAGGGCGGGGGCACCACTGGGGAAGGGTGGCCGGAAAAAAAAACACAGATAGCAGGAAGTCCTTTGCCAACCGGGATCTTCCCCCTTAGTTGCTCAGGCAACTACTGTAACTTATTTGTTAAGGTCGTATCGAAAGTATGAATTCCTCTAGATCCCTGACTCATGTAGTCGGTGGAAGATCCCTGTATATGTCTTTGGACGTGTGAGGAAACTGAGTTACACTGGCTCGCTAGTTTTTTTTAGCTATCGTTGCAGGGCTAACCGGAGAATACTGCTTGGGTGCAGCAGAACGAATAGGGTCGGTCGGTTGTCCTTGGTGTCAAACACTAGTGCGTAAACCAACGGCCGTGGGTTACTCTTAAAGCTAACTGTAAGGCTATGGTGGAGGGCAAGGATAGCTATAGGCTGCGTCCTTGTCACGCTAGGATAAGGCCGTGTGTGTTGATATCTGGTTTTGGTGTGATGGGATGGCTGGGCGAGTTGGCGAGAGGTTTGAGGAAGCCCACTCTCTCGGGAAGAGAAAGAGTTGTGACAGGATATCCCTGGTAGGGAGAAACAAAGTACTCGAGTACGGTAGTCTCGCAGCGTCTCAGTACCTCGCGTCAGAATCCCTATTAGAGCGTCCAGAAAAAGAGATTCACCTGCAAGTTACCAACAGATAGTACCTATACGAGTAGGTGTTAAGTTATCGGATATCTACGGATTGCCGAATGGCAGAAAAGACCAGAATCTGAAAGATTTCTTTTTCGGTGGAACTTACAGTACTCGAGCACGGTGATAAAAAACACGATTGGGTGGATATTGGACGGAATAGGCTCAAGAGGAGTGTTCTGTAAGCAACAACTCTGGCCCCCCCTGCAAGCGGCCGTCTTGAACTTGCGTCACACATTCCAGTTGGTCTTTCGCCTCCTGGTTTGAGCAGGCAGGGATGTGACAGGGATTGCAACCCCACAAGAAAGAAAATCATCTGGACGGGCCCAGATTTTTTTGTCGTTAAAGAAAGTTTGTCCCTTTGTAAAGTTTTCCTGAGCAATCCCGAAAGTATCATTGCCGGTTAGAGATTCACCACTCCACTGGTGTGCGACGGAAAAGAGAGAAGTCCTGATACTAGCACTTGTAGCATTTTACAGGTATGTCCTGAGAGGTTCCGGTATCCAAAAGGTTACTCCCCATACCGCACCGGTACGGTCTCCGCGGTATGTATTGTTCCGTATCAAAAAAAACGAACCCACCCGGGTACTTGTTCTTAACGTTGGCAGGTTATGCACGGCACAGTGGTAGACGATAGAAAGAGAATTCACACGGAACTTGGACACTTCGCTCACGCTCTTGAAATTCGCCTTAACTAAAACAAAAACTCATGACAGAAACAAGTGTGTAAGTAAAACATAAGTAGAACTTCCTGATCCTTCCGTCAATCACCACACCTATCTCTATATTCCTGCCATGCCCTTATTCCTCCGTACACTCCCGTGATAAACAAAGGAAAGACATATCGATCTAATCTCTTTCATAAACTGTGAACCATTCTATCTCAATCTCCTAAATCATCTACAAGCATCTAAACAATCTTTCAGACTCTCTCGCATATTCCAAAGTCAACCACATCCTTCTAACACTTATAACTATTAGAATTAGATAAGCTACTCGCTTATTAGGATTGACTGTGAGGTAGTAAAAGTTTTTCCCGCTGGCACCTTGGCGCGCCCGTTTTCCCTTTTTGATAATTATGATGTGACAATACACTACAAGTACTGTACAAGTAAAAATACTGTAAAGTGCCGTTAGAAAGGTTCGGGAACAAACGCCGAAACACACCAAAAGCTGCACTTTTCAGCACACCAGAGCAGCCCCATCTCCCTATCAGAGCCCATAATCCCACTGACATTGACTAGTCCAAACCGGACCGGACCATCCAAGTTAGTCGGGCCCAGCCACCGACATCAACCAGGAGGGGCCAGTCTGGCCCTGCCTCCAAGACTTGACCGGTCGGACTATCGGAACCCTGTACAGTACTCGAGTAACTTACGTGCGTCCCCCTCAGAAGACTTTAAAAATCTGCCAGCCCAGGACGAAACTAAGCGGGTGACCAACATGGGCCAATTCCTGGTAATTTTTGCAACCCTGTAGAATTTCACCATATATGTTCCATTATCGCCAGACAATAGGGGAGAATCCGCCGCTACTTATAGAAACCAAATGCGCTATGAACATGACTTCTGATATACGTACAGTATTACAGTATTCTTTATTTCAATGATTTCTCTCTGACCGCATGACTTACTCAACCCAGTAAGTACAGTAGTGCATTTTCTCAATGACGACCAGACAACTCAAAAAGAGGATAGCGTGCAAGGTAATGAAGTACAAGGGGACACATATTCCAACAAACCCCAACCCTGACATTCTACTCTCTCGCCCACCAAATACCCCTGTCCGTCGCTAGCCCAGTTGTGTTGCGGGGATGATGAGGCTGCAGCACCGGTACGAGTGCAGCGGCCATTACCGGTACCACGAAGACGAGGTAGGAACTGTGATCGGGTGCTCAGGGGCGGAGGTCAGTTATATGGTAGGCAGAGGTTCGAGGTCCACGTGCTCAGGAAGGTCAGAGGCGACAAAAATGATTTGATTTGGTAGATCTCCAGATAATGTTAGAGAGGGTAAAAAGCTTTTTGACATCTCGAACCCCTGTCAATCCCATCACTAACCTTCCTACCCGAGTAAGCTGCGTCATAGTGGAAAAGCGCAACGTCGAGGCATCTATTCCAAGGCGGCGGAGGGACAAAGGTACTGTACCCTTCTTCGGGGTATGGCGACGGGCCAACCTGGGCCTCGCCCAGATCTCCCTCTTTTCCTCTTCCCTTCCGGGAACCGACGCCAAGAGAAACACCGACACCGGCACGTATCATACCCTCTCCCGCAGGCTCTTCCGAAGGGTTTTGCAGTGAGAAAGGCAGGTACAGTAGGGTAAGGATAGCTGTAACAAATCCATGCAAGCCGCAGGAAATTAACGGACAACAAACGATAGAGCCGTTGACCTAACGTGAGAAGGTTTGAGAATGCCTTTAGCGAAGCAAGCCATTCTCGCTCGGTCTTTTATGATATCATACCCTTTTATTGCTATCTGCACATGAAGTTTTCTAAGCGTCTATTTCGCTTGACAAAAGGTTTCCACAACTACGAGACCATTCATCCCTGCTTTTCCCTGACCACGTCATGGGCGGAAGGTACTTGTACCCATGAACCTTCCCTCGTGTAACCTAGCTGCACCTCACCCTTAACTCGAGTAGATCCGCGGTGTAATCTGGCTCCATCGCGTCGGCGCTCGGATCTAGACTACCGAGCCAGGTAATCAGTTGTCTACCGCATTTCACCACTCGCGCACAGTGGTCTGCGTGCTTGGCCTAAGCCTCCAACATGATGAAACTCCGGTAGGTTACACTGCAGCTACGGCCAGCTTACATGAGGGAAGGCACATGGAATCCTCGGGGGGCCAATCACGACTCATACCAGCACTTTACACTTCCAATGCGCAATACCGGTAGCTTAGTTAGCTCCTTTCGATAATACGCTATTCGCCGCGCGAATAAATGATTAAATGTGGGGTTGGAACAACCCATTGCCAATGGGGCAAAGCGTACAGTCTTGCCCGGGGGTGGTAGAAAACAGGTTAGTCTAAGTCGACGCGTCCTCCCCCGGGGGCCATAGCTCCAGCTCATATAGGG
>Ga0307517_10011280_pt1 | contig 12402 bp, 5 predicted proteins | sample 23_EM_MG_FD_194515 | JGI IMG/M metagenome (GOLD analysis project Ga0307517, IMG submission 194515) | Populus trichocarpa ectomycorrhiza microbial communities from riparian zone in the Pacific Northwest, United States - 23_EM | ecosystem: Host-associated > Plants > Roots > Unclassified | place...
CCTATTCTCGGTGGGGCAAATTTCCTTTCTACCCAACCCAAGAAAGTTTAGCCCCTCTTTTGTATTATGTTTTAAATAGGGGTGGGTAAAATTTAATTTTAAAAAAAAAATTAATTTTTTATATTTTTAGATTGTTTTGATGTATTGATATCAAAAATAATTTTTTAAAAATAAAAAATATATTATTTTAATATATTTTCCGAATAAAAAACACTTTAAAAAACAACCGTTACCATATTCTCATATACCTCCTTAATGAAAATGCAATCAAGGACCCTTCATTTTGTGTTACAGTATCTTCAAGATAAAAATTCAAGAAGATATTATTTTTTTTGGATAAAATAGCAACACGTCACAGTTAAAAAACATGATATTTTAAAATGTCATTAGTGAAAAATACGATATTTTCAAAGAAATTATTAAATAAGCTAGTATAAATTACAATAATAAAAGAGAAGAGAGAGAAGGACAAAAAAAAATCTTAAAGACACATTGAAACTCCAATTGCGACACTATCAATATCATAAAAAAAATCTCGATGAGACAAATTCAACAACACCAAAAAAGATCACCAACAATTACTTAAGTAGGCCACACATCATGTCCAAAGGCGCTGCTTGTTTTTGGGCGGTTCGTGTGACATATATTTTTTGGTTTCATTGGATTTGGTTTACCAAGAAATTTTTTATAGTGCTAATAGTGTCATAATTAAAGTTTCAATGTGCTTCCCAAATCTTTTTATTTATTTATTTTTCTTTCCCTCCATTATAATTGCTCACTCGTCTTTGAGTAGCGCAAATGGTCAACTTTGATCACCATTAATGACATTTATTTGTGTCGTTAGATTTATCTCGTCAAGATTTTTTTGATGATATTATCATCAAAGCTTCAATATGCCTCCAAGATGACTTCTTTCTTTTCTTTTCTCATCTCTCCTCATTGTAATTACTCACTTGTCTTTGGGCGGAATATAAATCCAATTTAGTCATCGTTGGTGACATTTCCTGATGTTGTTGAATTTATCTTGCTGGAATTATTTTTATGGCGCTAATGTTCAGTAACTTGATCTTCGATGTGTCTCTAATGTTTTTTTTTCCTCTTTCGTCTTTTTTCATTGTAATTTATGTAAGCTCATTTATCAATTTCTTTAAAATATTATGTTTTACAATCATGACAATTTTATATGTTATGTTTTTTAATAGGGACATGTCAAACTATATTATTTTACTAAAACTTTTTTTTATTTGTGTTATTTTACGAATATTTTTTCTTAAATTTTATAAATAAAATGAAAATATTTTTTTTTGTTTTTGTTGAGATGGGGGCTTAAATCCCAAATTATTACATCAAACGAGGATAAGTAGATCTTACCATATCATAGTACAAGATCGAATCAACATGCAGAACATTAATTAACAAAAGATCTTGGTTCAAAGGACTTTTGATCAAACCAAAATGAGCTAACTAATCAGTTGCAGAGTTTGCCTCCCGAAATACATGAGTTATCGTCAGTTCTCAATCTATAGGAAGCACCTTCTTTGCTATTTCAATATCAGTGATCAGCCCCCAAATAGAGTTCAAAGGGCTAGATAGTAAAAATGAATCCTCACCAAGCACTCTATTATTCCTCCATCTCCACGTGTACCAAACAGTGACTCCAAATACGTTAGACCAGGATGCCTTTCACTGTAACAAATTACTAATGAACCATGTTATGAGCTCGCCAGCAAAGAAATAATCTTTTTCCCCAGGCTTGACAAGGGCATTCCAGACATTCCTCGCTAAAGGACAATCTCTTTAACACGTGTACCACAGATTCTGTCACTTGAGGACAGTGGCCGGCTGGCCGCAACAAGGATCCGTAGCATAATGTCTTCGATCTATCTAGGCTTTGTAAGCCGACTGAATTAATGTGGAAGTAACCACTATTAGACTGTCTCCAATAAATCGAATCTCCACCTAAATTCGCAGCTGGTGGGTGGTTTGTAATTATTATTGCTAGTGCTATTATTGTTATTTTATTATAATTGCGTATATTTAGATCAATTTATATATATTTTTAATTAATCTCGAGATCTTGAATTTAATAATCAGATAAATTTATAATAATTCTAAAACTTATAACACTGCATAGACCCCTGAATTATTGCCGCCACCACCACCATTACTGGCTGAATAGGAAGTAGATGAGCGAATGACTCTCATCTCAACTCTTGATTCGACTGCATCCATCATCATAGGCCAAGTTTTAAATAAAGCTTTCCAAAGCGTAGAGTCTCTTCCTTTAGCTTGTGGAAAGGGTAGACTACCATCTGTCTTTAGGTACTTTCCCCGCAGCACACCTGTCCAGAGACTTGAATTATCATGCATTACTCCCCACCCTAATTTCATGAACCTTATCAAACACAGCACGAAAATATGCAGGGAGAGAGGATCCCCATGGGAGGGAAACTTTCAGTTGGACTTCCATTCCAAAAGGACTCGGAGGGAGGCAGTTTCGATACAGCGCATTATAAGCTCAACCAAACTATAAAGCGAAAATACTTGAAGTTATTTTGAGGAGTAATTATGACATGTGAAATATAAGTTGTACATCGGAATTCATTGGAGATTGATGGTGATGTTGTGATTATTGTGAAGGCAATATAGTCGTTCCGAAACAAGAAAGTAACAGTGAAAACGAGCTTGATCATGATGAGGTATAATTAATTAATGGATGGATACGATGAAAAGGATGTTATCAGCAATGAAAATAACAACGGCCAAATGATTTGGCAAGCAGTAGTTAAAATGATTAGACGATGGTATCATCGAAGATTGAGAGTTGATAATTGTACAAAAATATTTTTAGTCAAAATGATTAAACGATGATTAAAAATAGTTTTGTTTCATAAATATGAATTGCCCATCACTGTATTTGACAAAAAATCTCTTCCAAAGTTGATCTCTCGGAAGATAAATAAACATCGTCAATGGTAACGATTATATTTGATCATTTATGCATATAATAAGGCAACATGGCAGATCTTATTTCGATCTCTGTTCATGGAGTTCCAATGTTCTGCCAATCCATACCAAGGTGTACAAAAAGGATAAACTTTCCAGGGTTATTGAGTGTCAAGGCTCGATGCATGTGATTTCTGTTATGATGTTCCTCGTTATGCTTGTGCTTCTTTCTGTAGGGAGACAGCCTCTCAGTGACATAATTTAGCAGGTTTTGGAGGTGGTGCTTGTGCTTCTTTCTGTAGGGAGACAGCCTCTCAGTGACATAATTTAGCAGGTTTTGGAGGTGGTGGCCTTGTTTTATCCATCATCACTGGAATGTTTTGGGATCAATATGGGTGGAATGCTGGAAGCTGCAGGGCTACCTTACGCATCCACTCTGTTTTCTGGCGTCCTTGTCTCTCTGGTAGTCATACTAATTGCAACTGGGTCGCCATGCCTTGGATCGAAAAAACCTATTCCTGAAGAGCATGTTGCAGTTTGAAAATTAGAGCTCTATCAACTGGTTAGGATGTTTGAGCACGAACACAGGTCAGAAAAAAGCTGTCCAATTATCAAGCTCCTAACTGTTGCAGGTACATTCCCTGTTAGTGCTTCTCGTGTGCTTATGTTCTCGTCAGTTAAAGAAATTACATGCGAGAAAGCTAATGAATGTCAAGGCAGAAAGTGCAGATGGTTCTAAATAGTGTATATCACTTGTATTTATGTGCCACATTTTGCCAGTAGTTGTCGACTATAGATGGCCAACACATCCACAGAATTAAGTATAAGAATTGCGAACATGTTTTCCATACTCGTATCCACCAATTTCACATGAAAACAAATTTTGACGAACTCATTGCCTTCGAGTGCTTCGCCATTTTGCGGTTTAAATTGACCACGACCTAGTTGATCCCCGTGGGTGAAAATCTTTAAACAACGAATTAATCCCTCTGTGCATTTATATGCCATCTTTTTTTTTTTTTTGTAGCAAGCTAAAGCCTATGATACTTCTCTCTTAATGCTGCTGCTAACTTTTTTCATTCAATTTTTTTTTTGGTAGGGGACCTAAATCTGAAAATTCTCCAACCTCAAGGCTTATTCTCGAATCCTTGGGCCTCGGCCACTAAACAACGTTCTCTTTATTTTCACTTTCTCATCACTTTCGCACTCTCATAACCCATTAATGAGATTGTCGAAGATTAGGTTCTGTCAATACCAATTCAGTGAGTGAGGCTTTTTTTTGTTGTTTAGAACCGAAAGCTCTGATTTATATACAATGATGCAGCAAGATGTATTCGACATATGGCAGCTCAGTCGCCTTGCCAAATAATCATTTTGTTCAAGATTTAGTGAGCCGTTAGCAAGATTTAATACTATAAATGTTTTCACAATGTTGAAGCGAATGTGTAGTCGTAACCGTTCAAGCAGTGATTTAGTAGTCAGTCGCCACTAAACATTGATTTTTGCAGCTGCATGCGAATGTGCTGACAGCAACTTATAACAGAATGGAATTGAGGGAGTGGCCCTTGCTTGATGCAATCGGTTTTATATCATTGACTAATGGCTTTAAATGGAGAGGGGGGGTAGCTAACCCAAATGTTTGGAAGTTTTTCCCAACAACAACATACACGTGATTGACATTCGAAATAGCGAGTTGCTACATTTGACTGTTAGATGAACCAAAATCGAAACAAGAACTCTACCCTTAAGTGTATTGACTTCTTGTTGGAAGTGTTCGGTAACACCTTGGAAAACAAGAATATCTCTAGCATGGAAAACCAAAGAATTTATGCCCCTGTCTCAAATCATGCTGATTTAACATGGATGAGCCTTTTCTCTCCAAAACAATAGCAGAAGAGATCAGCAGGCCATCGCCAAGAAGAGAACATCCCTCTAACTACCTTGATCTTGGCCAGTCTCTACGTCAATCGACTGCACATCTTGTAACTAATGATGTCATTATCCCCATTATCACCACACCAAACACTTCTTCATTTGTAAATCTCATAGCCAATTTGAACAAAGAGAAAACAAGACTAGCTCACCGATCCCATTCAGCTCCATCTGTGTTTACTGACTCCAAGGAGTCTTTTACGGATTCTTTTGACCCCCGACAAGCCCCAAAATCTACTCCTTTGATCGTTCGGCAGGCTTTTATTGCCGTATTCTTATATATATTGGTCGTTGTGTTGATATTCCTTGTCGGTGGTAGATTTAAGGGAACTGAAACAATCAAGCCTGTAGACGCCTTGTACTTCACCGTGGTCACACTTTGCACCATAGGCTACGGTGATATTGTTCCAGATACAATATTTACCAAGTTATTTACTTGTGTTTTCGTTTTGGTTGGTTTTGGTTTCATCGATATTTTGCTAAATGGATTAGTCACATACATTTGCGACAGGCAAGAAGCAGTTCTGTTAAGCACCATGGATGAGAGTAAGTCCATCACTATGGTTCAAGCTTATATGATAGACAAAGCTAAAGGTAGAATGAGGATCAGAATGAAAGTGGGCATGGCTTCAGCAGTTGTCATTGTTTGCATTGCGGTAGGAACTATTTCGGCGCGCTACCTAGAGAAGTTGGATTGGGTTGATAGTTTTTATCTGTCTGTTACTTCTGTGACAACCGTAGGCTATGGGGATTTTGCTTTCTCGACCATAACTGGAAGATGTTTTGCCATTATTTGGCTATCAGTAAGCACATTGGCAGTTGCCAGGGCATTTCTATACCTGACTGAGCTAAGGATTGACAAGAGGAATCGCAGGATTGCGAAATGGATTCTTCACAAAAAGATGACACTCGGCGATTTAGTAGCTGCAGACCTTGATAATGATGGATCCATCAGGTAATGTTCATGATTTTCTGTAAACAGGATTCTAGTTAAGGCTAGGTTGATCAAAATCCTTCGCCAACTGCTATATTCTTTTACTTTTCCCTCCCAAATTGATATTTCCAAACTTGATTTCAATCAATAACTTGGCACAATAATGCGGTGTTCTGATAGAAATAAAAACAGGGTTTCTCTAAGCTTCGCACAACTACCAGGCAACATTGATCTGGGAAGAAAGAAGCATGAATACAGCTTACATCTTAGGATTGTTCTAAAGGATGTCCTTAAAGTTATATCTAGCAATTTCGGTATTTGTAAATCAGATTATGTAGCATGTTTAAGATTTCAATGCAAGCATAATACTAGTAACACACTGTACAGCAATTTGTTCAAACTGTATGTGCTTGATACGCCTTGTTGGTTTCTTTTATGGTTGCAGCAAATCTGAATTTGTTATTTACAAGCTTAAGGAGATGGGGATGATAGCAGAGAAAGACATGCTTCAGATCTGCAACCAATTTGATTCATTAGTTAGTACCAGCTGTGGCAAAATCACTCTTGCGGATCTCATGCAACGTGACTAGGGCTGATGTTCTCCGGTGTAAACAAGAAGAAAGGTAATTTACAACAAGCCAGATGGTATCATTGTTGAGAAATTTGTTTAAGAACATAGTTCACATTTGAACTCAAATCAAAAGTGGGGTTCATAATTTTTTTGGCTTAAAACTTTGTCAAAATGAAACATTAAGATTTTGTTTGATATTGTAGTCCAACCATATTTTAAAAAAAATTAAAAAAAATTTAGTTTTAATTTTTTTTTTAATCATTTTGATGTGCTCATATAAAAAATAAATTTAAAAAATAAAAAAATATATTATTTTTAAACGAAAAACACTTTAAAAAACAACATCTACCATACTTTTAAACATGACTTAAATATAATTTAGATAAATTATAGGTAAATAAAAAATTGATATCAAAGAACTTTTGGTTTATATATTTTAGTGAAACCCAAAACTCTTTAAAAGCTTTTATTCCATATAAGAAAAAAAACAAAACTTTCTTGGTGTTTATAAAGTGAATAGTTGAAAAGTTCAAATTAGACTTAAAGACATTTAAGTTCTTAAAGGGGAGAGGTCATAGGCAAAGTAGACTTTTGGTTTAAATCCACGGGCACGTGTCCTAGCCTGACCTAGCTCGGGTCTGAGTTTGAGTTTGTTGTAAAATAATATTTTAGTTCACAAAAGATTATTTTTGCCAGCTAAAATTTGAATTTTATCCTCATCCACGAAGAACTATTTCTTTCAACCCATTAGTTATTTAGTTCAACCTATGAATATTAATAATCTCATCCAGATGCAAATTTGAACAGTTTTTTCAGCTAAAAAATATAGATTTATGGTCAGATTTAATTTTTTTATATAATGGTTAATCAAATATTGATAATTTGAGAAGTAATTATAATTATTACCATTATTAATTATTTAATCTTTTAGCTTTTAAAATCCACTGCAGAAAGGTAAATGAAGAGTTTCCAATAACTTTTTTTAGATTTTCATACATTTTTCTTCACTTATGCTCTACTGTTATCTTTTTATTTTAGGCCTTGTTTGTCTGGTAAAAAGTGGTTTTCTGGAAACTATTTTTAAACTTTCTCGTGTTTATTTGCCATTAGAAAAATTAGTCAACGAAAACACTTTCCAGTCAAAGGAAAATTTGGCTTAGTTTTCAGGAAAATATTTTTTTTATTATTTTGGGCGAAATTTTTTTTTCAAAAGTTGTGAAAAAATTAGAAATATTATATTATTTACTAATTGTAACAAATTTGGTAATCAAACTTTTAATTACTATATATTTTGTTTTGAATTTTTTTTTCAATTTCACCCCTTAGAATTTGATTTTTATATTAACTTTGGTTCTTATTTTTATGATTGTTATTTGCTTTTTTCTTATTATTTTTTTAATTGAAATTTTTTATTTATCAAATTTGATCCTCATTCTTTTGATTGTTACTTATTTTATTTTAAATAATTTATGAAATTGTAATTATTATTATTGTAATTTCATTATTTTTCAATTTTTTTATCTATTAGATTTGATCTCCATTATTTTGATTGTTATTTATTTTATTTGAGATAATTTATGAAATTAGATTTTTTTTTTCAATTTCATTCTCATTCAACTTTTTAATTTGTAGGATTTGTTCTTTATTATTTCAATAAACTTGAAAAAATATATTAATAAGTTATTTTCCAACTTATTTTTCAAGATATAATCAAATACTGGAAAGTATTTTCCAACTTATTTTCCATGATACTATCAAATATCAAAAAATAATTTACTTTTCAAGAATTTATTTTTCAAGAAAATTATTTTTCAAAAAAAAACTATTTTCCAGCAAACAAACGAGATCTTAAACTTTATTTTTACTCTCAAATCTAGAATTGAGGCTGATCTATAACTACAAAAGAATCATTTAAGTTGATAGTGTGGACATTGTGGCATAAAATAAAGTGCAACCATCCTCGAGCAGCATCTCACCAACAAATTTCCTCAATTTTGTCGCAATAATATTGCTCAGGATCCACAGTGGCATACTTCCAAGGTTTAATTAATGAATGACCTTGTATGAGTCCAGGTTGCTTCATGCGGAAGCTGGTTCACAGATTTGCCTTCAGTTTTCCCAGCAGCTGTAATTCGAAGAAAGAACCATTAAAGATGCTAATAAAACAGTCAAAAACACAAAATGTAGGTGCTAACTTCTCCTTCTCAAGTTTTTTCTCTTAGACTACCAAGTCCAAGCAACAGACTGCTTAAATTTGAGATCAACACGAAATGCTTGGACCTGGTAGTCAATGGCTAAAAGAAGAAACTTGAGATGGAATAGTTAGCAGGTGTATTTTGACTCATGTGGAATCAAAGAAGATGAAAACAAGAAAATCACCGGAAAAAGAAATTAAAAGGACAACGGTCTTTCTCCTGCCATGGCAATTACTCGAGGAGTAATTTCTTTCAAGAACTAAATATACCCTCCTGGAGGCCATTTTCAGCTGGTCAACCAAACAGAAGTAGCAGAAAGAGGGCACACACATTTGACTTTGGGAAACGGTATTTGAACGCAAAATGAACCGCATTATGAAGGTGACAAGAAAATTATTTCATCCAGCATCACAACTGCAAAGTGAGTAAGGTCATTATAGAAAAAGAAAGTGCATTTGAGTGCAAATCTTCTTTCCAGTTCCACGTTTAGTTACCTTAGATCGGTAACCAATAAGCACTCGAAAGCACAATAACTTTATTTATATAAATCATAAACTTTGGTATAGTTGAGTGCGAAGCTGGTCTGTGTTGGAAACTAAGCACAGAAGCGCCTTCCTCAGTTCAAGCCTACAAAGCATACAAGGTTTGATCCTGTTTGTTTTTGTGTTTTAAAAATACTTTTTAAAAAAATTAAAAATTTTAAAAAAATTTATTTGTTTCAAAATAATATTTTTTTAGTGTTTTCATATCATTTTGATATTTTGATATCAAAAATTATTTTTAAATAATAAAAAAAATATTATTTTAATATATTTTCAAATTAAAAATATTTAAAAAAACAACCGTAAAAACAATTTTTAAAACGCTGTTTCGAACAGTTTAACGGATATTATTTTTTTGATAATGGGAAAAGGAAAACGACTGTGAATTTGATTTGGGCACTCTTAAATAATTGTTAGGCCTGAATTTGGGGCTTGCTGAAGCCTAACGGGCTGGTAAAAAAATCTCCATACTAAACTGCATTGGATTTCGGCCTTTATGAAAGAAAGATTTCTAAGGAACCGTAAGCCTTTACATCATGTAAATGGGCCTTAGATAAAAGTGGTATACAGTTTATCGGCAATATTCAATAATTATTCGCTAAAAAGTTCATTTACACCCTAAAGCCACCTACACTTTCAGGAAAAAAATATTCTAAATAAATAAATAAAGGAAAAATCTAAAAAAACACGCTCCAATTATATAGATAATATTTGATGATATCAATTTTATTCTTAAATTTTTAAAAATCTTCAATAAAAAATTCCTGATTAATTTTAGATTTCTATCCATATTTATATTTAAATTATATTTTTATTTTATAATTAAACGACCTCGATTTGTATAAAATTTGATGATTTCATTAAATGAATCTAACGAAAATATAATTAAAAAAATCAAAACAATTTAAAGATAAAAATGATAAAAGAGAGTTGAAGTAAAAAATCAATACTACCCTCGATAGTTTTAACTTTAAGAGTAAATTTGATTTTTGTCTTAAAAATAAAAGGAAAGACTCCCCGATCAAACGCCGCTAACAAGCTGAAAAGGTTGCCATGATCAGCAAAGAAAAGTGTGTGGGTTCTTATCTCGACCATGGTTCATGGCCCCACTCCACCATAGAGTGGGCCTATATGGGTTCCGTCGAATATGAGTCTTTTTCCTTGATTTCTTCCCTCCTTGGATTTGGTAAAATCGAGTCATCAAATGTTGGGTCCACATGAAATGACATTCGAGACGACTCACTCTCGAGCCCATTATTTAATCTCGGAAAAATAGTTCGGAAACCAGCCCGCTCCGTAGTTGGACCCCTAATCCATCAACCCGGGCTTTGAACCGGGACTGGTTAGATGAAAAAACTCAGTTTTTTTTTATATAAAACATAAAAAAATATTTTATTTTTTAACATATATATCATCCCGAATTTAACTAACTAAAATTATACCAATATACACACGCGCATATATAAATAAGCATGACAAGCTACTCATCAACAACGTCCACTAAGAACTAAAAAACGTGATTTTGACCATCTCCTAATTTCACACTCGGGGAGCCATTAGAGACAAGGAAGTCTTGCATTGCCTGAGACACGAAATTAAGGACCACTGAAAGAACGATGGTAAGTGACATGTCGAGGAGAGGGAAATAAAGTGAAACGTCCTTTGATTTCTTAAAAAGACGACACAAATACATCTATAGCAACACATTTCTGATAAAGTAGCCAATACAAATTGTAGTTGTTGAGGATATAAACATCAATCAATCACTTCCTAGGAACTACGATCTATGGAAGAAGTAGAGGTTGATTCGACATAAAAAGAAAAAAAATAAAATTGATAGTTCAACCTAAGATGTAAGTATGTTTTTATCTCGGTCAATTTGTCTGGTAATTAATCCTTTGATACAGTTGGTCAACCCAAAATTTAATAAGCCAAAAAATTAAAAGTTGGTTTGTTTTCATATTTAAATTATTTTTTTTTGAAAAAATAATAATTTTTTTATTTTTTATTTGTTTTAAACTAAGCCAGAGTCTTAATTTTTTTTTTATATATCGATCATTATGCAGCTAAATATTATGTAATTATATAACAAAAAATATTTCTGATTGTAAGGCAACGTTTTCTTATTTGTGCGAGATTTAGAATTAGAAAGTTAATGATTTGGAGAGGTCAAGTCACAAGTGATCAAGGAGAGATAGATGCTTCTTTGTGATAAAAAAAAATAGTCAGTGCATTTTTATTTTTTCTGGACTGCAGAGTTTTAACTTATAATTTTGAGAATTAAAATTCTCATAAAATTTGTAGCTTATATAAGTAGATGAAATAAATATCAAAGTTCATAATATTATTCATTTATGTTATAATAACATGTATTCACATAATACCTTCGAATATAAATTAGATTATTATATATTTTCTTATATTAAAAATATCAGCATAAAAACAAAAACTATTGCTTATGCATGGTACATAGTCTTGACTATAAAACACATACATTCATATATATATATATATATATATATATATATATATATATATAGGAATTTCTACTTTAAATTTGCACGGAAATTGACTTGTTTTACCAAGTAAAAGATTATTAATTACAAGTAGTGATGGTTGAGCTAATGAAATTAAGGCTCCGAGCTCAGACAAAAATAATTAATTAAAATTAAATATATTGCTTTTGTGATGTCTGGCTGTCTTTTCCCAGCTGTTGATTTTTGGCTTTATGTCTTTTCCTTTATTAATTTCAATCTACTCTTGTTTTATTTTTAAAAAAGGCAGGTTCTAGCAAAGAGGTATTGCTTTAGTCACTGTTTTATATTGTAGGGTTTTTACAATTTTTAATTTTTCTTAACTTTAAATTAATTGTTTTTTATGTTTTTATACTGTTTAGATGTGTTGATATTAAAATAAATTTTAAAAAATATAAATATAAATTTCCAAGTAAATAAACACTTTAAAAAATAATCTCTAATATATTCTAATTCTGAGACAAGCAATTCATCTTCAATGGTTCTGAGCATCCAATTCTCACTCACATGCATGGCTTGCTCAAAGAGAAACTGAACTGAATTGATGTTAATTATTGGAATCTAGAAGACAGCTTACAATAACCTAGTCAATCTCCTATCCCCCACTTCACTGCAAGAGGAAATATATATATATACATATATTCAACTGGTTTAATAATGTGATGTGGTGGAGCCGAACAACTACCCTTTTGAAACTGCTAAAGCAACGCTCTTGAGTGGACTTTTGACCTTTGTGATGCTAGAGTCC